>JGI24158J21664_10008059_pt1 | contig 14004 bp, 9 predicted proteins | sample Ectturendosymbi3_FD_21664 | JGI IMG/M metagenome (IMG submission 21664) | reverse complement strand
ACGTTGCACCTTCCAAACATAGTTGACTGTGCTCATTAGGCTTTCACTAAACGGAGTGTACCTGAGTGAAGAACGTTTGACGTTGTGACGTTTGACGTTATCAAACGTCACAAGGTTTGACAACGTCGAGTGACATTCCCCTTTTACCTTGGCCACACAGCCAGCTGATCTTCTGGCTCTTCTGGTACTGTGATTGACACAGTGTGCTCAAAATCTAAACTGGACAAGCTTTAAACAACGTTAAGCAACTTGATGAGGGTCACAGTGGAATAGCATATGTGCAACCAGTTGCTATGTCGTCAAAAACTTCCAGAAACATTGCTGAAGGATTTTGTTGCTAAAAACAGGAACTTTGACTGTGACGTCCGCTGAACTGTGCGCGTAGTTTTCATGGAAGGTCTTCTGTCTTCCATCGATGGCATGTATCAATGTTTGCGCAAACACCATTTTCGCAAAACGCACTTCAGTTTTCAGAAATGCCAAATTAAAAAAATACCAATGGTACTGGAAATTCTGTCGTGCTAAATCTTTCTATTGTTAGTCCTGTCAAAGTCAGGGTAATTAAAAGTATTTTTGAACGTAGACTGGCGTTTGTCGCGAGTCTGTACAGCAGCGGTTTGCTCGTGCTGCCATCGCATAAAATGAATAAGCTTCGAAATTCCCGTTTCGTGCCAGTGGCTAACGTTTGACATGATTTGACATCAATCGATTCTCGCATCTAAACCTCGTCAATGTAACGTTAGCTTGTCTTACTCGCTTCGAATCTTACTGTGTTTGCAAACCGTAAACTTTTCTATGAGAATATTTTATGCATAGATCCGCCTGTTATTTGGCATGGTATGTGGGGTTTGCATTATGCGGGTTATAAAATGGTGTTAACTGAAGGTTACCGCTCAGTTTTTGAAACGTAGCTGCCCATTAAAATGATAACCCACGTCAATTTTCAAATCAATGCTTTCAAAAGCCATGAGCTAAAATGGGGTAATTTATTATTTTTAAAAATAGACTTACGCAGACCAAGCCAGTAAAAACGGCACATCTATTTTCATCAGAATTTATGAAGTCAGCAAATGGCGTCAAACTTTGTTCAAATACCATTGGTGTGGCGGNGTAAGTCGAGAATTTAATCGGAGTTGGACATTTAGCTGGTAATGGTTGCTTGGATCGTATAAGGTTGTCTTCACTCTTGAGCCTCATACACTTGTAGTTTTTTTCGTAAAAAATGGCGCATGAGCGTCCTACTCCTTTGAGAAGTGAAACAACGATGCTACTAAGGTATTAATGTATTAGCGTCTTTAGAGCAGAACAGAGTATTTTAATGCAACTTGTACATGTCTTACCTTTTAGCTTTGTCTGTAGTAGGCATTCAACTCTTACACCCAGAATCGGAATTTTTATTTCGAAATTGAAATTAATATTTGAACTATTAGAACATGTTAATTAGCCTGCACAAATGGCTTCGCCAAAATGCTCATTTTTCAACAATATGCACAAAATGTTTTTTTTGAAAACCATACATTTTTCATTTTCCTACTGAGAATATTTTCTGAAAAAGGTTCATTTTGCAGTAAATGTTTAACGAATAGGCTGAAAAAGAGATTTCTTCTTGGGTGCTTATGCCTTAAGTGCTTTTGCCACAAAGCGTCCAATGTGCTGCGTTTCGGCATACCCATGCTCCAAACTAATGAAAGATTTTTTTTACTCAACCTTCGCCTTGCTGATGAATTTGTAATACCGCTTTAAAATACCTTAATGCCACGAAAAATTGACGGTTTTGGATGTTTACAGCAAGATTGAAATCCTAAAGTTATAATTGCTGTTTTCTAAAGCTCTTGCAGTTTTCACCTTCTTGTTATCTGTAAAACAAATACAAAATCAAAACCTTTCAACTACAGTAAGACCTTTAACATTTCGAAAACTCCAAATTTATCTTGATTTAGATATATGAAGTCATTAATGCAAGAAAAGAAGGTGATACTTAGGAAAATTCTACGTTTGCCAAATTTAGATGTATTTGTTTTCTATCCTACTTTCTTCTGCACAAGAGACAAAGTCAAATGACTGTAAAGATTCACGAAACAACTGAAGCACGTCCAGAATTTATTCATTCCTCTGGCAATGTCAAAGCATCGTTTGTTGTCAATCGTTTCTCGAATATATTGCAGAGTATAGGATTAACACTGCAATCACATGCCGCTCGTTTGCAGCACTCGTAGCAGGTGGACGTTTCGGTGAATGCGCCAGAATCAATTACGAAACCATCCAGCACATGGAATCGCTCAACTAATTATGGCTGCACAGGATCAGGGTGACATTTAAAGAATAAGCGGTCGATTGCAAAATAGTTTTCAATTTGATGTAAAATTTATTACAGACCCTGTTGTGGAGTGATTGGATACAGGATGACTTGTCAGAGCACCTGGAAGGAAGGCAATATTATTCTGCGCCGTTTCTCGTCAAGCGATTTGGATCTCGTCATGTAGAACGCAATTTATATGACGGCGTCAGCTCAAAGAGAATAAGAATAATCCTAACTGCGAAAGAGAAGTTTGAAATGAATCATTTTAGCATATGCTGCAAGCTTTTGAAGATCCTGCCCGCTGTGAGATCATATCAGGTATGTTTTCTGCTTTAAGGTTTTTGGATAGAATGTAGAAGCAGCAATATCAAAAATCCACATGTTGACACCAAGTTGGATATATCGAAAGCAGTTGCTTCAATGTCAGCGGGATTTAATGAATGACGATGAAATTGATTGCTTTGAAAATGCCCATATTTTTTCATTCAATTAATCGATTTTTGCGTTTTTGTTAGGCACGTGTCTTTCAAGCCTTCCAGGTTTTACAGTACTTAGTTACATATAGATCTAAAGTGACAAAAATACTTGCGTCATCATTTTGATGTCAAGTCGGTACCGTCAAAAAAAGTTGAGCAATGTTGCACCAGCATGTCGTTATTCATATTTGTCTTGCATTCCTTTGTTGGAGATTGTGAAAACGAAGCGAGTATGAAACTTCGTTGACGCGTATGCGCCGCTATAAACCATGGTTTTCCTGAAAAGTGATATTCTTTGCGTAAAAATGCCATTTTGCATATGCATAGGTTGATCAAAAACGTCTGCTGCGACAGCCTTTGCAACTTCCGCTACACGTGTTTCAGGCATATGTGTTTATAATGAAGATAACGGTCAAAGAAAACGATAAAAGCTGCATTTTTGCAGCTTATTCTGTTACTCCTGCTGCCGACAAGTCTGCAAAAATGTTGTTTACATCGTTTTCTTTGGCCATTATTTTCATTATAAGGCATATATTTGTTTTACATTACACTGGAAACTGGAACAAACTCCTGCATGCTGAAGAGAACTTATTTTCTGAAATGAAAAGCAGCTATGAAATAAATTGCAAACAATGTTAGAATTTTTACGGTGTTTTGAGGTTTCTCCACATGTTCTGACTTTGCTAAAATCCTGTATTATGCATTGCGAAATACTAATGTTTGCCAAAGCTTTTTAGTTGTTCCATTTTTTCAATACCAGCTATTATTTTGTTCATCATATTCAATAAGTTCGAGGCATTTGAACGTTTGTGAAAAGCTTATTAATTGTTCTGTGGACAATAACCTAGACGCGGTTAGTTTACTGCTCTTATCAATGCACCTATTTGAAAACGAGTAAAAAAGCTATGATAGAAAGGAGCTTTATGCTAAAGAGCCTACATTTGAAATGGCTCTTAGGAAAAACTAAATTGAAGAAACTCTGTCAAAGATATTCTTTTCTCCTTTTACTCCGTCCCACTTCAATGATCATTTAGTTGCTTGTGAAGCAGAATCGTCCAAGCAAGTGAAATTTGGAAAACGATATCGCCGTACTGATGACTTGGAGCAAATAGCTTTCATTGCCGTCTTTTTAAGACGGTTTTGACTTTTTCTGGTTGGTATCTTTTCAAACCCTGTCGTGCTGTCATGGTGTGCGACGACGGGAATTGACGAAAAATAGTAGAAACCCATCGGCAGTGGCATGGGGACATTCGGTTAATATGTCAAGTTAGCATTAAATCGTTCGAACTCTTTCCATCAGTCAAAAAGAGCAACGTGGTATTTAAAATTCTGCAACCAGTGCTGGTTCATAGACAGTGCAGACTCGCAGTTAGCTATCGCTTGCAATAAACGAAGAACAATTTGTTCAAAAAGAAAGTTTCCGTTTTCTTACTACGCGTTGCTACAGGGCCTAGTTGCGCCTTCACACGCGCCAGGTCGCTTTTGTTTTATCGTTAAACAAATACGTTCCGAGTGCATCACTTGATTTGCATCATGAACGGTAAAGTGCCTATGAATTTTCAACTGGGGTTGTCAGTGGGATATAGGTCGTGAACCCCTCATGGTTTGAGAAACAGCTGAGCTTAAATTCGGTTTGCAGTTGTACGTGAACTTTATGCATCAGCTGATTACATAATTTAGAATTGCAGCGATGATGAACTCAGTGAATTGTAAGAATTTGCATAGTTATTCATCAAGCTATGCTATGTTCGGTAGCAAGTAAATTACATAAGTTTCAAATGCCGTCACGTTGACGAAAATCACTAACGAAAAGTAAAATTTTGTGTTTTCACTGAGTTACTACAGAAAGGTGTTTGTATATATCGCTCAGATTAGCTTGTGTTTATCGCTGATAAGAAAACCTTACAACGCATCGTTTCTTCTAAAACAGAATTAGTCATAATTCAAAAATGTGTCGCAAAGAGTTTGTTAGTTCTGGGTTTCAACCATTTCATATGAAATCAAACGAATTGCAGGAAATACAAAATGCAAATTTTGGAATATTTGAGCACATCATAATCTCATTACTATCCGCACAATTGACCAAAATGTCTGTATTTTGGACATGTCAATCACCAAGAACGCTAATTTTTAAGAACAAATTCAGTAGTAACCACAGGTACTTCTTAAGCAGAAAAGCAAAGGAGAATGCATAACTTGGGACTTTTGGAATGTTCAAAAGTAAGAATGAGAAACGATTGCATAAACTGTTATAAACGCAGTCTAGCCAGTATTGCCAATTCCATTTCAAAAGTACTGATTTGCAATATTTGAATGTTTAATTCATGATAATATTACATAGTTAGGAACAAACGCGAGGCAGTAGCTTAGCAGAGACAACATTTTTTGGGACTTGGTTGATGTGAAAAAAAACTAAACGAAGATGTCGCGAAACTCTTTTCAAATGCTTCAACCGATGTACGTAGGGGCATTAGTATAAACCAGGGTCTTCAAACTTTTTTGTCCGAGGGCCACATAAGGCAAGACAGAACATGTCGAGGGCCGGACGTCTTACTCAATGAGATTGTTGCGGGATGTTATATTCTACCAAATTAAAAAATTTTTCGTATGTACTGCATAATATTTTTTCATCATTGGCAAAATGGCTTCGCCGGCCTGATGAAATGGCTTTGCGGGGCGCATCTGGCCGGCGGGCCGTAGTTTGGAGACCACTGGTATAAACCAAGCAACGTTGGAGACTTTCCAGCTAGGTACGTCACTAGTTTCCTAAACATCACACATTATCTCGAGTTGATGGTGTTCAATGAAATGGCTCTGCAATATTTCTCAGGGACAGAACGTAAAAATCAAAGTGAATAGCTTCATGAGCAACGCCATACAGATTATTTTCGTTACTGAGCATCCTCAGCAATGACACAGCATAAATAAGTTGGACCTTCGTGGTGAGTATAACGGAATGTTTCGTCGGAGTTAATAGTTATCACTAGGGCAGCCAATTTTTTAGACCTGAAAACTTAAAATTTTGACTTTATAATTTACAAATTTTGACTTTATTTTGACCTATAAATTTTCTGCGTTTGGAACTGCAAAACAATTTAGCCTTAGGTGTTGAGGATAACCCAGACGTGTGTTCATGTGCTATAAGCTTCAAAATTAAAAAAATTTGGTTGTTTAAATTCGGGGATGATATATTGATAAGTACATTAATAACTACAGTAGAGCCAAACCTGCGAACATCCTGAAGCTGAAATACTATATGCATAATGGATTGAGCATTTACCAAAACAAGCACCGTAGACCACATTTCTCGCCTACGATGCCTATCCTACATGATGTTCAATCATCCAGTAGTGGACAAAACAACATTATTATGTCAGAAATCGCAATAAACCCAGGATTATTACAGAATTGCAACTAATCTTGCAAAAGCATCAATATCTGTTGTTGTAGTTTCAATAAAATATCGATGTTTAGGAGAAAAAACAATTCTGCAAAAAGTTTTACCTATAAACAAATTTTGACCTAATGATAAATTGACTTTTTTTGACCTAATAACTTGGGATTCCCTCATGCTATGAGCGTGAAATTCGGTTTGTGGACGTTTCATCAACTTAGTAAAGGCAGAAAATTTTTGAATTTATTGACTTGGTTGCCCTAGTTATTACAACAACCAATATCTGTAAGTTTTGTATAAAAAGAAGTATTCGCTGTGTGACTCGGGTTTTTGTTAAAAGTGTGATGCTTCTCAATACCAAAGCATAATCTAGGTTCACGAAATAGAATTGCGACTCCAATTTACCAGGAACCTTCAAATAATCTTTTATATATCAAACTTTTGTGTACTGTAGATGCTGAAAGAATTAATATTCTAAATTTCTTGTTTTTTTTTCAAAAAACAACTTTCTACTGATTGTGTCTTTAAGGACAGTTAATACAACTGCATTTTAAATAAAGCTTTATGAGAAGGGGAGTGTAAAAGGTAAACATTTCCACATCTTTTTATCTGCTTGAAAAACTAAACATGGTTCATTGTGGCAAAGCTGTCTGAGAAGCAGTTTGACTAAAAAATGAAGGTGAACAGAGTTTTATTTTCACAATGGTTTATTTTATTTGGTTAGAACATGAACCAGTAGCTTTTGATCGATAGCGTCAATTTTGCTCAACTTTACCAGTTTACAAACATTTAAACACTCGTTGGCGTAACTCACCAGCTCCCTGTAACCTCGCAGCGTGAATCTGAATAGAAAGCAAATTTATGAATTTCCAGATCAAAGTCAAATTCTGACGCAATGGGAGTGATTGAAAAGACTTGTTTGATTGCGTACACTATGTAGAGGAATTTAGGGAAAATGTTTGGGCGAATAAACGAAGATCTCGTCGTTGTAATAGAGGTCCAAGTGAAAAACGTTCATTACGCTTTCGATGAGTATTGTTTTACTTTTAGATGTATTCTTTCTTAATTTTACTTTAATGTTTGCTTTGTGAACAAAGTAATAGCAAACTTCGGTTTTCTCACCAAGTTTCGAAAATCTTGTATTTATAAGTCTTTTCTGCCTAAATTATGCATTCTTCAACAATGGATGCATTCCTAATGATGTGACTTAATGAAGGCTTTATTAAACTTATTCGTCGAGTCCGCAGCGAACGATCAAGCGACATACAGTGAAGGAAACATGAGCGATGTCAACCGAACAGCGACTTCTGAACAAAGCTGGAGGCGCAAAGAACCAACACCACGTCGCAAACGATCAACGCAAGCCAAACAATTAACAGAGCGCAACAAAAATGCACTCGCGCGCGTGACACTACAAGAAAACAAAATAACGCCAAATAGGGCAATATGTGATGGAGAGAACGACTGTGATGATAATTCGGATGGGATCGGATGTCAGTGTCCAGGTGATATGTTCAAAAGCGATTGTTACCAGTCTGATGATGGTTGTGTAGGGTGGTGGGGATGCATAGGACAATCGAGGGCATGCAGTGATAAATATGACTGTTCCGACAAGAGTGACGAGGAAATGTGCGATTGTCCTTCGCACAAACCGTGCGAATGTGATTGCTACCGGTCTGAAGATGGTTGTGCAGGATTTTGGGATGCATAAGACAATCGTTGGTATGTGATGGTATCTATGACTGTTCTGACAAGAGTGACGAGGAAATGTGCGACTGTCCTTCGCACATACCTTTCGAATGTGATTGTTACAAGTCTGATGATGGTTGTGGGGATGCATAAAACAATCGTGGGTATGTGATGGTAGGAGCAAATGTGGTGATGGCTCAGATGAAAAGTTTTGTTTAAACACAGTACTTTATTGCAGAAATGATGAATGCGTTGAAAGGTGGGAAGTAAATGATGGAAAAGTAGACACGAAAGGTGGGTATGACGAGTTTGTATGTTGTGCGACCCAGGGTCGTAAGTGTGGATGCATTACACGTAATGACAATTGTATCTCATCTGAAAAGTGCATTCCCAACATTTGGGATCTGTGACGCAAGAGATGATTGCAACACAAACCACGGTGACGAACCATGCACAGCGATTAAAATTTGGTGCGAAAATTGCGAGGTTATAGTTAATCGATATTCAACACATGAAGGTAAAATGTTTTTGCTGCAAAATTCAAATAAAAACACCACAACCTGTCATATGAACAACCCATCCTTCCATCGTCTGAACTTATCAACCAAATGGATCTGCATTTCATCTCTGTGTGGAAAATGTCTGCGAGAGATCTTTCAATGTGAGAACGGAAGCGTCATCGACAATGCTCATCATTGCTACACAAAGGTGCATTGTGGAGATGGGAGGGACGAACAACAGCAAAACTTTGGTTTCCGATGTTCAGGAAAGTCAAGAAAAAGCATCTGTGTTTTGCCGCAGAAAAATCTTTATGATTCGACGTCTCAGTGCGCAGATGGTTCAGATATATGTTTCGTCGATGGCGCACTCATTAGTTCATCAAAACAGGTTTGTGACCGCAATATCGACTGTTTTCCTGGTTTTGATGACTTTTTGTGTTCCAATCAATCAGTCGCCCAAACACTTGTTGGTGATGAGGGGTCAAGATGTTCCCCAGGTCAGATGTATTCCAATAGTTCTACTGAATGTGTGGCCATGGACAAGGTTCTGTGCAACATTTCAAAAGGTTTTGTCGTCACGAGCAGCGATCCAGTGGTTTCATGCAGTGTTGGGCCATACAAGCGAAAAACCACAACTTCATCTCTGTACGTGCCACACGATGCGACAGAGACCAGAGTGCTAGAGGATGAAAGACGAATGCGAGTCACAATGTGATCCTCGGCCATCGTTTTGTGATGATGAGTGTGGGAACGAGAGCCGCAGTGAGTTTATTGCCTATGGAAACCGTGTATGTGATGGATATATTAACAGGGTCATCAGTGGTTCAGAAAAATGCAGTCGAGAAGTTGAAGAAAACTGTTCGATGAGGTTTCTATGCAAAAGTAAAGATATGGTCAGCATCGGCACGTGTTACTATTGTGACGGCATATTCCATTGTGACGATCATTCTGATGAAACAAGCACCGATTGTCTGAACAAACGATTCAACTGCACAGCAGCTGGAGGCGTCATTTCCACCAGCAAGGAGTTTGTTTGTGATGGAATTAAAGACTGCAACCAAGGTGAAGATGAAAAGTCGTCAACTGTGCGGAGAGAAGGTTTTACTGCGAAGTGGAAAAGCGATATCAATCGATAAAAAGTTGTTCAAAATGATATAAACGAATGCGAGACTTTTCTCAGATAGATATGACATGATTGCCAATCCTGTTCTTCGTTCACTGTTTTGGATCATGGGTTTTGTGGCATTGATTGGAAACGTAGCCACAAATATTCTGACACTGAAGGAGATCGTTTTTCATGATAAAAGCAATAACTCCCTTCCCAAAGGCAAGAACTTTGCTAATGTAGCAAATAGTTGCTTTATTTTCAACCTTAGCATTTCCAACTTTTTAGTGGGTGTATATTTGTTAGGAGTTGTTAGCCAAGGTGTGATTTATTCAGGACATTATTGTTTTGATAAAGAATGGAGATCAAGCAATCGCTGTTGGATATTTGATACAGTTGCAGTTTTATCATCAGAAGCATTTGCTTTTATCGTGGCTTCCATGCCCACCTTCCGACTGGTCTCAATTTACAAACCATTCCTGACCCGCACCATGAAATTCAAATGGATCGTTCTCGTTGGAGTTTTATGTTGGTTGTTTGCTTTACATTTCGCTTTTCTTCCATGGCTTCCATTGAAATCAGGTTATTTTGTGTCTGAAGTTTGGTTTCTTCATAACTGACACAATTTCCTAAGATGACCTCATCACCATAGCCAATCATGTTTCTGACACAAATTTCACACTTCAATCTTGGTTCAAAGTCAAGGAAACCATTTCATACAAGCTCAGGTACAATGAAATAAAAGCAGAGTTTGGGTTTTATTCTCAAACAAGTGTATGCATGCCACGTTTCTATACTTTTACCAGCGAAAGTTCTTGGAAATATTCCACTTTTCTCATAAGACAACTTCTTGGGCGGTAGGAGATTGAGCGGACGCGCTGTAGCACGCTCGGAAACTTACACCTTCAAGGATCTGGGTTTGTGATTTGGCAACGTCCACAGATTATGCGAACTTTTTCAGCATTAATCACTGATGTTAAACTAAAATTATTGTGAAGCAATAAACACAGCGATTGTACGTACAACGCGAGTTTTACAGTAGAAAAAGCTTTTGGTGTTTGGAAAAGTAGCCTTATTTGATTTACGTTGAACAGAACGTTGAATGAGTACCAGAAAACAAATAATCCGCTTTCGGTGCCTCGTTTAGTGAAAGTTTACATTTCTTCAACGAAAATAGTTTCACACAGACAGATTTTTTCAGTGAGCAGGGAAACTTACTGATTTGCGATTGGAGTACCAGGGAACAGTGCCGTGGCAAGGCAGCCCCGCACTCCCCGGTCGGGGGGGTGCCCGACCATTCGTAGGGGCCCCACAATATATATATTGTATTAAGTTAGAGCCGTTTCTCTACCGTTGACTTGTACTCTTCTGATTTTTGCCCTCAATGCAGAGCCGGTAGATTAAGCATGTAAGATCATGATTCGTTAATTTCGAAAAAGAATTGCGGACGTTCGGACACTATACCAGTTTTTGTAAAGCTGTGGTTGCGTCAGAACAACGCCAAGTGTTAATTGTTAATAAGTCTTGACCTTCCCCACTTAACATCGCTGGCTTCGCCCTTGTGCATTGATTCTCGGGGAAATTTACGTCATAATGAATGTGCTGTGGAGTGTTGTGCAATCGCTTTGTAGTTGCGTACAGAGACTTTTTATGGAAATAAAAAAAAAACAGATAAAATGTGGCTTTTTTTCAGTCGGAAAGGCTTGGCTCTGGAAAAACATTGTCAGAGCTGCATACTCATTACAAATCTCTTCTGAAAAGGGTCTATAACCATGCAGAGCGCACAGAATATTGAAAAAAAATTTACTTTTGACTTAAAAATGATCAATGTTATTGACAAGAAACAAATCTACGACAGTGTAATTGTGGGGAAAGAAAATGCTTCCAAGGAATGGAATTACATTATATCGATGTTTCTGATGAGTTTTAATGTCTATTTTGTGTTTGGTTATGCATGTATTATGTGTATATGCCGTAAAACTGCTATCTGGCTTTGTTTGGGACATGATCTGGCTTTCTTTGGTGAAAACAGGTTGGGCACCCTGGTTTCTAGTTCAACGTTAAAAACGTTTACGTGAAAGCTGCTTAAGACGGGTTATGTAAAGGTGAAACGAAGGAAGGCTGTTGTGTCAGTTTATTACATGTATGTCTGTGAAGAAAAGTTTCGACCAGAAAAACCGGAGATAATCTCGATAAGTTTAATGCTCGCTTGTTCGATCTTAAAAAGCCTCTTCAGATGTAAATCTCAGTTGCTATATGTGATGATGAAGATGGATGGTGTCAGATTCCAATAAATTCATTCTTATTAGAAGTGAGTGTTGGGAAGCAGTTAGTTCTACGCACTGCTTCCACCTATGAGCTTTTGGTGAAAGGACCAGGTTGATTACACTGAGATTGGCTAATGATGAGGCTGTACAGCGACCACCAGGTGTTCTGTGATCGTCGGCAGGGGCGCAACCAGCTGTTCATTTCGGGGGGGTGCAATTTTTATGAAATGTCATTCGATGACGTCATCGTGCTTATTAAATCGTGGTACAAATTTTTCGCAAACGGTCACAGATAAAGTTCCCTTCACAACATTTCCGAAAATGATAACTTTTCAGTTTTAATCAAGATGCAGACCAAACATTAGGACTGAGAAACAATTAGTAGCCTAATACAAACACTTGTTTCCGTGCTCAGCTAGTGCAGTCATGGCTTCAGTGTGGCAGATGTATAGGCTCCTAGTAAACCTGCCTAACTTTTCTTTTTGAATTAGCAAATTTGTTCTAGCCCTGCTATTCTAGCATGTGTTGGAATTTCTATCACAAATTCAAGGAATAGCCTACGTCAAGGGTGGGGTATCGTTCAATGCTAACATTTCGGGCAAAACGGATCAGGTGTGTTTGAGGCAAAACGGCTTTTTCTGGCGTCCACACGAGCTGTGTGAAAGTTTTTAGAAGCAGGGGCCAGTGGTGTAGGAGGCGGGGGTGCAACCGCACACCCAAAAATTTTGATTTGGTGAAAATCCATCCTTTGAAATCTGGGAAAAATCTGTGTAAATTTAAGCAAAATGTGTGAAAACCTTCGCGGAATCGCTTTGTATACTTTGATTTTACAAAATGGCGCCCGAAATGAAAGTGCAGACGTTTCTTTTTGTTGGAGGTCATGTTTTGTTCAGTTTTTTTCGAGCAAGTTAGAGGAAATTTGGGCAAGTTTGGGGAAAATTTGGGCAAAAATGGTGCTTGAAGTGCTTTGATTTGAAAAAATGCGCCCAAAATGAAATTAAATGCAGTCGTTTTTTTTAGATCATTTTCTTAGGAGTTTTTTTAGGCAAGTTTGGGGAAATTTGGGCAAAATTCTTCGCACCCCCAATAGTTTGCCTGCTCCTGCACCTACGTTTAAGGCTACGGGCTTTCAGGGCTTGCACTGATTGCAAAAGGTAGGGTCTGGTAAGGCGTCATTTACCGCCAAAGTGGTGTAGTAGATAGGAGCGATCAACATTTGACTAGCACTCATATGACACTTTACTAAACTGTTTTTCCGAAGCCGTGGCACTGGTACCAACCCAGGAAGACACTAAAACGTGAAATATAGTTGAAAACTATCAGGTTTCGAACCGAAAATGCAGCTATACAACGTTTTTAAGAAATGTACGACGTTGCTAATGGTGATCCGTTTTGCCCGTAACGAAAATAATCAAAAGATTGTAGAAGAACAAGCGGTTTGACGTGGCCACATAACAACCAACATGTCAAGATTTCTCTTATCACTTTGAAAGTTTCAGCAGTTTGCACGGTTCAACAGTAATGTTATAAAGTTCATAAGGTCACAATGAGGCCTGTCTCAGAAAAAAGTGGTACACGAACAAAAGGATAAAAAATGCCTTAGAAATACCAACATTATCTCCCAAGTTTTGACACTTCCAGCATATTTGTGGTTAAATACCAATCATTTACGAAATATTCGATCAGATGGCCTGATAAATCTTGTAAGGAGATAATTAACCAGTAGGACAAAGAAAATTTCAAATAAGACTTTTTTCTTGAAAATGATTACAATACAAAATTTCGTCTTTATTCTTTGAAAGTTTCTGCAAATGTCAAATTGCTGAGGAATGTTTTGAAATTTTCGGGGGGGGCATTTGCCCCCCCCTGGTTGCGCGCCTATCGTCGGGATGCACATCACAAGTATTAATGAGACTGCCGGTTTCACATATTGTCGTATACCAGGGGTGTGCAACCTTTATTACTGAAGGGCCAAAGCCAAACGCAATTAAACAGATTAGACCGCGGGCAGCGCCTTCGTTTCACACAGGCTGTCTAGAACTAGTGACCGGCATAAAAATCGACTTTGTTGTATTGCATTTGGCCCGCGGGCTGCAGGTTGCACAGTACACACCCCTGTCGTATACTATAGTTGATGCAAGTACGGCAACTACATCGAACAGGTAAATTACATCATAAATAATTTCTTATCACATCACAAGAAGAGATTTTTGTTTCGCTTTATTGATGATAACAACTAACAAGTGATAAAGTTAGTTTTCACTTATTTTGCAT
>JGI24158J21664_10008057_pt1 | contig 14005 bp, 16 predicted proteins | sample Ectturendosymbi3_FD_21664 | JGI IMG/M metagenome (IMG submission 21664) | reverse complement strand
CCCCCCAGGAAAATGCCTTCCCGTACGCCTATGATTGGACTCATCACATGCAAAGCTAACTGAAAACAAACATTGGCAACACTTCCACATCCGTGTCTTCTACAGAAAACAGCATAAAAAGATAAATTAATTCGAAAGATGAAAAGATTAAAACAGCACAATACCAGGGTCTCGGTCAGGAAGTGCTTCAGGGGGAGTTCTTCCTTTAACTTCGTTCTCCATCAGGAGCAGAGTGCGTTGCTTTTCAAGTCCTTCTACGTACTTTCCATAGGACCATGCCATCTGGTTGCCAAGACGGCCGTCAATGTTATCGCCCAGCTCGCTTTCTCCCGAAAGAATATCTGGCAAGTCACCTTCTTCCTCTTTTGCTGCTTTCGCTTCTTCCTGCTAAAATNCGAATGTCTGTTTCAAGCAGGCAGTTCGTTCTTTATGTGAATCCTGCTGCTCTAAACTGTTAATAGCACCTCAGCCTNTTTGAAACCGCACAACGTAAAAGAGACTAAATGCGCTGACAGTTTGCAGTAGATCACTTATAGATGATTGTGGTACCTGCAGCAAGCAATCCAGCCAATTAATTTTTTCACAGGTATGCTGGAAATTTCAAAGCTTTTGGATGCTCAGCTTCTCTTGTTTGTGCGGTGGTACGCAACTAGCGAACAAACCATACCCTGCTATCGGTTCAAAAATGCGCATAGCAACGTTACTTTTTGAAATTCTTCTTCTTGCTCTCTCATTTGCTTTCTCAAACGTTCCTGTCTTCTTTTCCTCTGACGTTCCAGGGTGGTGGTCAACTTCTCGTCTGTCAGTGTTTTGCGGAAATCACAAAACTCGCCCCAGTGTGGATAAAGAACGCGAAACACAGTAAGCTGAGGAAAGAAGGAAGAATCCTTGTTTTTGACCAGGCTAATACCTGTGCTGATAGCAGAGGCCTTGTTAGTCCGTAATTCATTTAACTTAACATTTTGCTTTACTGTTTTTAAGAAAGAAATTCAACTGCAATATTTTGCCTATACATTTTTCCTCAGCAAGCGACGCATACGTTTCGCAATCCAAACCCATGTTTCTTCCAAGACGTTAAGAAAAGCATTAACCATCGTCACCACGCGCACAACTTTTGCAAATAACCCAATACAGTCAGGTAAACGGTAAGGTTGACCTTGATGTGCTTGTGGTGAACAATGCGATGAAAGCCTTAGGGTTCCAGGAAACAAACCTAACCAGGAAAAATTAGCAGCTTGCTCCAAACGCGAGTGCCAGATGTGAAAAAATCTTGCGTGTGTGATCAACTTACGTTTGACTTGAAAGGCCCCCCATAGATTCATATTTACAGTAATTTGCAATATCAGGAGAACATTTTTCCCATGATTTCTGTTTCTTTTCAAATGTTTTTTGAAGGATTTTTGTTTTTTTTCTCTTGGGTATCAAAACAAGCCAATGTTTTTCCTTTGAGATTATTAACCCAACTAGTTTTTGCATCTTTATTAGGAAGCTTATTCTGTTTGTTTTTTAGGTTGTGCTCGGAAACAGGTATAGCAATTTCAGCTTCTTCATAACCAGTTTCTCTGATATTCACTCTACATGAAAAAAAACAACGCATTAGGATTTGGAATTTGTTGTAAAAACTGGCAAACATAGTTTTCACGTTTGCTAAATCGTAATCCGTTGCCATGTATTGATGTAAAGAAATGTAATGTTCTCTGCCCATTCAACAGCCTTTTCATTCACGGTAATGTGTTTTATTGTTAGTTTTTCTGAGGAAACCTGACACGACAACCTCTCTGGTTCATCCGGTGCCCCATCAGACTGTTTATTTTGGAAACGCAAATATATATATTCCTCTGGCAATAAACTACTACTAATACCTTGCTTGAATTACCAGGAGGTCTCACTAATATTCATCTTATTTACGCCGCGCAAACTCTAGTCTCAATCAGGGGCGTATCAAGGTTAGATGGCATCCGGGGCACGAAACATGTTTGGCGCCCCCATGTTCGAATCTAAGGTCTTTCGGGAGCAATGGACTATATCGAAGAAAGTACTTGCGACATTGTTTGGACTTTTTCGTTCCCGCAATGTTTCGGCTCCTGGAGCATTGTGTCTCCATTGGCCCCTCGGTACGCCGTCGGTCTCAATCTAACCTGTGCTTCCCTGAAAACGTAAGGACCGAGCTCCTTTCGTTTTTCAATCAGCTTTTCCGCCATCTCACAGGAAATGTCGATTTGCAACGATGGGGGGATATGCGAGTTGACGAAGCAACTGATGATGGAGAGCACCTTGCTCTCGATGGCCGATGGTTCGTTGTGGATGTGGCAGAAATCCTTTGACAAAAATATCACATTGTTTTGAAGAATTGTCAGTTAAAAGCTATTAAAAAATAGCCGTCGAACCGCATAACCAGCGCGGAGTTGATATTTTTATGGCAATTTGCTAAAAATACGCTTACTTACCACTGGTGCACGAGAATCTAGAAGTTGTACGCATGCAGTGGCTTGTTCTAGTAGGGTATCGTTTAGTTCAAAGCTTGCGCAGTAACAAATAGAAACACACGGTGCGTGCCTTGTACTTTTGAACCTCCAGCCAGAACAAGACGTCGTTCTCGAAAAAGTCGCCTTTGAGCGACACGTAGCGGCGAAACTGATGAGCTGTGATAGGATTCATCAGCGCCCTGCGGAATTCCATCAGTTCTCGCGAGGACGATTGCCATCGATTGTCAAGAAGCTGTGATTCAGCAAATATTTAGTAAATAAAATCACTTTTTTATCTGAGAGGTTTTATTTCTTTCACATAAATGTCAGGAAGCATGGTAAGCGGTCATTCCCTTTTAATGATTGGCTGGCAGCGATTGGTAATGGTTCATTCATAATTTTTGTGATTCAAATCACGAAATAACACAAATGCAACAGGAAGAAAAAAGAATAGCATCGAAGAGCAGGAATTAATTGCCTGCTGATGAGAATACAAAAACATCAAGACCTTCAGGTTTAGCAAACTGATGTGTTCTAATATATTTGAATGACAAAGGTTTGGCCAAAGTTATGGGTCAGCTGCTAAACCAGACCTGTTGTCAGCACAAATCAATTTTTAATTGAAGACGTTTCACATGTAATAAAATAAAAGTAAGAAAATGCATCGAATCAACGTCAGATAAGTAAACAAAACAACAAAAACAAAAACAGAGAGGGTAAACATGCCTATGTACAGGGGGTTAGGGGTTGGGATGAGCAACTGGAGAGGTAAAAGATGTAAGGAAAAGAGGGGCACTAAAAACAATATTACAGAAAAGTGACAAGCCCATGAAACGAAAATCAACAGGAATATTGGCAAGATAGCAGGACGGTTTGTATTGTTTTCTAAATGAACAAGGCGAGAGATATTTCACGTTTTCAGGAATATCAGACCAAATTTTGTGACGAATATACTTTAAATAAAGCTGACCCAGAGATGTTTTCATTCTGGTTGCAAGCAGAAGCCTAAATGTGTCCAGATCAGAGCTACCCATCGTTTACCTTCTTGTTCAAGGAGCGTCAAAGCGAGTTAGTTTGGTTAGAACTAGGAGGTCAGTCTGTCATTATCTCCACCAAAAACATGAGGGAACATTTGTATAATTGAGGGAACATTTGTACAATTGAGCTGCACCACGGTACTAACTTCCTATCGATACCAGAACAATAATATCGCACAATCGTTTGATTTAAATCCGATTAGAAATATGAACGCAACTGGCTGTGACCGTGGTAACCAGTGCAAGGGCTTTGACATGTTATGAAAGTTTATGGCAAGATCATACCTTCCAGGGTTCGCCTCGCTTTTTCTTCTTTTGCAAGACAATATCTTCAGCCACTTCCGACATTTGTGATTTCGGACGTTGTCTCTCCTGAAATATCCACAATTAAAGCAATTAGATTTGCAACAGTTTTGTAAGTTTAAAAATTGCAGAAGGAAACACAACGCGATGATACTATATCAGAACACTAGAATCTGGAAAGTTGAAAATGTTTCGTTTGCCCTACACTAAATGGGGAGTACGATACCACATCAAAGTGATAAAACTTTCCTCAGCTTTTGGTGCAGCAAAGCTGTCAATTATTTTACTCTATGGCTGTGAGACAAACACAAGCAAAACTTACTGGCGCTGAAAGTATATATTACAGGGGTTGGCAACCAGGGCCGCAACTAGCTGGTATTTTCTGGAGGGGCAAAATGATTGTAACTTGTTATACCTAGCACCTGAACATGTTTTTGAAAAATTCGGGGGGTAACTGCCCGGTTGCCTCCCCTTGGTTTGGGCCTGTTGGCAACTTTTCCGGACTATTAGGCCACTTCAGGAGGTCAAGAAAGCACACTAGGACAGAAGAAACAAGGTTTCCAAAGACAGTTTGTTTTAGTTTATTGTATGAGTCAAACACGAAGTTTATTAAAGACATGCAAGGTAGCAACACTAGCTGCGTAACGCAGTTTGTCAAAGAAACCGGTGAAGAACATTGTTTCGAAGATAGTTTGAGGTGAGCGCACGGAATAACGTTAAATTCGCAAACGCTATTGCTCGATTACTCTCAACGCTTGGCTGAACACTTGTAAACATTGGTTCAGTTCATTTGCTACTCGCATGCAAGTCATACCCTGCCAAAGGCCGAGTGGTATACATATGCACTGTGATTTACTGCACGTTCAGAACCGAGTACTACGAAACCCGCATATTCAGGCGCAAAATAAAATGTTGTTGTAGTTGGTAACAAAATGACGTAAATACAACGACCAGACAGCAATTCAGCTCTAAAGCTCTCAGCCATGCATTAGCTGACTTGATTAAAAATAAAATAGTTCAGTGAGAAATATGATGTTGCATTTTCTTTGAAATAAATGCAATATCAGAGTCCAGTGATGCGGAATTCAGCATCAGAATATCGTTTAGGTGATCGTCCATGAGCTGAGAGCGCAGCTTGCTTTCACAAAAATTTATCTTGGAAATTGGTACGTGCCAGAACGCTTGGAATCCAGGCACCCCGCAGTGGAAGGTGGCAGAACACCAGCACCACTAGTGGCGACAGAACACAAGCCTACTTGCCACCACCTGCGCACAAAATACGCTAACATCTTTCGGGGTCGTCCTAATGCGCTCAAACGGAGTCAGTGTGACGTAAAATAACATTGTTAAGTTGGGAAGAAGCAAAATCTCAAGATTCTATAAATACGGAAGTGTTAGTGCAACAGAACAGACTGGAAAGTATTAATAGGATGCCAAAGGAGGCGTTGGTCGTGCTCTGGCACCGTAGTAAGTACAATTAGACCTGATGCAATAATAAATATGTACGAGTGCGTTAGGCTGGGACTGGAACAATAACTAGGCTAGATGGGGGTCTGTGACCACTGCAAAGGGTCCGCGAAGATATAACAAAAAATAAAAAATTCGACCATATGCATTGTACAGTACGCACACGTACACTGTCACAAATAATTACTGCAGTCATTCATAGCTGAAATGATTTCGAAACATTTGGCAAACGTAAATCTTTACTGTTGCGCCATCTTAAATATTTGCAGTCAAAAAGTTGTTTGCAATGATATTTTCAACGTAGTTTCGATTTTTTTTGCAATCCGAACTGTCATGGGAACGTTGTGTGGGTGTATGTGCCGACGATGCCACTTCAATGACTGGCAGGCACTCGGGGACTGTATCTCGGATAAGGGAAAAATACCAAGCATAGGAACGCACTGACGAATAATTTCAATCAAACAGCTCCGTCCTTCTGGTAAGTGCTGACGACAAATATCCATTGCTGTCACAAAATGCAACTAAAATTATATAGCCTTTTGTCACAACCTGCATGTGTGAGATAGCGTTTTTAGCTCTTACAAATCTGAAGATAAAATGTACCTTCCACATGTACGGCGAACTCTGGCTTACGAGTTTGTCCGTGAGAAATAGCTCCGAGAATCGATAAATTGTGCAGTAACAAGCAACCCCGTACGTCGCATTGATGGTATCAGCTTTGTACAATAAAACATCGTTTTGTATTATCCTTCCGCTTTGGTTGGGCGGAAAAATTGATGCTGCATAAGGCTGGGGCCCGAGAAAGAGCAGGATCACAAACGGGAGCTTGTGGCCTAAAAAGTTTGGGAAACCCTGCCTCAGACTACCGCTACTCCGCTGTAGATAAAAGCAACGCTGAGAAAAAGCCCTGTCATTTTTCAGGAGATGGCGATCAGAACAAAGTTTACTCATAAAGCAAAAAGAGAACTTGTTTACCTGAAAGGCATCGGTGGCTAAAAACAAGGGCATCCAGCGTTTTTCGATTCTTTCTCTTACGTACTTTTGAACTTCCAGCAGTAGCTCAGTTGTTGGTCGGTCTTTTAAAATTTTTGCCCAGCCTCCACCCGCTAACACAGCCTGTAGTAATAATTAATTGCATGTTGCTAAAAGTTCTAGTTACGAAAAACATTTATCAACTGCTTGTCTTGAATCTGTTTGGAAGAATAAAGATATTACTGGGCAATTTAACAGGCCTGAGGCAAACAAACAGCATGTAACTTGGTACATTTCGCATGTGTTTAAAAATAAACAGTATTGTGCTGTCTTCCTTGAGGCAACATAACGCTTTGCAAAGAAAGTACTTTCTAGAGAGCAGAAGCAAAGGTGTAATTTGAAAACCATGATTTTCGAAAGAAACAACATGGACAAAAATATCCACATTGTAGTAATAAACATTTGCACCTGATTTTGCTCATCCTTCGTGGCTGGACTGCTGGGCCCGAAAAAATATTTTTTGTGCAAATATTTGCTTTTGATTTCTTTTGCTTTTTCGTCTCGCTTCTCGATCGCTTGGTGTGGCAGTCGTTTGAAAGCCTCAATATCCAACCAACACAGTAGATCAAATCTGGAAACAAAACGATGCAATTTCAAACTACTCACGTTAGTCAAATAAATCATCGCAGTCAGCAAGGTCACTGAAACTTTGGGTGTCGCAATAAGAGATCAAGGATCCGGACGTCCCACTCGTTTTGAACAGTGGGGGCGAGATATAACGAACCCTATTACTTTACTACATTTTTTTCGTTATAAAGCACATCATCGCTAATTTTTTTCTGAGTGCCTGATCTCTCCGAAAAGGCGAGTTAATTTCATCTCAACCTTGTTGTGTCGTAATATCGTACATGCGTCACTCCGTCTTTCACCGATGGCCTGATAGAAAACATCTGTGACAAATTCATGAATCGTCTGTTTGCAGTTAGGAAGCTCAGGATGGTCGTGTGCACAGGAAAACTTAAAATGTTACGTTGTTCCAACTACATATTACTCGCACAAGAGGTTGGCGCCAAGAGTCTAAGGATAAAAAGTCTTGCGAACGGATATGACGAGAACGTTTTTGGAATGTTTTTGATTTATAAGTCACTGGCGTTACTTGAAAATTGGTGCCAATCTTGTGTAAATTGAGATTTTTATCACTGGTTGGCTTCACAGAGAACCACATATATTTGGAGCTAGTGGTACTGCCGAAAATATAAGAATATCAGAACGAGTGTAGATGCATTTTCGCAATTTGACCTTTCCCGAAATTGTGCAAAAGGGGAATTCTAAGGTTCAATAATCACCAATGACGTCACACAATGAATGAACCACGGTGAAAGTGATACGCCGGACCACACTGTGATTCGTTCCGCTGCCCCAAAGGGAAATAGAAAATTTTCTGATGGTGTTGGGCTTAATTGATTTTTTGTGCAAGAAGATACAGTAATCAAAGAAGTTTTAAAGGCTTGATAACATACTCGTTAACTTTAAATGCACTATAGAAAAAATACCAGCTGAGGTAATCGCTTGGATGCGACCTTCAGAACACTGAAATGATCAAATTAGCTTTTCTCCGAGGCTCAAGCTGGAGCTACACACCTTGCTCATCGGTGCATAGAAATAAATTTTAAAAAATCGTGGTAGGTTTATTTCTCTAATGCTATGTACAAAAACTATTGGCTCCTTGCTGCATAATCTTACTTCGCGTAGCGTTCTTCGAGGAACTTTCGAAAATGCTCCAACTCGACCCTGTTTCGTATCAATTCATCAAACGTGAAAGAGCGAAACTCTTCTGGTACTTTTAACAATAGCTCTTCGTCGTACTTTGCAGTAGAATGCTGTTCGGTGGATATCGTTTTCTTCTGCAGTCAGCAAAATCACAAGATTTTGACGTAGGGTTTGAACTTGCAAAGCTTTCACAAGATGGAAACATGTGACTAGAGACATTAAACGTCACTTTTTCCACTTTGAATCTCGTAAGGTTCAAATTGTAATGTTTTTATGCGGTTCTACAATTTCACGTAGTGGACAGTTTTGTGCACAGCAGAACAGTGTACCACTCTGACAACGACTTAACATTAATCTGAAATGTGCCGGTTTAAGCACAGTATCATCGGTTTTATAAAAACCATACAGAGCACATGAAGCTCTGCTCGTTACTGGTTACGGGTAAGACCAATTCGAAAACCTGCTTTACTTTGAAGCAATTATAACTAATGACATGTATTTGGAGGAATGAAAGCTGAAAAATTGAAAGGTATTTATTTTATGGCAACAACGACTTTTCGGCTTTGAATCTCAATAGAACCTTTGCTTATCCAATACGCAGGTATCTTAACTTTTCTTTTACTGCACCTGTATAACTATAATAATATTGAAAGTGTAATACCTGCTTGAGAATTCCCTTCTTCTTGAGGTAGCCCGAGTATTTAGACGCCACGTTCAACCGACGTTCTTGATCGATCAATTCGATCTGCGAAGTATTTTATCAGACCAGCAAAATTATATTACCAAAGAAGTAACGTAAAACTTTTTTCAATGTGGCGTTCACGTAGGCAACGTTTTCATTACACTAAAATGATCTCAAGGTTTTGATTCTAGTCTTTCACATGCAATTCCAAGCCTTGATATAGCACTTCACATAACGACCAAGCCCAATATTTCCAGTTAACCTATTTTGGGCGTGTCTAAATGCCAGTGAAACTCGTTTACAATTATTGTTTTTTATTTTTAAATGGATCAAACAGAAGTCTTTCAAAGTGGTATCCGCTGATTTCTAGCTTCGGAACAGGTGGAGATGAGTTGTGAGTTTGTTTTGCGCTAACGACACCTCGCCGGTAAGAAGTGCGCATAAACCTACATATTGTATACTTTTCTTGTTCGAGAAGTTTAGTTCGTGTTGGCATTAATTTACGATACGGAAATTTGAACATATTTTCAGCAGTATGTTTTGGACCAAGATCGATTGAACTTAAAACAGCATATTGGCATCTTTCACCGCAGGAATATTAGTTTGAAAGTAATTTTGCAAGTTCTATGTAAACGTGACAATTTTGTGAACAACCTTTTGAATCTTTACTCATGGTTAAAAGCATTCGGTAGAGCATCAAGATCTGCAAATACACCGGTACAGGTTTGCCACTGCCTATTCGTAGTTCGGAGATATAATTATAACGATGTGACAAACCAAAAACATGCAGCAAACTGTGCACTCATTAACACATAGTTTTTGCAAACAGACCTTCCTATAACTGGCTTGGTCAAGATTTAACATTTGATTCCAAGGCACAATCAACAGCTTCAGCACATATTCTTCTGCTTCATCAAAGAGATCCTCAAATGGAGGATCAAGCAGCGAACGGATTTTCTTCCNTTCATTCCAATTTAGTCCGATGTCTTCCGGAGAGCTCATCACAATGAAAGTTGAAAATAAAGTCTACCAAGGAAATTNCCCGAACGTAAGTGATGCAGGAGCGAAAGTTTCAAAATGATNCTCCTTATTTTTCACTTTCGGTACTCAGAACTCGCTACAAAACCAAATCTAGAGTGTCTGAGGCGAGAAATATGCCATAGTTTCATTTTGAATCGTTTAAAATACAATACTGACTTTCCCCAAGCCCACCAGCAAATTCATTGTCCAGATGCTGCCGCTTTACCTGCTCAGGATAACAAGGTAATCCACTAGCCTGGGTCTTGTTTTTGTGTTGATTTCACATACTTATAAAAATGTTACAAGCCTGTGTTTCTATGGTTTTGCTGATTTTCAGAGACAAATAGAATGGTGCCAAGTCAAAGGTATTTTACAAAAATGTCTCTGAAAACCTATAAACAGAAAATTTGGGCACTCTACTACCCTGGACTTCCGCGTGTGTAGCAACTTTTGTGCACCCTACTACCTTAAAATTTCAGTTTGATTTTAAGTGCAAAACGTTTTGTGGTAGATACAACATCGGAAATCGATTTCGTGAAGAGTAGACCTACACCATGACTTGATATGAAGAAAAAACGGATCTGAAACGCGCATGGCGTTTTCTACTCAAAAATATAAATTTCCCTCTAAAAAGCAGTGTATAAAATTTGCATGCAATGTGTGTTTCGCTGCGCAGACACGATTTTGTTGTGAAAGTGATCAAAAATGGACGTCGGGAAGTCAAAAAATAGTTGGTCCGGAAGTAACGGATGTCACATGTCCCAGGAAAACGTCATCAAATTTAAGGTTACCTTACACCCTTCATTTCCCGACAAGTATAGTGTTTGAAGGTTTCCTGAGCAGGAGGTAAATTCAGGTTTTTATGTCTCTTTTAAAAGTGTATTGACTATAATCACCCAAACGCGTAACTGACTGGGGTATTTTGAAACAAACCAACCTGGGCTTTCCTTCTGATGGTAAAATGATCGCATATATCCGCGTAGAACGTGCGTCGATAATCTTGTAAACAGAACCAGAAATGGATGGAGCTGCACCATAACTGAAAAACAAACGTTATATTCATCATAGTTACACTCAAGGAAATAGAGTCCGTCAAAGTCTTACTGTAATATCCGAACAGCAGTTAACGAACTCGGACTTAACAAAGTATCCGAATGAGCATACCGCAGTAACTGTTAAGCTATCTTTAACCAGAATTGTGTAAGATAACTCAGGCCACAGTTCAGAGGAAAACAAAGGAAACTAACAAATCGGTAAATAACCGAAGTTGGCAAAAAACAGTAAAAGACTTGCTTTATTTTCTGAGTTTTCGCAAAACCGCGTAAAGAACCAGCCTGCTCTGGTGTCGTGATAAAGAGCCTGCAGCATGCTCTCCATGGCTGGACTGCCTTTTATCGTTGAGTCTGACGTCACGGAGCTAGATGGCGACGCTGGGACGACTCGAGCACGAGGTGTGACGGATGCACTTTGTCTAAGCCAGAATGCAGTGAACGAAGCTCGGTTAGTAAAGCAAGCAACCGTATCAATCTTGTCATTGCGAAACTAACAAAGATAAAGCTGCCCATTGCTGGGACAACAATCGGGAATTNTTCTTTTGTATTTATTTTGTGATGCCAGTATCATCACACAANTTTATAGTAGTGAAAAGTAAAACAATCTCAACCAGGCTGAGCCAGCTGTAAGTGCCTGGGTTCTCAAACCGATGGGCGTGAAANGTTCGTAAGAGGGGTGGGAGTATGGCCGCGACATACTGTTGAAAAGCAGAATAATGGCAAATGAATTATTGTTGTGTTTGATTTTGAGGTCAGGTGAGGCGCGAGTATCAACGACTGACGCCAAAGGGGACGCGACAAAAAAAGTTTCAGAACCTCTGTGTCAGTTTATTTTTTGCGATTATAGTCAAGTCATGCCAAGCAATACCTTTGTCTTGCAGACTTGGTCCGCTCAAATCTTGCTCGTGTCTGGCGAGTAAGAGGTCCTGCGAAATTAAACGATGTATCGATCAGACGTGCAATGCTGGACTGAAAAGATAACGCAGGGTTCGTATTGCTTCTGCTTAAAATGCGGAGTTGCTTTCCTTATTCTTTGCCCAAAAGCCGTTGACTCACCTGCAGACTTTGCACGCAGTAGCGACAGCGACCGGCTCCGAACCTGCCGACTTTCTAGCATTTTCGCCACTTTTGGTTCCAGATACTTCGGCACCGGACTTGGAGACGTGAGAGGGGGTGAGGGATCCAGCGCGTGCATGAACACATCGCGCTTGACGTACTGATGGTAGCTGCTTACCACGTGACCCCGATTGCGTTGAGTTTCGTGCTGCGCAACGAAGAAGTGTATTGATCAGATGTATTGTAAAAACTTTAGTGAAGAGACTCAAGAATGTCCCTGTCTGCTTTGAAACAAATCATTTTTGAGATTCCAGCGCATTCCTTTTTCATCGGTAGAGATCTCAATCAATCTTAAAACGTCGTAAGAGCTCATGAGCTTGATATGCTATTGATAATATAAGTATTCTAGTGCAGTATAAAAGGCATTTTGTTCATTCAAAAGCAATTATTCAAAGGCCTAAAGCAGGCGTCCACAACAAAACTAGGTTTGCATGCCATAATTTCTCATTTAATCTAGTCCCGAGCCATACCATGATCAACTAATTGCTGATATTGTAAAAAACGAACTTGTTACACAAACGACTATTACAAAAACATACGTTTAATGTGCGGAAAAAACGCAAAAAAAAAGGCCTTTGAATAAAAAAAGGCGTTTGAGTTGCATCTAAGTTCAAATATTTTGCTTTAAAGGGATTATGGTAATTAGAGAATCTAACGTGTGAACAGATTTCAATTATTACGATATAAACACGAATTATATAAAATATAACTTGCGTGCCGTTTTCAAACTCATGGTGAGCCAAGTTGGGCACGCGTGCCCTGTCTTGTGCACCCCTGGTCTTACGTATAGGTTGTTTGAGCACACACGCCATTAAAAATAAGACTTATTTGCTTGTTAGACTGTAAAAATGCTTTGCATAGACAGAGGAACATGAGCGACTCAGCAAGAGGCTTTTCCGTATGCTGTGAACTAAGCAATGCACTTTATTTTAGAACATACGCCACCAATAGAGTTTATCTTTACTACTGCAGAATAAGGTGTTTTTGAGGCAGCAGAATATTTTTCCAGCCTCATATTTTCGTCATGTTTCTATACACAGTACCTTGATCCTCGGAAGACACGATTTTGGTCGAAGAGGCTCGATGGTGACTGTTTTTGGTGCAGGGTATGATTGTGACGAAATAGGGCGGATACTCAAAGNAGTTGGAGGACGGGCATCGAGGTGAGAACGCGTGGAATCCGCACACTGGCTTGAATAGCGGACGAGAAAACGTGGAGCCCTGTCAAAAANACACCCGATCCAGCTTTCAACAGTAATGAAAACAAGCGTAGCCCTGCTGTGCAATGTCACTGCATGCATAACTTGCCTATATAAAGACCCAGCGGCAAAATTTGTCAAATGTTGCGTACACAACGCAATTTGACAGTCTTAAAATTTGAGAAGTTTCAGGAATATTTATTTTTAAACTCCCGTCACGGGCTTCGCCCAGTTTCAGATATCAACATCGAAAATTGTGGTCATGATATGACATCAGTCACTTGACTCGACGCGTAACGAAACCCTTGCAAGATGTGAGTTATTGTTGTAACTTGGAAAGTCAAGAAGCAAATCTAAAATTTCACTACCAGTTTCGATATTTTCTCGTTTTGGTAGCAGCATTGTCATAATTTTCGTGAGACAATTGTCACTTTATTTATAAGTACGACAGCGACGACATTCTGCACTGGCTTGAAACTTTTGCGCAACTGAAAGCTTATTACGCAAACGCCAATACAGTTTGTCTAAGGTGTTTGAAGAAAGGATTGTACTTTGCTAAACTGGCTGTGTTTCATAACAGGAAGCTGATGGGTAAAAAATTTTGGCGATACATTAAACACCAAACAGGAATCAACCTCGGGTATTTAAACCAGTCACAAAGTTCCTAAAAATGTTTTATTTGCGACGGCGCAGCAAAATGCAAGTTTTTTGAGAGTCGAAATTCTTTTTACAGGGATGATACATTCACTTCTTTTATGACATACGAAGTGCACGTTGTCAAGCCAACTGTTACTGCAGTTAACCACTCGGAAGCATAGCTCGATGGCATAGACCAGGGGTCACCAAACTACGGCCCGCGGGCCAAATCCGGCCCGCGAAGCCATTTCATCCGGCCCGCGTAGACATTTTGCCAATGAGGAAA
>JGI24158J21664_10008056_pt1 | contig 14006 bp, 9 predicted proteins | sample Ectturendosymbi3_FD_21664 | JGI IMG/M metagenome (IMG submission 21664) | reverse complement strand
CCCCCCCTTGCGCAGCCACGTTGTAGTTTGTAAATCTATGAAATAAAAAACCCACAGGGTTCAGGTCTGCAATTGTAGGGAATTGCACACACCACCGGATAAAGAAACGCCCCTCGTTGGTGACATCATTGCCCACACGCTCCTGCTGCAGATTGCTTTCGATTGTGAGAAGAAGGCAGTTAGTTGCATATCAACAAAAGTGATTGTGCGGTTGGGCGAATGGAGAAGAAGGCAGTTGAACAACTTACTTGATAATTTTTATAGATTGTCGTTGGAACTGCTGTCCGCAATTACACGCTCAGTTATTTGCCTTTGTTTTGACGAAAACGTCTTTAAGATATTTCGCAGGCATTTGGAAAGGTTTCTTTTGTCATAGACAGTCATTGTTGAGCTCATAACGCTCACGATATTTGGCGGTTGTCATGGCTGCCGGTTGAAGAAAGATGAGGAAACTTTTAGGATGCACTAAAATCGTGACAATATTTTATTTGTGGCTTCAAAAACATTACCCTAGACCAGGGGTTCCCAAACTGGGGTACATTTACCCATCTGAAGGGGTACATTTAAGGTTAGCAATAGAAGGGAAGAATATGTTTGTACATTATTCATTTCAAATTATTTATACATATGAATTCGTCCGAACCGTTTCGTGTTACTAATGTTGTTAGACAAGGGGGAGTATTGAGTCCATACTTGTTTGCTGTATATTTGGATGATTTATCTCTTGAACTAAGCAACATTAAAGCTGGGTGTTATATTGGTGAAGTCTTATAAAATCACTTGATGTTTGCTGATGATATTTGTGTTTTGTCCAAGTGTGCGTGGGTTGCAAAGTATACTAGATATTTAGCTAAATGTGTGCAGATTTAGCAAAATGTGCGCAGATCTATGTAAATCTGGCTGATTTAGCAGTTTTTTGTGCTAAATCTGTCAGATAATTATTTTACGAACGTCACCCCATACAGGCCGCAACACATTCGTACTTCACCACGCCTTAGCCAGGTTTGGACTCTGTTTCGTAACATGCAATTTTTGTGTCCTATTATAGATGTAGTATTGTACCAGGTGTTACGAGTTGCAAACAACTATGTTAAGAAAGTGTCTGTGATGTAGTACGAAGTGTTGCAAGTTAGCGAACAATTGTCTGTAATCTTCCTGTGGTCCTACTACCAATGCCGTTACAAAACGTTCTGTGTCTGTTATGATCAACCTGTGTTGTGCACATAGTGTGTGCTTGTGCTCTATGGACTTCCGTGTCTGGTTCAAAAATGAAAATATTAAAGTAAATATCGGTGATGATTATTTAAAAAAATCATTATATCCTTATTGGTAAACATATTTTTGTTGTGTTCCACAAGTTTTTTGTCAAAGCAAGTTTTAAGGGCATAGGCGTTGGAAGTGGAGCCAAGGCCTCCGTAGGATTTTGAAATTTGACGTTTTCCTATAAATTTTTTGCAAAAATATTGTTTTCTTAGTTTCGAGTGGTGAAAATGTAATTTTACCACTTCTTCCCCCTGCAAAGATATTTTTGGCCCAACCCTGGAAAACCCATCATTGGCCCACCACTGGAAAAAAGTCCTTCCGGTGGCCATGTTTAGGGGTACATGCTCATCTATCGAAATGCTGAAGGGGTACATGGCCAGACAAAGTTTGGGAACCCCTGCCCTAGACAAAGCGCAAACCGCCAATTTATTTACTAACTTGATCCATTTTTTCTATGATTTATACTTTGTTGTATAGAATACAATTGTATTTGTATCTGAATCTTACCAAACAACAATCGCTGAGCGTGAGATTTGTTGTTAGGATGCAAAATAAAAGTTACTTTTGTTGTCCAAAGCAAAACTTTCACATTTAAATAACTGCCGTAATCCACTGTCAGCTTTCAAACTGCACACACACACGCACGCACACCTTTCAAATGTAAGATATGTTTTGGAACCGAGAACAGTTCACTTTTTCTGTACAGGCCACATTTGATTCAAAAGCAAAACTTCCCCACTTGCGTGCGGGCGAATTAGCTTTGCCGAAAGCCTGTTGTAAATGTCAATGCTTCGTGGCAGCGTCGCGAACCTCTTTCGTCAGAACATGACCCTCACTGTTTCGCAGCAGAACTCGTCGCGCTCAGTGCGTTCCGAGTTGCCGTGGCAACCGTCACGCGTTTTCTTTGTTCCGCACAAACGACGTTATGCTCCATGAGCGACACGCCTCGGCCGCTGGAGCGGAACGTAACCCGATACGTAACACGTGCAGGTTGCCCTGTGAGAACATATTGCTTTTCCTGTTGGAGTTCACGCACAGGCGGCAGCGCGCAGGTGCATCCGTGTATTTCGTTCTGTTCGTGTTGTGCGGCTCCAGCAACGCTTTGCAACTTAAATGCTTTAAGACGCCCGCGCCGTTTGTTTGCAAGCGTCGACGACACACCCGGTGTTGCTTCGGCAGGTCTTTCGCGTCTGGCGAAAACTTCGACTTTTCTCTGCGGCGCTGGTGATTGAAGCCAGGCTATGCATGGAATAACAACAGAACAAGCGAAATTATCGCTTGCCTCGAACTTGTGGTGAATACGTGGCGGGAAACCTGCAAAGCCAGACGTTATAAATCGTTACGCATCACTGCTCCATCTGTCGAGGGCAGCCGTTTGAAGCGAGCAGAGAACTTCCTGTAGCAGCGAAATCGACCTTCGTTGTTTCGAATCAAGTGGAAAAAATGAAGCAGACCGGGATCGTTTCGATTTTGGAAAATTTTCCTCAACCTGGTGTTTCATCCGAAAGTTTATACCAGTGGAGTAACGGTATACCACAACGTCAACACAGAATCTGTTTGGAGCGAATCTTCTGTAAGCCGATCAAACTTGACGCGTTGTTCCGCTTCCAGAAAAAAAAAGAACTAAATTCAGTCTGTAATTCTCATTCATTCATTTTCTGGCGAGGGTCGTCGAGGCAGCACTCCTGGACACGAAATACCTCACGATCAACAGCTACATCAGATAGTTCTACTGACTCCGCACCAAAACAGTCTGTGGTGGTGTATGCGTTAAATCCGATCATATGTACTTGCGACACAGACTAGCGTGCCTGTTACTGTGCCCTGTTGAGAGTTTTTTGTAGCGAGGTTGGTGTAAATGCAAGAAAATGGCAAACTACCGGTTAAGATCCTCCTTGAAACTGTCTGAGAGTTAAAGCACTGTTAATGGGTTTACTCTATCGTTGCAATTAAAAAGTAGGTTGCAGTGTGGTGTTATTTCAGCTAGCTAGAATATCGTGTCACAGCATCTCTGCCATTTCGAGATTTTTTTATCTGTTCCCTGAACGAATCTGATCAAACAGTCTTTAATCCATTGGCAAATGGTATAGCAAAGAACGAGCACCAATGACAGGCTTGGGTGGTCTGGTGGTGCCAGCGAGCAGCTGAGCTATCGCCTGTAGCGACGAACACTGTTTCCTGACCCGCGTTTTAATAGAAGGATGGCCTAGCGAGGTTCTTAAACTTTTTTCAGTCACGCCACCTTTGGCGTTACTCGTTGATAATCGCCCCTCACATAACCTCATAATCCAAACCCCAAAAAGTGAAAAACATTTTATTTGCCATTATACTGCATGTTAACACTATGTCGCGGCCATACTTGCCGCCCTTACGAATCTTTCAGTCCCCCAGATTAAGAACCAAGGGCCCAGATCAAAGGCTCCCAACCTTTTTCTGACCATGTAACCCTTCAGCGTTTCGACAGATGAGCATGTACCTCTAAAATTTCTCATGACAAAATATTTTATTATTACAAAGTGTATTCAGCAACAAGCATATAATGATTATTGGAAATAACATTCACTGATCATGTATAAGTATTTGGAAATAAATAATACATAAATGTATTTTTCACTTCTATTGTTGACCTTAAATGTACCCCTCCAGATAGGCAAATATACCTTTAGGGGTACATGTACCCCAGGCTGGGGACCCAGCGCTAGATAGAGATACAAACTGTGAAACCCCGTCGTTGCAGCATTTGGTCGGATCGCAGGTGTTATTCAAGAAATGCACAGGTCGTGTATCGCCTTGGCCAGCGCCCTGTGGCCCGTGTGCGGAGCCTCATCCGATGAGCGAGTCTTCGAGCTCCTTTCCGTCCTTACAAAAAAACGCACTGCTTTTGCACACATTTCCTCCTATTTTCGTGTCACGTTGACAGGGATTGAACGTGACGCCGTCGCAACGTCGCCGATTGTACGCGCGCGATTACCCGGCCTCGCTGACAGATTGTTTCGTCACAGTGCCGGAAGAGTACTGCGTGTCATGACTGGCGATATCGGCCAAAGTGATAACTGAGTTATTGAAATANCTAGTGCTGTTTGGTGGAAGTTGGAACGACAATATTCTTTGCGAAACATGACCCTGGTACTTCGTTTTCTTCGGCCTGTTCTTTAAAAGTTCATCTTTCACCTTCATCGTAAATGGCATTCTGCAATACATCCTTAAAGCAAGCAATATTTGACACTAGAAAGTTATGGTTTGATTGCAGGGAATAAAACAGCGCTTTCACTGAATTCGATGTTTGATTATTATGCAAATCACCTTGCACGCGACGAAGAGCTGTAATTCAACTTCCTTGGCTTTTTCATCATTCTCAAATGGCTTATCGTTGTTGATGTTCGCAATGGCACTGCCAGATACTTGCTCAGCCAACCGTAACTGATCTTTTTGACATTTAAGATGGCAGGCTGGTGGCTCTGTGTGAGTCGCCACCACACACTTGCTCGTTGGATATTTGTACTGTTTGTTTTCAACTGCTTTTTGCGTGTTTTTAAACCTTCGCTTTATTTTCGTGAAACATTTGTTCCGACTATCGATACACGCCTTTGTTTTTCTGTAGATGATGCAAGCAGTGGACAACTACCGCAATGGCCACACTGGCCAGCTCTCGGCCATCACCATCTTCCTCGTTTTCATCGGATCCATGGCTCGCATCTTCACATCGATTCAAGAAACAGGCGATCCAATCGTAATTCTCAACTACGTCGTCTCCACTGTGGCCAACGGCGTGATTGCTGCACAAGTAAGACTTGCCGGCTCAGGTTCTGGCAAATTGAAAGAAATAGTAACACTCTTTTGACACCTGAACGGTAGTGTGTACACCAATAACCGCAATTAAGTCGATCTTTTGTCTAAAAATGTTGCCAAATATCATAAAACGTTCTTATCAGGAAGCGTTGAAACAGCAGCGTTATATCAGTTGCCGTTTATATTGTCCAAGTGATTATGACGTTTCAATTGTCTTCGTCTGCTCGACGTTAAAAAATTCACTTTAGAATGGAGGCACGTGCTTCAAGCACTGTCAAAACGCTGCACTTGTATTTTATGAAATCCTTCCTCTTTACTAAGTTAACTTTATCCTGGGCGATTTAATAGTTCGTTCTGGTAGCGCGAGCTGCGTTTGACCGTTTCCGCGATTTCGCTTGTTTTCGATTCTCATGTTGCTCACCAGTCCGCTCATCTTGTTTTCAAAGATGCTGTACTACTGGAACGCGAAGCCGAAGCCGAAAGCTGATTAGACTGGACTCGCATCGCCCCGCAGTTGTGCGATCGACGCTGTTCTTCGTGTCGTTACGGCACGCCACGATGAAGACTCCGATTCGAATGCTGCTTTTTATGTGCAACCAGCAATTGCCCTGAAGTGACCACTGACCAAACCGGTCCTCCTGCTCAAAATACAGCGTCGCATAATTTTTATTTAGGCAATGTGCCATTGGTGCCCCACATGTTTTCCCACGTTGATTTCTAACCCCCCCCTTCATCCCGAATTCCATGTCCCCCCATCTTTTGTGCGTTGCTCTTTAGAATATTTCATCGAAACGATTTCTTAACCATGCGCTTGTTTTGTTCTTTTCCTCATCACGAAAGTTACACTTTCCTACGTAATCCATTTGATTAAGAACTGAGGGCGCGTAAGTTTACGTGAAATCGATTTCCTATTAAAAATTTGCTGTTCGATTCCTTGCTTACACCCATCGTGGAGAGTACCTACTTGAATAGAGATATGTACAAGTTTGAATCATCGCAAAAGATGAAAGCAGAGCCCAGTCGCCTGATTTCTCGAAAGGTTACAGAAAATCTAGAGCTTTACAATTGTTTCCTAACGTTGATTTCAAGATGTCGAAAGTGTTTGAAACGCTTCATTAGAAGTCAAATCTGCTGAAGAAGTTTGAAACAAGACGTGTGTTCTTAACAACACTTGGCGGCGTGATATTTTGAAAAAAGCATCGCTGCCCGACCAGTTTAAACACCTAGAGCGTTGAGGTTTTTAATGGAAGCGGCAGCTTCCCGTTGTCTGGATTTAAATATTACACGTGGTGCGTTTTGAGCGGTCAGTGTTGTTTTGCTCAGTTTCCTTGATCAACTTTTCTGTTCAGTACCTTCGCTGCTGCCTTCGAAGCTGATGAGTTACTAGTTGTTTGCTTTTTCATTCCAAGAGCTGGCAAGTAGGGCCAAGATAGATCAAGCTCAATTAAACCCGGCTTACCTTTCGATCTGTGTCAGTTTGAAATAATAAACTACTTGAAAACGAAGCGTTGGTTTTAAAGCGCGCGCTGCTTAAGTCGATCCGACCGTAAACTGAGGGGCGTACCGAGGTTAGATGGCGCCCACAGGTTCCGCCTAAGGACTTCCGGGAGAAAAGGTATTGTATTGAAGAAAGTGCTTGTGACATTGTTGGGACTTTTCGACGCCCGGGGTATTGTATCCCCATCGGTACGCCCCTGCGTGAACTGCCGTAGCCCCACGCGACAAGCTTCGTACCGCCGCAGCTTGATTTAGTGATTTAGGTCGTTGACATCTTTTCCGCTTGATTTGGGCGTGAAATATAATTGGCGGCAGTTGTGGTCAAGTTCTGGCACACGGAACGCTACGGCGGTTCTTTCGGCGGCCGTGACTCGAACACACAACCTTCCGATTGACAGGCCGACCCTCCACCACCCACGTGGCTGCGATTGGGAGCTAAGATTTGTGGTAGTGAGACTGTCTCTGCACACATATCGTTCGTAAATATCGAATTAGCTGCGAAATTTCCGAACCCTGTTGCAGCGTAACGTAAAGTCAGAAGCAAAGTCGCTGGCACCAACTGATTGCACAGTAAGAGTTAAACTGTGTCAGGTTGTGGTAGAGTATCCTGCTATCAACTGAAAGGTTGTGTGTTCGATCCACGGCCACTGAGTGGATCGCCGTAGCGCTCCATGGGCAAGAGCGTTCACCGCAATCGCCCCGACAAAAAGCATTATTCAGACTGCCGCTGCCAATTGTTAAATATATCTGTCGCATTGTATGCGATCATTAAAACAAGCTATGCAAATAAAAATGACTACATGTAGCGTTACTTTTGAATGCTTCTGTGTGCATTAACTTGTGCTGTTAGTGAAACGCGTGTTTCTTTTGCAAGGTTAAGGTATTTAAAAGCGGCCTCAAATAAATCGCCGTTCGTGATAATAAAGCAACAGTAGTATCAAAAACTAACGTTTGAAGACCCCGCTTCCTAGGTTGGTGTTGCGAAGTGAAAATGACGTGTTTTCCGCTATTTTTTGCCGCAGTTTGAAGCGTTGAATTTTCCCAGAGAAGCTGCTCATGCTGCAATAAAAAACGATCTGCTGTTGCTATAAAATGCTTCCATCGTTCGCGGCAGTTGATTATCGCAGTCTACTGATGATTGATTGATTTGCTGTTTCATATCTTAAGCAGAAAGCCATCATACAAAGAAGTCACCAATTGTTAGTGGAGAACAGAATAAACGAAAACACTATGACAAAATAATTTATCAGTGTTAACAAATATTTTCACTGTGTCACATAGGGTTGGTGGAAGTCCACGGAATTAATCTGGTCGACATGACTTATAGAAACGTTGGTTTGAAAAGTTGTGGATGTGAAAATAAAGTGCTCTGTTCTGCAGAGATAGTAGCTATGAGATACATAGTAAACTTTTTTACAAATGTGCTTTGTGTTAGCTGTTAGTAGCAGTCCAGTTAATTCAAACCGGTAAAAATATTGGACGGACCACTTCGCTTTAGCGGATTGCTCGAAAATCGTATTTGCTGCCGGTGTCAAATGATCTAAATCCATCGAGGTCAACCAACCCCGTTTGGAACTTATTGACAAGCGTTGGAAAACAACAGTTCAAAATGTAATGAGCTTAATCAGATAAACACAGAACGCGGTGAGGAAAAATTAGATGGAGCATGCCTAAGTACACAAGGGAGTAGATCTTGTCTCATTGAGATGGTCAAAAACATTACACACGAGACGAACTGGTTTCCAGGTCCATCGAATGTGAACTAAACGAGACACTTCAGGAGTTATTGTTTTTTCATATTCTCAGTGCACAGAAAAGATACAGGGTCCACGTATTTCCTTTCCACGGTCCTCCTTGCATGCGCTCATTGTAAATCATCGGAAACAAAACTTGATCATTTTTTAACACCGGCTTGCTTTGTTGTGGTTCATGTCTGTTAGCTATCCCCCGCAATTTCAGCGGAAAATAATACGAATATGTCGAGTTTCAAAGATATTTATGAAGAATCTTCTTAATCAACTAACTTTCATACCGACTACTGCGCGGAAGTTTGCTCCCATTCGAATTTACCACCTGTATGTCAATCGTTTGTTAACTTCTTACAGTCATGCTTGTTGAAAATAATCAAATACAACGCAAAGATCAGAGCAGATTTGTTTTTTTTTAATGTTTGAACCAGACACGAAGTCCATAGAGCACAAGCACACACTGTCNACACCAGGCGTGGGCGTGGCGAAAACAGACAATGTTTTGCAACGGCGCTGGGGGGGTGGGACTGGGGGCTTCAAGTAGTGATCTGTCCTGAAATATTTTTATCGCACGAATGCGCATGGCGTAGCTTGCTTCAGCGCTCAGTATGAAACAGTACATTCTTGTCCCAGTTACCAAACGGAAGCCTTGCCTTCAAAAGCGTCGTGGAAGATTCCGAAACAACACGACGCTAACCTTGACAGCGTAAGGAGGAAAACAAATCAAAGAAGACCACCTGAAGAACAAAAAAATGTAAAAGTAAATGAAACCCAAGAAGACAGACAATTTAACTCCGATATGAACGAAAACCCGCAGTCCCCACCAGAAATCGGGGGTAATTTCCTAAGAAAATGGTGCCCCTAATGCAAACCTCGTACACTTGCGAGCAGCAATATAACTTTCCTTTCTCCCAGCTTTGCGTTGTGGTGAATGAAACTTCATATTTTTACAGCAGCTTGTCGATATTGAACCTATGCTACTGCTACAGTGCAAGCGTTGCTGAGATTATGTGACTTCATCGCAACGTTCTGGCCCGTAAAAAATTATGTCGAAATTCCATTCGAGCTCTGCGCGTAATAAAGTGGTAATAATGCAGGTTGGGATCGCTCAAAAGCTGTGCTGGTTTTGCGACGCTTAAACTAAAATCCCAACGAAGAACTCACATTTCGATGTTTGAGTACAAACGTTTATGTCCACATTTTGTCTGAAACTAGATCTGGGTCCCACAGCACGATCAGGAAAATAGCATTGCCACCTTTGTTTAATTTAATGATGGAAGTGATGACAAACAGCGAGAAGCAACCTCGCAAAGCGACGTGGATCACAATCAATCTTCGTCTGTCTGAAACGAGTTTGTCAAGTGACTTGGTTTTGAGAAACCAGTCTGTTCCGAAAAGAAGATATTGGTCAACTACTCGACCGACTGGTGATTTTACGTTTGACAGTCGGAAAAGGTAGGATTCATTTAAAATAAGAGTTAAGGGGGAAATGACTTGCGAGTCCTTTAAAATCAGTGGTTCTTAACCAGGGGTTCGCACCTCCCCAAGGGATCATCAAGAACTTTCCAGAGGAGCAGGAGCGCTTACGCGCACTATAACATAGAAAGTTTGATCAAAAAATTTACCAATAAATACATTTGTTTTTACAACTTATTTAAAGCAAGGAGGGCTTAAAACATAAGACAATTTCTGAAGAGAGGCATGGTAGGAAAGGGTTAAGAACTGCTGTTCTAAACGGTTACGTTTTGAGGTGACGACGAATCTGACAGGAAGAAGCAAAAAGAAGCTTCCGCAGAATGGAACAAAATGCCCTGATTACGTCACATGAAGGAAGAAACGAACAGATGAATAACAAGAATAGAGAGGCGCTTGTATCCTTGTGCAAGCATTGCTCTTGGCACTGACTTCTCACAAGAAAGTTGTATTTTTTGTTGTTTAAACGACAACTTTCACATATTTTTGGTTCACGATAAAATGCTATTTGCCTAAAATTAAACAGCAAACATTGCTGGTATATAGTTTAGTTAGAAAAGTCACTTGTCCAGGAAAGCCAAAAACTTAACACCCGAACAGGTGCTGGTGAAACGTTCATCAAAAACCTTTTGTTACAGAGTGTTGTATTTTGGAAAGCTTTCCGAACGCAGTTGGCAACGTCCTGACCACTTTCCCATCTGTTTTAATTTTTTCATATCTGACCATATCAGAAACCTATCAAGAAAGGTCCCCAGGCAGCCACTGGACCAACATGTCTAACCCAAACCTTGTTTGGTGACTGTAATGTAGGTAAAATAAGTTCGTTCGTCAGCCTACCTCGGAAGCTTAACAGTAACATAGAAGCTCACAGTAAAACATTGGGTTCCTTGTTAGCGCCATATGTGCGCGAATTATGTGCGTGGGTGTGAAGGCATTGAAACAACGAACACCTTTTGTAGAGTTGAACCTATTTGACTGTCCAAATCGATGCAGAACAAAACTAACTGAAACATTTAACAAAAAAATTTCGGGATGATAGCAGTGAATTAAAAACGTGTGGCCATTTTTAAGAGAAAATTGGTTCATCTCCTTGTTACCTCAATTGGAACTTCACTTCCAGACGTGAACTATAGCAGATCATGTGCGATTTGGCCACGACAAAATTTTGTTTTAGTTTTCATACAATTTTCCATAATCGTACAAAGATTACATTTTAATTGTTCTTATTATTTTCCATGCCCAGTGTGTGGAATAAATAGAACATGATTGCAACATTGATAAACAACATGAATTCGAAAAAAATCAGGTGACGAGTGATTGTGTTATTGCATAAAATTTCCGGTATAAACATTACGGTGAATGGACAAGATTGAAAAAGTTTCACAAATTATAATCATGTTATAGTCTACTTAGATAACAATAATTGGAGATTCGGTCTCCAGCGAGGTTCAAACAAGCTGTAAATTAACAAGAAAACGGTAACTGAACCTTTCAAAAAATCTCGTCTAAATATCGCCATGAAAAACAAGGATGAAAGCTGATGAAGTGATGTTCCTTTTTTTAAAAAATGAAAAGGATAATTTCGTTGCAAGTAATGCCTGCAGCTAACTCTTAACAGCACAACTGCGCCCTCAGAGAATCAATTGTCAGCGTGCGGGTTCCTGCCATAGAAATCCCAACAATGGTTGCAATATCCGATCACGTTTTGTCGTAAAACCCAACAAGAAGCCTTGGTTTACATTTCGCACTCACTGCTGCTGCCCTTTCCCTTTTCATTCAAAGCCGCAGTGCGTACTACGCGCTGCGATTCACTGGCCCCCGACCACGTGCGGAACCCTGGGCCTGTTACACGCGTCCATTGTCCGGCGCGCAGTGCCAAGAGCCCTCTGCTTTGTCTGGCAGCCGGCTGTATTCCATTATTCCACGCGCCGAGGTTTTTGTAATGCAGCCATCAATAGCCCTATCACAAAGGCAGCCCTGAGCACCAGACAAGCGAGTTGCACGCCGACACTACAAGCGTGTGACCGGAGGACAATGGTCCAGGCGATTTTAACGGCGCGAATTTCCGACCCACACAAAAGACGCCTAACAAGTGAAGAGGGCCCCGGTGTTTTGACTTTCTATTTTTGCAACGAATTCTCCCAGGCTGTCATCGTGTCTTGATGAGCGCCGTGCTTGCTGGAAAAGGTCTTTCGGCTGAATGTTCTGGTGTCGGGTGGTCTCAGGTACTTTTAACACCAATTTCGATATTTCAACTATAGCATATTGAAAAAACAAGAATGTGTAAATTTGAGCATTGCGAAGGAAACACCTAGATGTCAGAGCAGTGAACAATTTTNCAAAAACCACAAACGAGTAATGTTTACAAAATCACGGAAAAGATGAATTTATCCAATTTGGTGAGNTATGCAACTATGCAAGGATGAAACTGTATGAGTGAACATAAAAACAGGCGGAAATCCGAGCTTCAGCTCACGTCGTCGGCGGATTTAGCGAAATAACTAATAAGACCAGTGGAATTTCTCGCTAAGACAATTGAAAATACTCGCTTGATTGCAAAAGGTTTTCAGACAAGCTGTGGAACTATTTGCTAACATAGTAAACTGTTCCTTGTGTGGCCTTCTTCACAAACGCAGCATGACGCCTTTGTCTTTCCAAGCGTTGATGGGCGCAGCGGGGGTGCACTGACGAGCAGGCAGCCAGTAGAGTAGCAAATATGGCGGCCAACCGCAGGTGGTCGTGCAGTGCCTCCTCGCAAGCTTATCCGTCATTACGAAGCGCATAATTTGCGATATTTGTCGCTGAGGACGGTTTCGAATTGTCGTCGCGTTCATGGAGCTTTGCGCGCTGAAAGGAGCTTGGACCTACGCTCATGCTGGATGCGAGGAAATGTGAAAGAATTCAACGCTTGTCGAACCTAATTTTTCTAAATTGAAGCTATTCTGCTTGTTGTGCGAAGCGATAACAGTGTTTTTGTTCGTACTAAACGATGTCCACAACAGTCTTACAAGTCTATTGGCAAAGCTTTTTCAATCTTGCATTTTTTCGCACTCCAAGTCTTATTCAGGTTCACTTCCCTGGCCTGAGCTTCAGGCGCGCTTGGGTCAAACGCGCAAGGTACGGAAGCCGCGCAGGGGCACAACTTGGGTCTTGACTTTGAAAGAAAATCGTAAGAGATCGTCTGCGTCACGAGCAGATCACGTGACGCGACAAATTGTCACTCTATATCTGTGAAATCCATTAGGGCGCACTGGTGGATTACAACAGGTGCCGCGCCCTATAATATGTCGAATTCTCGATCCGGGTCCTGAGCACGCGACGTCCCGCTCTGACGGCGAAGCAACACACCATTACGATTTCCGAGCTTTTCTGTTTCCGGTATCAAGGTGATGTTTTCCGCAGTTTACTGGCGAGGCAATTATTCTTGGAGAAGAAAAGGACGAAGACATCAAAATCAAATACAGTGTTGTTTTCAGAACTTTTTGTTGTCCGAATTCGACATTTCAGGCTGGAAAGTCCAATTGCGTGCGGAAACCACCAACAAAATAACCAACCCCGGACCCCCCCACCCCCAAAGCGGCAACGAGATCTGGGTCGTAAGTTTTTCAGCTCGTGGAAAAATGGGTCCTGGTATTTCCGGCCAGGGGTTTCGGGAGCACTCGTCTGAAAGGTTCCCCGCTATTTACTGAAGTTTCGCTTGCGTGGGAAAACCACTGGTTGCGACACCGGAATAGAAAAGTTGCGCGACAGAAGCGTGAGTGACGCTCAACGTGTCCACCAGCAAGTTAAAGGTTAAACGCACAGGCGCGAACTCCTGTCACGTGATTACCGTCATGTCTATTCTTATAATTATAGCGCTCAAAGCCGCGTTTAGATTTTTAAATATGCCTGTTATGACTTTTCGCAATCAACTTTGGCTTGGTATTTAACAAGCAAATGAGGTAACAAGATGCGGAAAGAGCATTTCACTGAAGGGTGAAGAAAAAGCATTTTTATTCATCCCAAATTTAAAACGAGTCTTTATGAGCTTGGTTGCAATTTTTTTTCAAGTACCTCATGAAAGTCCAAAAAACTTTAATAAGCTAGCAAAAAATTTTGTTCAACAAACTGAACACAAAAAAGTTACCCACTCTCTACGAACTTAATAAACGTGGTTTCAAAACATACGTTTTTAAATATCAACATGTTTTTTGCTGCATAACATGTGCATGACCACGGCATTTTCACTGAATTTTT
>JGI24158J21664_10008055_pt1 | contig 14008 bp, 12 predicted proteins | sample Ectturendosymbi3_FD_21664 | JGI IMG/M metagenome (IMG submission 21664) | reverse complement strand
TAAGTAATGTGCAGTACAAAAATATTTTGGCGATGATTTTCAATGAAATCAAGTGTCATGTCAACACCTCTTTAGGTCTGGTGGGGGGATGCATCCCCTGCATCCCCCCTGTGTCCGCGCCTGACTGCTTGGCACCGGTCGTGTTTTTTTTGACAAAACGACCGGAAATGATGTGTTCAATAACAGCAATCTTTTGGTTTTACTTGAATTTTAGTTTGTTTTATGAAGTGTCGAGAAAACACATGAAAACCGCTTCGTAGTCCAGGTATGTTTTGGTGCGAAACCCTTGGCACCGCAGGTATTAACCTGCCGAATGCACGTGAATGGATCCTGAACACAGTTTTACCTCAAAAATGCTCTTTTTTCTGCCGCTCATGTTTTTCGTGGCAGCTGCCATCACTGTGTTCCATGACTCAAAAACACCAATTGCAAACGTAGGATTTACAGAACTTGCAAATTTGAATATAACAAAGACCATTTGTCAAATTCAGGTCGTTGTGGCCGAGTGGTTAAGGCGACAGACTAGAAATCTGTTGGGCTCTGCCCGCGCAGATTCGAATCCTGCCGACGACGAATTTTTGTGCGTTGCTTAATTAGTCCCAAATTTAATATTGTTCGACATGCCTGATGCAAGCCTTTTCAAACGTCAGAGTTCTAACAGTCTTTCTTGTCTTCTTCCACTGTCACTCGGCGTTTAGTACCGCCAGATGGCGTGGGTGAACTTTACATGAAGGATGGAGCATCAGATCAAGATCCATGTTCAGCCATTACTTACTCTTTCAAAATAAGCTTCCAGCAGACCTTGGTGAGCTGATGTTAGATTATGTTTTGATCATGTTGGAACAACTGACAAGTGTGACGCAATAGGTTTGGTTCGGATTTACCGGTTTTACCCGATTGCTTGAACTGACGTAGGCAAGTTGAGCGACATCTTGGAATTTTCGAAGCGCACAATCACATGCAGCAGTAAAGCTGTTGCCTTGTTGAAGACGTTGATCAAAGTGAGCAATCGAACCGTCAACCTTCTCTGCTGCTGTGGTGAGAAACCTTCGAACTTAGCAGCTGTCCAACTAACAAAAGTAGTTTCAAACCAGCCCCGCAATCTTACAAGCTTTCTAAAAAAAAGATTGTGTTGAATTCGGGCATTAGCGTTACAGACTTAGCAGTTGGAAAATTTCCAAAATAAGTTAGAAGTTAAATAACGCACACGCCTAAATCCGGTATTGCTCACGGACAACGGAGAACACCCAATTTATGGGAATGAAATCTTGAGTTTTTATCTTCGGGTTTGATGATTTAAATCCACATTTCGTAGTTGTTCAAAGATGGGGTGCAAGCTTGCAATCATCAGAGGATGCGCCCCACTGCTGGGAGGAAGAGTGCTAGTAAATAAACTATGGGGATCTACAGACATATTTTTAGAAAACGAGCGCAAAAAATTGTCTTCTTTTACGCATTTATCGAAAATTCGTCAGCTTTGCGGTTTATCAAAAAACGTCTTCAGTTACTTTTTATTTAACCCGAAAGTTTACTGTTCAAAAATGCGTAGGGTCCGAGGCAACGTCACTGGAGTAGAATGCGCTTTGAAAAATTCAACTATGACGCCACGGGTACAACTAGCAGTATTTATTTTGCGAAACTTCGAGAACACTCGGGCTAAGGTGGGATTGTGTGACCACGAAGAGTTTGATCAAAAACGTCGGCGCCATTAACCTTAACACTTTGAGCAAAATGGTTTTGTCAGTGAAAGCTTTTGCGCAATCGCGAATCATGCTAATACGTAGCGCTCATGAAAAGGAACCACGCCCATGTCTAGAAGTCTGTTTTGTTACTAAAAGTAAATGTGGGCTAAACTTTGCTGTTTTTTAAGTTCAGTTATTCGGTAGGACTTGAAACAAGACAAAAAAGATTCCGACTTATAGAACTCTGACGTTTCAAATAGATTACATTAGAGGTGTCGAAGATCTTAATTAAATATATGGCAGAATTGAAGCAACGGACAAAAATTCGTCGTCGGCAGGATTCGAACCTGCGCGGGCAGAGCCCAACAGATTTCTAGTCTGTCGCCTTAACCACTCGGCCACAACGACCTGTTCCTGGTTACGTTCATTTTTGGAAGTCCTGTAAGGCCTACGTTTTAATTGTTGTTTTGAGTCACCGAACACACTGAAAGACATACAAGTGCTAGCTGGTGAGCAAAAATTAAAGTCTGTTCTGATACCGATAACTCTGATTATGTGAATCAGTTACTTCTTTTTCGTCGAAAAACTTCTTTTTCGCAAATATGCTTTTGCAGAAAATACAATGCTGGGACCTAATTGCGATCGCCGATAGAGACGAAAAAACGTTCACAAATCCAGGGGAAGCTTGTGAAAGCATTAATAACTATTAGTAGTGCGCTGAACCATTGTGCGGTCGTAATGATGCACGTAATGAGCTTGTTGTTGATTGGAGAACTGTGATTGGCGGCTTCTGCACGAAATAAAACATTACCTTGTCTGTCCATATAAAAACCTATTCAGGGGATTTTTTGCCATGGACATCCAAAGGCTTTTTTTGCAAACACTAAACTTCTTTAACCTGACAATTCAGATGGGTCAATATCTCCTTCTTAATCAGTTGCCGTACATATTGCCAGGGGGTAGCCAAGGAGGGAATAGCGGTCACTCCCTGCAAATATTGCAAGGTAATTATCGAATCTTCATTGAGCTAAAATTGTCATAAAAATGCAAAGTCAATTATTCATTCGAGTAGACAATTCTCGCGCCCCCAAAAACATTTCTCTGACCACGCGCCTGAGTGTTGCGCCATGGTTGATGATATATGTATCACTGTCTGCACACAAGAAGGCTCAAACTCATGGCTGTGGCCAGCCTAACAATGCGACTGAGTTAGGAAACGGCTTGCCTGTATGCAGTGAAGCTGAATGATAATGACCGAGGCCGATGACGAGTGAAAACGAGCACCCTGCAGGGAAAAACAAATAACCCGAACGCATTTATTGCGCCCACCTCTTTAGCTTGGTGGGCATTGACAAAAAGATCATTTGAGTGGAAGAAAGTTAATGGAAAGAAGGCCATGCATGAGTTCTAATTCTCGTTTTCCAAGGCAAGGCAAGCGCCATAAAACACTTCCTTCAACTTCCACTCGCTCTTTTCGCTGAGAATGACAGTGTGGCTTCGGCTCGTCTGGCATGAGGTAAGCAGCATGGCGTCTTTATTTTTTGAAAAACATCACCATAAAAGTGTTTATGGAGGACCTCTACAAAAATCTCGTTATTTGAAAAATATTTTTGTGACAAGAAACCGTTAATTTTCCTTCATGTTTATTTTCACCTTGACCACACAGATTTTTCAGAAAATGGTTAATCAGCAAATCTGTTTAGCTGTTTTACACTCCAGCCAGTTCTAATCTTAAGATGTTTGCATGGTTGTTCAAAATTTATTGAAAAAAATTAACTGAATGTCGTATTTAGAGAACTAAGAGACAAAAAGCTTGTGAAGAAATAAGCAAATTTTTAAGCTAAAATGTGACAAACTGCAAGGAGTCATTGTTTAGTAGGTACGGATGAGAAAACTCTTTTGCTGTAAGCACAGACCATGGCATTCTGGTTTTGACATTTCTGCAGTTGGCTGTATATTACCACTGACACGATTTAATAACTGCTTCAATTCAGAAACTTCATACTTTCGATTCATAAAAACTCAGCATGGCTGTTGTAAACGTTCTACAAAATAAATCATCTGCGTCGAAACTTAAGAGTATATATGTAGCTTGTTGCCTTTTTTACGGAGGTGGACAGACCTTTCAGGTTCAGAAAAAAATTCTTTTTGTTTTTGTGATTTGACAAAAGCAAAACTGAATGGAAATCGGAAGTCTTGTAATCCGAACCTGCTAGATGCACGCTGCGTCTCGTAAAGGTCTTGTAAAATGTGTGTGATCGAGTTGGGTTTATTTTCAAAAAGTTTTGTTTTGCTGTACTTTTAGCCACGTTACAAAGATCCTTTTTGCAGCCGACACATTTGGAGCAGGACATTCAGCAAAAAGCAAATAATTGAAAGAGACTGAGGTAGAAAACCTGCTGTGCAACGATGGCAAATTTTATTTTCAGCAAATCACGAAGAAATGGGATAAAAACTATCTTAACCCACAGATATCAAATGCTTTACGAGAAAAAAGCTTCAGAGTTAACGAATATAGTAACACACTGAGAGCACACGAAGATCATTGCCTGAGGAAAAAATGAAACAAAATCCTTTGTTCTTCAGTTCTCCTTCCCGTACTGTAAAATGTTAATGTGCATTGAAAAATCGACGTGAATTGGAAACGATAAATTGGCTGCAGTGCCAAAAAATGAAGTATTCTTATATGCTTATCGATCGCTAGCATGGTTTTACGTAGAATACTGCTCAGTTAATAAAAGATGACCTTGTTTCGGTCAATCACTACAATTGCAAGCAGGACGGCAACTACGGGGAGCAGGGGGCCTTCATCTCCCCTGGAAAATTTTTCACCCTCCTGGAAAAATGTGTTGGACGTAGTGTGAAACTATTGCACGTAGTTTAAAATTTGGGCCCTTCTCAGAAAACTCTTCGCCCCCTGGTGTCCCTAGCTGGTTACGGGCCTGTTTGCAAGTCGTTTTCACACGAAGCGCCATTAAATAGAACAAATGAAGCACATTCATTGTTTTCAAACAATAATCATGGTTTTCGAACATCAGCCACTCGAAGCTCATGGGGAAGTGGCTGGAATTCCAACAAAAATCATGGAAACAGTTCAAACAAATGTGTACATCTGGCAGCAATGCGTCGACGTGTAACCATGTGAGCGAAAGTTCTTATTGCTTGATATATAAAATTGGAAGCTTCCGTTTTGGTTTCTGTGTTGATAGGTAAACCAAAACTATTACAATTTCAAAATATTTGCGAAACAAGGTTCTTGGAAAATGTATTTCTATTAATCTGAAACGCTTGGGAATTTTTCAAAAAACTGCAGGTTTGTCCACGTGAAGCAGTATTTAAAAGCGCAAAAAAAAACTTACGAATGACGGAACAACAATTCCATCCTTAATGCAGTCGTATCGTACTCCAGGAATGGTATCATTGCATTCAATGTTGGGCGGGCAGGGTGACAGACTGCATCGGTCTAGGCGGATGGAATCAGCTGAAAAAATTCAAGCAATTGCCTTGAATTTTTAGCCTTGAAACAAGTAATAGCCTTGAAGCTTGAAATAGTAGCAATAGCCTTGAAACTTGAAAACATTTTTTCAAGCAACAGCCGAAAGGTAAATATAGAACCGACCCACCGATGTACAAATACAGTACGAATGTGCGATGAAATGCTGATATTTAATCTAACGTAAAAAAGCTAGCATTCTGTCCAGGCAAGCAGGAAACAAGAAGGTGATAAACTATGTCAATAAACTTTTGTTTTAAACTGAATTAATCGTCATTTCAACACAAAAGGTGACAACTTAGAAAAACTTTAAAGTTACAAGCTTTTGAGAAAAACCTAACTCCAGGCAAGCACAACAGCGAAACAGCAACACATGATGAACCAGCTTATCTCCAGTTTGAAACAAATATGGATTAGCCAGGTATACATACCTGCGATGCTCCTCAACAATGCACATACATGCGCGTGCACACACACATACATTCACGCACGCAGACAGACTGAGTGAGACATTCAGAACAATCAAAAGATTTGTTTTAAGAAGTGACAGCCATCTTCAGAATAACATTTTGTTGGGTAAGCAAAATTAATGAGGATACGACTAACTGAAACAACAAGGCAAACACCACATAAATTTGTTGCAACAAAACAAAAGACGAACATCACAGACCTAAATACAAAATCTTATTGGACGTTTTGAAAACAAAGGTTATGCTTGTCAACAAATAAATGAAGCGTAAGACCGGACAACGAAATGCGCTAGAAGTCCAACGCAAATAGCGAAACATGCTGCTTACTCTGACTTATTGTGTCAAATGTTACAGTAAGTGTTGTCGGGAAACTAGTCCTGGTTTTCTGCGGCAAGGCGACGTGACGTTTATTTGCGAAGACAGCAAACCGCCAACATTGATTATATTTAGTGTCAGCGATGAAATGCGACAAAGCGTTGTCGGGATTTGTTTCGTTTATTTCGTGTCACGTTAGCTGTAGCCACGTGGCTGAAAAGAACTTACCGGAATGTAGACGTTGATAAAATACACTTTCAAAAATTCGAAAACACGTGAGTTCAGACGGCTTTCGAAACTCTGTTTTCTTATCTTCCAAACCTAAGCTGTTGGGAGCAAAGGCTTATATTTCTTTATAAACGAACCCAATTTGTTTTGCACATGTTAAAGATTTGTGGATCCAATTGTTTCTCAATTAATTTACATTTTGTCTCTCAATACTATTTCTATTCAACTTTGGACCTCATGCTTTCCAGTTAAAGTTTTCACTCTCTTGACGTCTATAATACAGAAAAAATTCATATATTTTATTTTCCTGACCAAAGCTCAGAAGACAAAATCCATTTGAACACAGGAGAGGTTTAAAAAATATGGAACCATCCAGTTTGTGCATATAATATTTTTAGACGCAGTTTTGAAATTATGAAGCTCATACTTGACAAAAAATTGGCTCAGTCGTATTTAGATACAAGCAAATAACTGCGTTGTCACTTTTTTCAAAAATGGGCCAACCAAGAAAAAACATTACCTTGTTTTATGCACGTATCTACCCCTTCCTTCACTCCTGGTGTGTAGCCTTCGTCGCAACCGCAATAAACCAAACCGTTGTTCAGCTTCGAGCAGAAATATGGATCGTACCCAATTGTCCATAAGGGATTGACTTGACGTGCATCAAAATAACAGATAAGAATAAATTAATGCGTGAATTGATTATTTAAGAAACTGACAGTTGATAAATCATTTTAAAAATGAATGAATAAATGGATGAAGAGTTAAGAATTGAAAAAGTGCTAAAAATGAATGGACGAAGTGAAAAATAAATGTGCAATTTAATGAAAAATATGAGATATGAATGGCAAATATATGTATAAATAGAAAGAAACAAGTAAAATTTTAAGCAAAGAGACAATGTGGCAGATGTATCAACGGCGTTTGAACGAAGCAAAGTCGATACCTCAAAATATGGAAAAACCTTTTTACAATCAATGGTAACCCTAAATGGGCTGACGAATTATTGCAGTCAATGGAAGTAGAACTGAAATCATCAACGTAACACGACTGTGACAGACGAATTTCAGCTCAAATGGTCATTTTGCACCCTGATCATAGAAATTTTATTCATAAACATTAGTAAAACCATGCTGCTGATAAAAAAAAGCTTTCAAATGGGTCGGAGTGGTTTAGAGCATGTATTTTCTGTTTAGTAATGAAAAACGCAGTGTTGCTTTCAAACCTGTTCATGTTCACAAGTATGCTTCTCGTTTGTCTTATGTTAGCGCTCGAATAGAATGATGCTACTTCTTTTTCTATTAAGTTGATTTCAAAGACTGGAGTGTTAAAAATTTGAAACTGATTTAGAAAACGGTGTGCGCATAACCGAAAAAGTTTACAGTCACAGTCATAGGTTTCCTGACCAAATAAGCCACAGCAAAGCAAATGATGCAAGATCAGTTCTGACGCAGGCCCGCAACCAGGTTTTACGGTTTGGGGGCAAAATACATTTTTAGGCAACAGGATTTTTGTTTTTATTATATGTTTAAAACAAATTCATCTGGACAAAACAAAATTTGGGGAGGCATAGGACAGTTTGGGGTAACTGCTCACGAATGACCCCGTGGCTACAGGCCTGCATGCTCTGACGTGCGCGAGACTTCATTGTGAGTCTTCACAACAAACACGTTTTCAGTTGTCTCTGAATCACAAATTGTTCCTTTCAAAGCAAATAAATCTACCGGGGTTTTCCGGAAGTCCTCCCAGTCTTTAGTCCGCCCATGGGCGCTTATTTTGGGTGGGCGTATATATGGTGCTAATATTTGAGTTGAATACCGGTACTATTTGTATCTGTCACGTTACACGGTACGTCCAACGTTATACTGAGTTTGAATACTATTTGTAGTTGTCATCTTACACCAGAGGTCGGCAAACGTTTTTATCGCGGCCCAGATCACCTTTTCAATAGCTATTGAAGGCCCACTACATTTGAAACCACTAGAACAAAACGAATGAACAAAACGAATCAGACACAGGCAATATGCAACTGCCGTATAACAGCCCGGGCGGTTGTTTGGTTCACGTCTTATTTTCCCATTTTTGTCTTTTTTTCAATTAACGGCCCAGGGCGGACTTCCGGGAAACCCCGGCATGACTACAGTTGAAATATGTGACTTACCACAGGCCGGCGTTCCTCTGATGATCACATACCACTCCAACTCTTCGCAGGTATCTACCGGTATGTCAAGATTGCCATTGAAACTTGCTTCTGAGTTTTGGGGATCACTGGTGCTCCTGGTGTCCGATGAGTGGGAGCCATGAGCTCTTCCTTTCAGATCCTGTTCGTGGCGATGCACCAGACGAGAAAGAAGGTTGCCCAGCTCAAGGTTGCCTTCACTGTATTTGGGCTGGGAGTCGGTGCCGTAAACGTACTGCGCCGTTTCGCCAATGAAGAAATGCGCCATCAAAAGAATGATGTAACAGTGACGCAACAATGATCGATGCTCAGCAAAAAATGTCATCTCCTTGGTATAAATCTAAAACCTGATCTAATGCAAAGAATGGCTTTACAACTAATAATATTATTATGAGGTATTTCTAAGTTGTGTGAATGAAACCTAAATTTATGAAAAAAAGCTTAGAAATACGTTTAAGATAATATTGGTTGATTCATGCTATTCTGTGGTTTTGGAAAAACATGATAAATCATTAATTCACTTTTGACTGCATTGAAATCATGTTCACTGGTGCCGGGTTATCAAAAATTTTTTGCCATCCAAGTTTTTGCATCTTCGCTAACAGCTAGATATCTTGTATCAAATATTAATTTAAGACAAAAATTATCACATTCTTCTGCAATATAGAATATTGTCTCTATAGGAATCAAGAACGGCGCAATTATCAAGCAACTTCTACAAATTCTCTTGGTTCAGGTGTTTACCCAAACGAAACTCCGTCCTCAGGGCTTAAATTCAAGCTTTGTGGCACCGGTGTTATTCAGCTTGTACAATGTGAAAAACACAAACGTCGTACACAGTTACTGATCTCCAGGCAACATTCTACAATTGAATGTCTAATTTCAACAATTTTTTGGTTGGCTTGCGGGTGAGAAGAGAATTAATCGGCGACACGCGACGAGAAATGAGTTCGTGCCATGCTGCGTTCGAATCCGAATCAAACTTGTATTCAACAAACGCATGTTCACCGGCTGAAACCTGTTAGTGGCTAAACGTTTACAGCCTGAAGTCTGCGGATGGGCTTTTTCAGTAAGATAAACGGCAAAGTCAACAAATTTGGCGTTTAATGAAAATCTGCATTTAACTGCTGCATTTCTGAAATATTTAAGTTTCTACTTAACCTGTGAACTTCGTAATTTTGGTGACGTTTAGAAGACCTTTGTACGTAAAGCAAGTTCAATTTTCGTTGTAGGTAAAGAGCTTATCTAATGTAATATTTCTTACGAGAACGTTACATCAAAACAACTGTTTCTTTAGATTAGAGACTTTCGCGACATCATACATTAAAACTTAAGAAAACAAAAAGTTTAGCTGCACTTCGTACGCAGTAGAATCGAAAAAGGGTTTTTGGTATTTTAGAGTCGGCCTGCGTCTCTCCAGTTAATTTATTTTTATTCTGGAAGCTTTGCTCACCCGAGCTGGGGCGATCTTGCACTTTGCTACCTCACTGCAAATGCATCAAATACCCTCATGTTTGATTCGTCGCTGTCCGAATTTTTTTGTCTTAAAGCTTGAAACCACCCACGCTTAATTAAGCACGCTACCCTTCCACTCAGTGCAAATGGAAGCAAATTACACACGGTCGTCGATCCTTTTCTCTTAGTTTTCTTGTGGGCTGTAAGGATTGACATCCATCCCAAAGCTTTTGTCGCAAATCGCAAAGGCGAAGGTTGCCCATTCCAATACAAGGCAAGAGTGATTTGCGTGAAATATGCATGATATCTAATGGATGGACTTCATAAATATACAATTACCGCTAACCCTCATACGACCTTTATTGTCTGACGAGTTGAAGAACGCTTCTTCTACTGAGAGAAAGCATGCGTCATTGGTTTAACACGAACTGTTAACTTGCAAGGCAGCTTTGAAATAAAATCTATTTCAGAATATAAAAGTGTAAATCTTTTCTGCTTAGCGCTGCTTTATTGGCCTTAATGGCAACAGTAAAAACTCTTAATCAAAGTTCAAATCAGATGTGGGAAAATGCGGAAGTAGTTAGTGGCAACGTTTGAAGTACAGCCAAAAGAGGTGTCCAGCTGCAATGATCCCTTACTTTGAAAATGATGGAAGAAAAATTTTTTCGACCTCATCTAAACAAACATGGTATCCCTTACGTCTCCCCAACGTGGACCTTCTCTTTTGACAAAGTGCGCGATTTTTCTGGAACTTTCTGCAACGTTATGGCGTTTTCCATGCAGCATGCTGTCTCGAAACAGTTTTTGAAAAGGCTTTACTGCCTTGCAGAAACTGACCGACTGAGAATATTATCGAACCACCGGGCTGGTTTTTATTGGCTCACTGTTTTTCTCTGCACACCCTTCTTTTTCTTTTGCAACACGCGAAACGAAAATTGGGCCATGAAGAGAACGTCCTGCACGAGCGAATATCTGTCTATTAAACAGCCTTTGCAATGTTTACCCAAAAGCGAAATTTAAGTCAATCTTATTCGGAGAAACATAAAATTAAGGCGTCTCAACCAAAGGAAAGAGGATTACCTCACCAGCTAAACCGACTCAGAGAAAAAGCAATCCGTTCAAACTGTCCTTTGCAAGACAAATGACATAATAACAATGGCATCGAACAGGGAAGAAAGATTACACTCCACAAAACGTGACAAGAAAGATGCCCCACGTGTCTTGGCTACATCATTTCCTCAACTGCTAACTCTATCAGAGAAAGAGAAAAATTTAAATACGAAGGCACTGATTACTTACAGAAGTCCTGTCACAATTGGGCAAAAGCTAACAAACTGCAAGAACCTTGCTCTAAGTAATACAAAAATCAAACTGAATGTGCGTCAGCGCCTTGCAAGCACAGTTGACTTTGTGGTTGCCATGAAAAACACAACAAATCCGTGGTCCCAACTGTTTCACAAATGATGATAAAATTAAAACTTTCTGCTAAACCAAAACCTTCACAAACTATGTTACATTTACGTAGCGACCTGGGTGATATGCCATCAACAGTATTTTGGACAAATAGTAAACAAGTTTTCCACGAGATGGTCATCGCACCGAAGTAATTGGAACAAACCAGATAATGAAGATGACAAAGACCAAATGGCATCGCGGCACTGTTCAGTATTCGATGACATCGTGAATAAACCACCTATCCATGAGCTGGCACTGTTACTTTTGCAGAACAACCCAGTTTTCACTCTCTGGATACCTGTGAAGATAAATATTTTGGCAAACTTAACGCACAAATTAATTTTCAAAGCATGATCCACCCTCGTGTGAAATAATTCTTATTCCCTCTTTGTGGTCTTCTTTGAAATTTCCCATTCAGCTTTCAGCTCTTCCCACTTGTTTTGACCTTTCTCACCACCCAGTGATCTAGCGATGTTGATAACTCCATATTCTGCCAACGCTCTGTTTGAGTCATACCAGCACGTTCCCTGTCAACGTGAGTGTATTGCGTTGCTCAATAGTTGGCTTCAGTTAGTTTTACAGTCCGGGTGAAAGCAATTACTTGGAAACGATGTATTTTTCAGTTTGTACTTAACACAGCTTGTGGTTTTGGTTTATTGATTTTAATCTTGAATTTGTTTGCTTTCTCTGCTCTTACTTCAGCCTTTCAAATTATCACCCGTAATAAGCATTTCTTGCAGATTTTAGAGTTGAAGACGCGCGATTTTACGTGAAATCGATTTCCTATTTAAAACGTTTTCGAATGGATTCAATTCAACTCAGTCATTGCGGTGGGGAATAGTTACTTTTAACCAAACTTTTTGCATTTTTCTTTTAAACAGATTTTTAACATTGTAAACAAAAGTTAAAACTTAAATGTAACAACTTACTTTGACATAAAGGGCTTATTGTTTTATTCTAACAATTAACATGAAATAATATTTCAACATTTAGCATTTTAGTTGATCAGTCGACGGAATTTACATTTTATTTAAGCATTTTAACCTGAAACAAAACAAAAATTAAGCCAACCAAACATCAAAATATGTTTTGGTTTCTGATTAAAACAATTGTGTAATCGGTGGAATTACAATATTTTAACTTTTTAATTTACATACCATTGTTTTGGAATTCCATTAATAAAAACATGCTCTTTCTTTTATGTACTAGTTTATAAATTTTTTTATCAGCTTTACGCAAGTTAATCCTTGGTTCTTAATCAGGCGAAATATTACACATCGACTCAAAGTAACCGAAGAAATTTGTCTGCTATAAAAGAAACTTGTGAACCCAAACGTAGGGAACCTGTTTTCTACCACTGGCCGCATGAATTGTGGAATATCGCTGGCGGGCCGCAAAATAGAATTACTTTATCTGAGAATTCTACCGTTGTCTTCCCATGGAAAGCAAGGAAAGAAAACCACGTGAAGGATCGAGAAAGACTAATTCTCTTAACTTCCTGCCTTAGTATATGCTTATCAGGGAGTTTTGTTCTGACTCGATGTTGTGTTCTAACGCGGGTAACGAAGTCTGATGCGGGCCTTGTTAAATGTTCACATGGGCCGCAGGTCCCTCACTCCTGCATTCAACCAACAGGAAAGCAATAAAGCGTATTTTAAAAAAAATCTTTGACCGGGAATAATTAACATATTACACATTTTTAGAGTTGGCGTTTTGTTAAGAATATAAAACATGAAGATAACAAAATCCAGGAAAACATCGGCCTCTTCAAATTGGCTCAAGCACAGGCTATTGCCCTTCATACTTAAGAAATACCCACGTCTACATGTGTTGAAAACTTCAGAGTTAGCTGAGGTGATTAAAATTGCGCTTATCCCTGTGGGACTGATTTATTAGCGAAGCAAATGGTGGAAATCATGATACTGTTCCTACTTGTCCTTACCGCATGCACCTCACTGCTTGAAATGGAAACAGACTGCATGCTATTGTCTGCACTTTGCCGTTACTTTCGGCCGAGATGAGTGTGAAGTGTTGTAAGTGATTGTGAAATTATTTTTGCATAACAATGCATGCATTGCACACAATCAAAGTCAAAATCAATGCGGAATCGATTGGCGGACTCAGATGAAAACTGCTGCTGCCGCTTTAACAAGGACAGGATCCTGTCATACCTTGACAAGCAAGGTCACTTGGTTATGCATTATTCAAAACAGATGCGTGGACCGTCTTGCGTAAATGCTTTAATAACAAAATGCCTTGAATAGCTGACAAATCTCGAGTGCGTCGAATCCGACCTCCGTTTTTTGCAGTTGATATTTTGTGAAACACTACCGTTGATGCTTTTCAATAGTCGATGTAGGTCTCTATTTATTCTACTTCTCACGTCGAATAATTGGAAGAGGTATTGCAACTAGTTTTGTGAACATGGCTTTGTTTTTTGACATGATAGTGGCACTAATATTTATACATTTGTATTAGATACCATTTGTCGTTGCTATACTCTCTCAAGAATCGTTTGCAGTGACTTATATCAGTAAACAACAGACAAATAACGAATTCAAATCGATCTGCACACAAGTGCTATCGTCATGATGTAAAAACATTGAAAAAGGAAGTTCAAGAAAACGTACTACACGTCCGCTCAAAGCTATTGGCCTGACTATATCGTGTCGTGATACAATTTTTCAAAAGTTTATCCTGACGATTTCTCTTCAAAACGTTTGGTAATGTT
>JGI24158J21664_10008052_pt1 | contig 14010 bp, 5 predicted proteins | sample Ectturendosymbi3_FD_21664 | JGI IMG/M metagenome (IMG submission 21664) | reverse complement strand
GAGTGTCAGCGAGGAAGATGTGATCATGTACGAATGATCTACGACGTTGGAGCACTGGCTCCGAAGACTGTAACGCGATGCGGCGCCAGTCCGAGTGTTTTGTTATCACACCTTCATTTCGTCTGCGTCGTTGAAACGCCACGCGTTCTGAAACAAGGCGTTTATAAACTGCATTGCTGATTTACTGAGCCCGATGTGAATTTATTGTTGACTTGTGAGCTTTTTCTGTTGTCTTCAAGAAAACTGGTGGATTTAACCAGGTTACATGTTGGCGCTGTTCGCTCATTGTGGTGATTTAGTTGGTTTGTGTTTGAAAAATCTTGTTGTGTTGTAAAATTGCACCGGAGGCGACAATTTTGGGGGGAGTGTAAGATTTTTCTAGCACGTTTGATCACTATCCTGCGCTGTTCCGTGGGAACACACAAGTAAACCTGATTCTCTTTGGTAGAAGAGTAGGAAGTGTGGCTCCTTACTGTTACGTAATAAACAGTGTGACGAACCTCGTAGCTGTAACAGATAACGTGGTCGGGGAAAGTGCAGTTGTTTTAGCTGTGGTTTTAATGTTTTGCTGTGTACATCACCTGACAGAAGTCACAGCGTTTGACTGCATTTTTCTGACGAACCTTCAAAATGTTTAATATGCATGCAATTTTTTCGTACTTTGTGGCAGTCATAAAGTAAATTTTTATTCAAGCTTTAGCCAATCAAAGCTTACCACATTCGACTCATTTGCCAAGGATCAAGTCAAGGATGGTTTGAAATTTACGGTGGATAGCTGGTTGTCAAGATGATATCAAAGCAAATACATAATAGACCAAGCACATCTGGACATGTATGAAATCCGTCTAGCATGTAGAGGTTAGCGTATAGCCTCAGAGTAGCTCAACTTCTGTTAAGGTTGGGAGGGGTGCATTTATAGGGTGCAATCGTTTGTCGAAATCTTGATTTTTGGTCGAAACGCTTCGACATTCAGCAGGTGTTTGCAATTTATATATGCTTATACATTGCCGTCTTTGGCAATATCAAAAAGAACTTTATCAAAATTTGTGAGTAGCCTGCTTCATCTCATGCCGAGCCACAACCCACAAACAGGCAAGAGGGTTGTTTGGTTTAAAAGTTGCTCTTTCAAGACACAAGCGTATTCCGCTCGACAGTTCTCTTTTTAGTAATTGGTGTACGCGCATTTACAGGTTTTTCCAATGGAGGGTGAGTTCATCTTCAGCAGCGGAGTGGTATGGGGAACGGATAGATCAATATCCTCTTGTCAAGATGCACATGATGACCACGGTAATTCAAGTAAAGCCATCCTGATACTTACGCAAATATCAAATTGAATCTTGTCTACAAACATCACGGTTATTTTATAACTGTTGTAGAACAAGTTTTGTAGCTGGCGCTTGGCCTAACTAAAGCATAACAATTTAGGATAAAAGTTAGATTTGTCTCGTTTGAACCAGGTGCACAAGTAAGAAAACTACGTTAAAAGAATGGCTGGTCCAATTGATAAGCACCATTGAAAAGTATATTCGATCTGCACTGCAAACTTTCCAAATGTGTCTAGCTTGCTTTTCATTACTCAACGCGCATGCCATGATCTTGTTTAATTTCGTAAACTCAGCTCTTCCCTTTATGCTGATCTTGTATAAGTGCTTTTACAAATTACAGGAGTGCTTGACTGATATCTTAGTAAACTTTTGAACGCTTAAACTTTTAAATGAATATTTTTTACAGTTGTTTCTTACTTGTCGGACCCGGACAGCTGGTTCGATCCCAGAAACTGGGAATCATATGACGATGACACGAAGATTTCCAAAAAAGATCTACTAGACGTAGAGCAGGTTTGTTCATTTTTTCACAAACCGAGTTTTTGATAACTTTGACCGCATATTTGCAAACAACAAAAATCTGTCTTCCTTTTAAAGTAAATTAGGCCAGAGTACATGCTGATAGGCATGCCAAACTTACTGTTTAATGTACAAGGGCACGCCATCAAACTTTTGGTAAGAGCAAGTAAGTCCCTGACTCTAAATTGCTCCACCCAACAAACCGTTGGATGGCTCCTGCTTGACTAAGACATGAAAATACTATACTCACGGAAATAGTGATTTCCAAGTTTAATCCACAACTTGCTATTAGGTGCCTTGTGACTATGACCAAACAATCTTTCGTCACGGATACAGCTGGACAATTTCCATTCCCGTGGATGTGTCGTTGAGATCAGTTGAGATATGGAATCAAGTAGGTTTGCACCATTATATTTTATTAAAAAGCTCAAAACATTAAAGCCATATTTATTCTTTCTTCTAATACATCTGTGTTGTAATGAGACACATTGCTTGTGCTACAGAAAGGACAGGATAGGTTGTATATTTTTATTTTTAATGCCATTCTCCGTTTCGGAAGGAGACCAACTTACATGTTTTCGGGAAAAAAGAGTATGTTTCCGTGAAAAAGTAACATATTCGCCACGATCTGTTTCTTCGTGGAAATTGCCGATAAAGTAAATTTGTGTTTGCAGCGCTATGCGTCAAACGAGTTCAACGAATACAGAACAACAGGAAGTGGTCAATACCAATTTCAAGGACAGGGTGACGTTGCTGTAACGGGAAACATTTGCAACGACAATGCTGGCTGTGTTTGCAGAAACAGTGAAAATACTGAGGTGAGCATTGGTAGGTCTTAGATTTAAACTTTTCTTGTTACAAGGTGCTCTTGGTGGAAAATAGGTTGAGTAACTTATGGTGTTAACCTATAACAAAAACTAAAGCCATGTAGTTGCTTTTTGAGGCTCGATATGGTGTGTTTTGTTGTGTGATGTGGACGGAATTGTTGTTTAATGCTTACTACAGTTTACCTAAGCAAAAATAACTTGGCTGGAAGCAAGCCGAGCAAGCTAACGTAAAATTGTATTTTTGTTACCACATTAATCTTTAAATAAGTTAAAGACTCCACAAAAATATTTCACTTTTCGAAAAAATAAAAGTTGCACTGTATGTTGTCAACCGTGCAACACCTGGTATCGGGAAATGTGTTCAACAACTATTTACAGCAAAATCCTTCGTAAAACATTAGAAAATCATATCATTTTTCGGCGACTAGTAAATTCTTCTATTTAAACACAATGCGTAAGTTGCATGTTCAGGAAGCAGGACCTCTTTTTCATGAGTTTTTCTTTCTTACAAAAAAACTGCTACGTTTGTGGGGATGTGTGATTTAGTTGCGGTGTGGCAACATTTTTTTGTTTTAAGGATATTCAGACACTCATATGCAATCAAGTGACATGTCCCTCAACTTCATGCAAGAATCCACTACTACCTGTCGGAAAATGCTGTCAAACCTGTGGAGCTCTTCTGCGTTTAGAATACGGCCCTGCGTACATTGAAGCAGAAATGGTCACTTACGTTTCAACGATCGGTGCCAAATCAGAAGTAAACTGCGCTGCTATAAAGTGTTTAGCGCTTTTTTCTTCGCGTTTTTCCCTGGTGGCGACGTTAAGGCTGAGTTTACTGTAAGTTTTCGGCCTACTTGTTCATTTATACAAAAACTGCCATTTGCTGCGTTTTGTTGAACCTTTTACGACAGACAACAATATTATTAAGCTTGTAACAATTTTAACAACTGCGCATGTGTGTTTCTAAAAATGTTTTTACTCAGTAAAAGAAGAATTATACCTAAATACATTTTTGTAATTCGTATGATGTTACATCAAAATTCAAATGTTTTGGATGCCGCAGTGAAAAATAAAAAAAATTTTTTTTGAAAAAATTTGTTGCACATGGCTAAGTTTCTCCAGGGATAGTTATCTTTTTGCAAGAACAGTTCACGGTAATTTCAAAGTCACTCTATGCTTCTTGGCTTTACGTTGATTACAAAACCAATAATTTTGGTTCTGCATTATAGCCATTTGTAACGATATTTTTTGAAATAATGCTACGCAAAACGTTTTGTCCGCAGTTAAACGTTTTCCTGTAGCAGTCGAAACCATGTTAGCTTCTTTCAACTAACTGGTGCCATTTGGTTGACAACCTTACATTCCCTTATGTCTTCATGATAACATAACCACGAAGGTGTGTTTAAAAGAAAGAGTTTCTCAAGAAAAGCGCTTCATATCCCAGAAAACACTTAAGCATCACAGAATTAATGCATCACACTTTCCACATTGTCAGTTTTCTATTTTTACATATGCGGAGGGTTTACATCGATACTTCCATGCAAAGCATAAACATGCAGCACCTTTCAATCCTCCTTCAAAATTTATGACCTACAACTACAAAATTTCCATTTTTGCTAAACAATATTTTGGGCTTTGTAGAATTAAGGTAAACAGAAACACCGCACTGAATCAAAATTGTTGATAAAAATCGTTTGAGTTAAATTGAAATACTTCTCAATTTTCAAACATATTTTTCAGTATTCATCATGTCATCCGGTAATTTCGAGAGTGAATTCGATGATGCAAAACTCACAAAATACGTACTTGAAAAAGTTCAGCACGTTCGTAAAGAAAGGTAAAGCAAGAAGCTGTTCTTCACATCTACTTCACTTGTATAATATTTACCGAAATTGTATAAAATAGAGTCAAACCAAAAAACGCACCATGAGCATTTTTCGAATACCAATATTCTTACAATCATCGCTACAATACGTTCTTCTTACGGAAACTGTAAACATTTCAAGGCAGCTATTATTTAAGTAAGCAAAGCGCATGTTAATCGGACAAACTGCGGCAACTACTGCAGTTCATGAATTTAGACAGCTTTCGTATTTTCTAAAAACTTTTAGTGGTGGAATTCAGAGTACGCCAAGTTTAAATACGATTGCGATGAGATATCTATTCCCAGGCTTGTTGCGTTTCACCTTGGAAATGCGTAAAAGCAAAACGTCTGAAATCTCATTTTGAAAGCATGTCTTTAATAAGTTTTCCTCTAGTCATCTTCTCGAAACCTCGTGGTATATAGAAAACGTAAGCTTCCCATTCTCCACGATCAACGTTTTTCTTTCACTTTATCTTGAGAGAGCAAATGGTTATAATTTAAAAGTAATATCCTAAGTAAAAGTTCTAAAAGTAATTCCCGGAAGGAGGCAGAGACCCCTGAGCCTGGGTTCTTGATGGGAGCACCACCCTTGTCTTTTACAGCAGAATAAACGAGGATGTAAGTTCATATTTATTAACAACATCATAAGTAATTTTCTATATAGTACTCTATGTTCTATCAATATCGAAATTACTGAAATTGCTTGTAATCTTCCGCTCGACTAAGCAGTCAGTGAAGATTTACTTTATTTGTTTATGTGTTTAAAAAATTAGTTTCTGTTCCAAAGGCGGACGCCTAACTTGCTTTTCTGATTATGCGCCTTTGCAATAAACGCAAAATGCAGCGCTTGTTCCTCAAAACTTGACGCAGATATAGATGAACGTTCACAAGGAGATTACATCCAAATTCTTATTACCGATGAACTCACAGGATCTCAAGAAGGAACACAAGCCCAGAGATTTGCTGAGGAATTGTTTGACTATCTCTCTGACCGTAAGTAGGCTGCAGGCACATCTTTTGCGTTGAAGGTGCAAATATATCAAATCGTTTCTCAATCCTGCCGGTTGGCAGATGGATTCCTCCCTGTGCTGAGTCATCTGCAATAATTATTTTGTTCCCCCTTCAGTCACAGTCCAGTTTAGTTACGAGCCAGTAACAGTTTAGTTACGAGCCACTGGTGAGTGTCCCCGAGGTACAAAGCCAGGATTTTGTAGGAAGGAAACAATATATGGTGGGGACGCATTTCAAAACAGCAACAATGTAGCCTACACGCGCATTCCAAGCATCAAACGAACGAACGAATTAAGAACGGGATCGCTTCATGTCGAGCCCCAGCTGACAACATAGGTGTCGGAAGCATTTATTCCAGGGGTAGGCAGTAGTGGATTTCTCTAGGTGGCGGCCAAAATCATGCTTCCAGGGGGGCAACAATGGTGAAATATCATTTTACCAACTCGAAACAAAGAGTAAAACATTTACTACTGAAAAGCTAATAGGAAAATTTCAAAATCCAGGGGGCCTTGGCTCCTCCCTTCCAACGTCCATGTTTGACGACGAGCTAGGGAAGACCTGGAATTTACACAATTGGCATCATTCTGAACAGTGCTGCATAACGCCAACAGCTTTGTTGAATGTGAAGCGGTTGTGGCAATTACAAAAACGTGTCAGTTTGATTTCCTCGTTTGCCTTCCTTGTTTATTTCTTTGCTGATATTAATATGGCAGCCATGAACCACAAAACGTAACCACAAGACTCAACAAAACATGACGGATATGCATTTTCCAGGAATCCTTTTTATTGTAAGATCCTGTAAATGATTTCTTCACAATTTCAAAGCTTTTCAAAATTGCGCAATTGCAAGGCATTTTATTTAAGCTTCTGCATTATCACAGAACCGTCGCCAGAAAGTTTTCAATAGGGGGGCTTTGCAGTTCTGCTGGGGGGCTTTGCGTTTGTGCGGGGGAGCTTGACATTATAAAATTAACCAAAATTCCACTTATTTATAGTGTTTCGCTTTCAATTTGGGGGGCTTGGAGATTTGTTTGGGGGGCTAAGCCCACCTAAGCCTCCCCGTGGCGACGGGACTGCATTATCAGTGTAAGGAAGGCTTGTTAACGTATTTTGTTACCGTACCTTTTTGACTCAGGTCAAGCACCTTGGGCAATGCTTTTAATATTTTGCCTTTCCTGTATGTGCAAAATTCATTTCTTAAAGCATTTATGTGAAGCAAGAATCGCCAATTTTCATCCAAATAGTGTTATGTGGAATAAAATCATGTCGTATTGTGTAGTTCAAAGCAAATTTTTCTCAAGCATCTGCCTTTTCCATTGTTAGGCCTATAGTGTAATAAAAGTTTGTGCACAAAAAGAAAACTTCAAAAACCAAGTTTCCACCGATGTTGTTGCCTTATATTTACTCAAAATTTTTAGTATTCTGCACTGTGATCAAAATTACAGATTCTTTCCTAAGCACTAAATTTAATTCAAGGATGCCCTTCTGTGGCGTAACGAGGGGGGCAAGGGGGGACATCTGCCGCCGGGCGCAGCACTTTAGGGGCGCCAAATTGAGGTCAGAATGTTACGTACTAATTACGAAATGTCAAATGTCAGCGGATGTTAATAACTACAATCTCATCAAGATCACCAGGGTTCGCAAAGCGAGCAATTATGAACCTAAGTGATGTTTCAAAGCGGAGTTTCTGTCTCCAGCAATGACCGCCCGCTTGTGGTTTGACTCAGCACTGTGTCACAATGCTTTCGCAAAGCCAGGGATGCGAACTTTCCGACTTCCCTATAATTTTATAGTTGCGTCACAATGGGATGGGAATCCAGCTTTCACAGTGCATGCAGAATGCTATATTGTGCATGCTTTTATCGCTGCGATAAAACTTACACGATGTTACCAGGGATGTGCAGAGAGGGCATGAACGAGACGACGGCCCTGGACATCCAAGGCAGTGGGTCATCCAAAGAGTGAAATTACAAAAAGTGCATTTATCAAAATCTTGTAACTGAACCTGGGGTGCAAAGCTTTCTGTGAATTTTAGTAACGCGCAGCAATATTTAGTAGCGCACACATATAAGCTTTGCAATACAGCATTCATATGCATGAAATATAAAAGGTAAAAAATATTCGCGCACTCCCCGTTTTTGGTCGCGCGGCGCGAGTGCGCGACCGCATTTTTGCACCCTTGAACTAGACGCTTCTTATTGGCTGCTAAAACGTGCTGCATGGATCTGATGGGAACTTGCCTGAGGGAGCATGCAAAGGTATGTTAACTGTTAAGTGACCTGAGAGAGAGGTAGAGCACTGTCATCTTCACCTTCATCTGTTTCTACTGAACAAAACATCCTTAGCAATTTCTTTATAATTCAGAAAAATATGAAGGGCGGAAATGCATCAAATTGCATGGTTGTACTCATGGGCGTCGGAAGGAGGGACAGGGGGAAGGCCTCCTTGGATTTTGAAAATTTCAGCAAAAAAAGCTTGTTTTTTTAGTTTCGAGTGGGAAAAATCAAATTCCACCACTTTTGGCCCCCCTTAGAAAAATTTTGGAAAAATCTCCTAGTGGCCCCCCTGGAAAAAATTTTCCGACGCCCATGGTTGTACTACTTTTTTCAGATAATATTTCTAAGAAAAACAAGAGACAACTCTATCTCCTAACATGCCGTAAGTGCTATCTTCTTTTGCTGAGCCTTTCTGATACGTACTTGCATGAATAAATGCAATATCCTCAATGCATAGCTTACCCATGAGTGGAAGAAATATGCTTGTAAACAGATGTCTCAAGCACACAGAATAAAACAAATATTAAAAACCTAACACATTAAAAACAAAAAATACTCTTTGAATTCATTTTAATTCAATTTTTCTAAACTTGTTTATTTTTCAAAACTAGTTTTTACTTATTTCAAATGCCTGTATTTTTCACATTCCTCAATACATTACTAGAATTTGGTGGGGGGCATGCAATCAAGCAGTTGCCCCGGGAATCACCAGACCTATCTGCATGCCCGTGGTTGTTACGACTACAGATCTGATGTTTAGGAAAATTTTTGAGCTTTTATGGTTTGGAAAACTTCATGTTGAAATGGATTTGATGTGGTTCTGAAGCAAGTTATGATGACTTTTTTGTGGGATATTTAAAAATGCTGAATGCCTTTGCAAAATTCTAATTGCAGTTGCGTAACAACGTTGAGTATATTAGTTATGGTGAACTTTTCAGTTACTGCTACATGTGCTTTATATCACCTTGGCCTAGAACCTGAGCACTTCCATCTTCCATGGACATGATTGTCAAAATTCAACTCACACAATCGCTAACCTGGAACTTCGCACGAAGCGTCACTGACCTTAGATATTTCTTAGATTAGTGGATGTGACACATTTCATTTATGGCAGTTTTTGAAGGAACAATAGACAAATTTACAGTAAAGGCAAAAAATTTTTCTTTGAAGTTAGATAATTACAGGTAAAACATTAAATCGCAGCATTCCTTTTATTTTCTGTGAACTTTTCAGGGTGTTATATCCAAGAAAACGCTTCGGGATTTTGCAGTTTTGTATTTGTCTAGCAATTTTGTATAAAATCATTTGCCTTCAGCTTTTCATATGCATTCTTCTGTCTGTTCTTTTCTTTTATGTATTCTTGACTCGTGAGTCTCCCTCAGTCAGCCCTTTATGATGTTTTATTACTCAAAACTCTGAGAGGTCATGCTCCAGAAATCCCTAGTCTCTTGAGCTCGCATCAACGGTGATTGTAACCAGACCTGACTAGGGAGGTGGAACAACAGGGTGTGCTGGATTCAGCATCTTCAAAAAGTTCTGACAAACCTGTGCTTTAGAAAAAAAGATGTATCTCTGGCCAATTTTCTCCTGTGTTATCGGAAGATTTTTGTGCTCAAAAATGTATTACCGCAGTTTGGAGTGTCTTAATAAAACAGTTAGAATGTTCAATCGTGACCAAATTTCAGAGAGAATAGCTTCACGCAAAACTATTAGATTCTTAACTCTACGGTAGTTAATGATTTCCAAGATTCAAAAGTCCTGACGTCAATTCTGTGACATCACAATCACACGGAGTTTTCAGACGGGTCTAGAAACAACTACAGTATATGCAGGCGATTGCAGGGCCCGAGTGGAGCTGTCGATGCCCCTTTATTCCCAACTCATTCTTCGCATTTATGCTGCCATGAACGGGCAGGGTGGGGGCGGCAAAACTGAGTTTGCCCCCGGGCGCGGAAAACCCTAAGTACGCCACTGCCCCTTGTTTTATAACTAATTTCCATTACCTCTATTCTACGCCAATACACTACAACAAGCTGATTCATTTCATTCAAAGGAGTATATCTCTTTTGAAATGGGTTTATCTTGAACATTACGTGAAACCATTACCAAGCTTCGTTGTTTACTTCTTATGCGAAGGTCTTTTAACATAAACTGTCATCTGATTTTGTTTTTATGCCTTTATAAGTTACATCAACGCTTCCAGTTACGGATATTTGGTGAAGCTTGTGGGAAATGCCAATCAGTTTCGCCTCCCTCTGTGCAAAAATTGATGCATGGACTGACAAAGAATCGACAAAATTTAGTCTTGTTAAAGAGTTACACTTTCATAAGAGAAAATTTCACAGTTCTTTAAGAAGTATTAATTGGAAATGATGAGCTTCTATTATCCTCCGACTTATTCAAGAACACCATGATGCAGTATTCAGTAAACTCAGACAGTTGCCCCATTAAGACCTTACCTCTTCTTCACATTTTGGAAACTTCTGTCAAGCTAATCTTTCCTCTTGAATTTGCCTCTCCAAGCTTGCTTTGATTTCTTTTGTTTTTGTAGCAGAAAAGTTAAAAATATAAAAGATGTTTTTCGAAATATTTGCTCTTTGTTAAGATTGTGAATGTAATTTTACTGTAGATCTAACTTTATAGACAGCTTTTTGCTCCAGTGATGATAATTGTGATTGCGGTTGTTATCACTTTGATTCAGTTGATTGTGAGAAGCAGTTCAGTTTTTTCCAAATCTTGGGGTGCTGTTACAGACGTAACATACGGGTTACGTACTGTCTTTGGGTAAATTCCTAGCACTGGAGTAGAAATTACCACGGGCGAATCTATACTCACTCTAGCCCAGTGGGGGGTAAATTAACCCCCCCAAACTGGGGGTAAATTACCCCTCAGGGGTAATATGCGATTCTTAGGGGGGTAATGCAGAACCAAAAACACTATGTTGTTATATATTATGAGCGATAAATGCGAAATATTGAGGGTATTAAGACGTAATCGCTACCTTGATTTGGGTAACGGCTCAAACAAGTTTGGGAACCACTGCTCTAGCCAAACGTAAAGTATCTTAAGCGCAAGATGATCGCCTACTTCTAATGGCAGACCGCCCATGTTCCGCTCTTCACAAACCACTAGTTTCACATTAACCAAATAGATTGCATTCTTAGTTTTATTAAGCATTAGGCGCAAGTTAACACGTTTAAAAATTTGAATAAAATGTACCAAGGGTATTACTGTAGCACGAGTTCAATAACGTAAACAACGGAGAAAGATTACCAGAGTCACTCGAAATTTAGGTAGAGGTTAATTTTAAGAGTTTTTTTATATTGTGGGAAAATACGGCAGCATACCGCTGCTCATTAAACAAAATCTGGTTGGGCAGTTTTTAAATTTCAAAAGAAATCTCTTCTCAAGTTACCGACCTAGAGGGGAAAGAGCTCTAGTGAGAGTCAAACCAAATTACCGAACCAGGAAAAGATCGACTTTTATTCGAAAATTCACCGGCATATTTTGCTTTCAACACGCATTTTCATTGATCAAAATTTAAGTTCCACCACTTAAGATCTGAAGACTTTTCGTGTTGGCAATCTCTGATTGATTGGATTCCTTCTGACGTAAGGTTTCTAGTAATTTTGTATTCTTCCATACTCCCATCATTAATTGCAGGGAAATAGGGAAGGTAATTCCGTAAATCCCTACTGGAGCTTTGCCTCTTCATGCAAAATACTTCCACGCAAAGATCACGCATAACAATGGTGCACGTCGTATCAGCATTTGTCATACAGAAATACACTTTAAATGCACAATATGATTTTCAGGATAAATTGACACACTAAAAGTCAATTAATGGTTGATTCGAGTTTAATTATTTTGCATGGAAATCGTGAGTTCCTTAATTGCCAAGTCATCTCTTTCCAATCAATGGCAATTCATTAAGGTGAATTCGTGTTTGACTGTTCAGTGTCAATTCAGAAAGACTTGTTTGTTTCCTTGACGACTCTGTCTTGTGTCTCAAAGTTCAGGTTAATGCCGGAGTCGAGAGACCGCTAATGTTGGTGAATTAATTTGAGCCCACTGTGTGCTCTTCGACTTACGGTAATTTCCAAACACAATGCGTCAGTTTTAAACCTTATACTTTCTCCTTAAACTACTGTATCAATAAATTTTTAGTTTTTTGTTCGTATTTGTAGCATCTAACCATCTTGGAATTACTAACGCGACTTTGGCTTCGTCAAGTCCAAACAATGATTACAACAGTCTCAGCGGAGGAGCGATTGCTGGCATTGTTATTGCTGTGATTCTAAGTGTGATACTTATCTTCTTCCTTGGAGTCGTGTATCGTAAAAGGTAAGCCATGTTTGGAAGCCTTTAACTTTAAATGTCTATGGAATGGATTGCAATATCTTCCTCCAGTTAAAGGTGGCAATCCGATGTTACATGAAAAACATAAGAAATTTTGTGCGTTAGAGCATCGGGAAGGTTCTCGAATCCATTCAAGAAATTGGTAGACTACAACACCACCATTGAAAATCCGCTGTACGACATATCGCTGGATAAGGTAAGAAATTTTAAATGTAGCTATGTCGAAAGTACAATGTTTGTCTTTCGGACAATTCAAACCCCTTGAAGTGCATCAGACAACTTCAAAAAGCGAAGAAGCAATTATCAGCAATTTTACTTTTCAAGGAATAACTTGTAAATGAAAACTCTACTAACCCGTTTGGTGTTCAACAAGTTGATTTTGCCCGGAATTATGGGAGATATTAGGTATTTTTATAACTGGATTATTTATGTCAAACGCATCCTATTGATCGCTACTTCGAAAATTTTGGGCAAAACATTTAGCAATTCCAGTTGCGGATTTTGTAGCTGTGTCTAGTTCATAGTCTCACATCGTTTGCAGTCGAGTTGATTTTGGTGATGTCGATGCGATACCACTGGAGATTGTAGTTTTGATATCAGTTCCCTGACAGAACTAGTAACATTTTTTATTTCTTTGCTAAATACCGAAAGCGAGTAAACGACGTATTTTTACAGAAGCAGGAGAGAAGTGCAGTTGCCCACGACGGATCAGTCGACTCAAGCGTCACTGGAATCCCTGGTATGGACGCAATGAACAGTGACTTCGGACTCACCTTCGGAAATCCTGTGTACAGCGAAGAAGATGTCTAACTCAAGATGATCCCAACAAGATACAATTTACATGTGTGGAAAAGTCGTTATGAAAATTGCTCTTGTATTTTTGTAGATAAGAGTGCAGGCCTATGTGATCCTTTATCATATCTCGCTTTTCACCTGTGTATTGTTAAAAGGTTTTCAGTTTTCATAGATCTTTTCGAGTATTTTTGAGCTTGTAAAGCCTTATTCTGACTTGTACCAGTGGGAACATCCGCAATTCTGCATCAAGACCTTTGCAAGATTGAACTACAGAGATAGCAAAAAAGTTAGTATCGTGTTATATTCGTAGCTTTGCTCTCGATAGCTATTATAAATGTGCTGCTTGCAGCGGCGAATCGAGACTTGCGGCATTTGGTGAGAGAGCAGTCGGAAAAGGTGCACCAGATAAGCTTGAAAGTTCGCAGTAAGATGTGTGGTAGAACCTGAGAGGCCAGAGAAAAAGATTTGCTGACGAAGCGGCTCATTGCAAGATTCGCAATGGTCGTTTTTAAGAAACTACCTTACATGACCATCCCTTGCACGCGCCACTGGTTGCTTTCATCCTCGCGTTGTGAAAACATTTGTTTTCATCTGAGTAATGTGTAATGTATTTTTGAGTGTATCCGATGATGTATCCGTATGCTGTTTCAGAAACCTAGCAAGAACTGGAGAAAATGTTTGCAAATTTTTTGTTGGTGAAGTGCACATATTCAGGCCCGCAACCAAAGGGAAATGGAAATCAGGCAATTGCCCACCCCAGGGGCGCACGCAGGGGGCTGAGGGTGCTAGAGCCCCCCCCCTTAACGGAAATCGCCTAAACACAAATTTGTTGCTGACATTTGTTAAAACACAAAACAATTCCGCACATGCATACATAGCTGTATAAAGATTTCGATTATAACTAGTGATCTGTTACCTTGTTACGTTACGAGTGTTACACTTCAATTGCAATAAGAAAATCGTGCTAAGACTACAGGAAACCCTCGCTGAATGTCGCTTTTCGATAAAGACGTTGCGATTCATGAGTCATAATG
>JGI24158J21664_10008051_pt1 | contig 14013 bp, 10 predicted proteins | sample Ectturendosymbi3_FD_21664 | JGI IMG/M metagenome (IMG submission 21664) | reverse complement strand
AAAAAAAAATGTTTTTAACGCCAATAACAAAAACTGCGGGTGTTCCAAAATGTAAAACAACGGTCACCAACGCTTTTTGAAGGATATCACCAAATGCCTAAGACACACGTTTGATGTTGTCAAATGCGTCGTTTAAAATACTTATCTAACGCGTGGTTTAGAAGTCATTTCTTAATATATATCAGCTTTTTTTGTCAAAAGTCTTCAAACTCGCAAGAAGCTTTCAACATTAACTCAAAGCATCTTTTTCCATTTGCGCTCTTCAAAATTTTGATTTAGGCACACAGATGCTTGACACGACCCTCAGTTGCACTCCCGTAGTATTAACAGCAACTATAAAATTTTTATTTGATTTCTTGCAGCCCAGTCCAGAAGCTGGAGGACGAAGATGTGAGATTTGCATGGAAGAAGAGAAAAACATTATCTTCGCCAAATGTGGTCACGGCGCCTGTAGCGAATGTTCTCAGCACATCAATCAGTGCCATATCTGCAGAAACCCAATTGAAGACAAAATACGCGTATACATTTAAATGTTGCTTTGTGATTGGTCAAAGCTGTAATAAAGTCTAATTATTTTTGCCACTGCTACCAATGTTACCAATACAACCTTTCAAATTTCAGTTTATTTTCATTCATATTATTGGAGGACACAATGAATCTTTCCAACTTTGAAAAGTTATTTCCTGTGCTTAGTTTTGGATGATATTTTGATTCCAACAAATTAACATTTTGTAGAGGGGTTAGGCACGCTGCAATTGAAAGTTATTCTAAACTGCAGCAGTTGCTTTTTGCAGAGGAGTGCATAATCGGATAAAGGCTGAATACATAAAAGTAATGCACCACACACCCGTTTCATGCGTTTCGTGGTTTAATGAACAATCAATGAACACCTTGGTTGTTTCGGTGAGATTTTGTGTAAAATATTCTTGTTTGATTTTCCGTGTTATATTTCTTAGATTTATCATTGCTTTTGTAAATAACGGTCGTGCCTACAGCTTTTGTAGAAGCTGAGCCTAATTAGACATTGATATTGTTCTATTATTGTCTTTTTCGTGGACACACTACATCTTCTGTCAATCCTCGAAAGCATGTATTTCATTTTTTCCTCTTTACCCAAAATTACACCAAGAAAAGTTAACAGAAAAAAGCATGTTCTTTCAACTATTGTTTTTTGCCTTATTGTTTTTAATCTGTATATACGGTAAATGTGCAGTGCACATCATAAAATTTTTCACAAACTACCAATATTTCAATTTAAGTACCGGAAAGCTTTGAGATTTATCGATGAACAAAGAAATTAAAATTCTTTACACAAAGCAGGAACACTTGAGAACTAGTTCTAAAGATGTCAAGCAAACATTCTTTTTGATTGTAAGAAATCAATCCTGTGGAGATTACAGCTGACAAGATAATGCCTGAATTGCTTTAATGCTATGTAAGAACTACCGGCGCAAGAACTTATTGAAAGAATACGGGGTGTTGCAGAAAGATTGTAATCTTTATTTTTTTTAAATTTAAGTTGTGTGCAGAAATAACACAAAACCTTATGTTTTATGTTTCATGCGTTACCTTTTCAAGTGTGGAAATGTAATTCGATTCAATATAAAGGCGTTTGTCTTAAGAAATTTCTGAGTTTCGCACAAATGCTTTCTCTACGTTCTCGTCCTATACCGGTGATCGTCCAGATCTTTTGAAACAGGACAAACGACTTCCCCCTAGATTTTCGTCCATTTAAAACTCTGTACTGCACTGTAGTTGGTGATTTTTATGGAATTATGTTACATATGCACCATGTGCAGTTTTTTCAGACACTGTTTAAGCATACTGTAACACACAGATGCTTTTTGTATCAAATCGAATGGCACTTCCATGCCTGAAAAGATGAACACATGAAACATAAAATCAAAAGCTTCAGCTACTTCATACAAATTCCGTGAAAATTTGAGATCATTTGAAAAGTTGGCCATATCAGCAGATTGCATAATGATAACAAATATTTCGACACCCTAACGAAGTCAACTATACCGAAAATTTCATTTTTTAAATGCAAAGTGGGACTTGCAGCCTGACAAGCCTCGTGCTCAGCGTTGATGGGTGAGTGCAAGCGGAGCTGGGCGCCGCAGACTACTCGTGACTCATCAAAAGGAGGGCGGAAACCGAGAATAAACGAAACTGAAAGGAATCCTAAATCGAGTATGTTACAAACTGCGAGTTGCTGTTGCATCAAAAATTTAACTAACATGCCATGAAAACAAAATTTTGTTTTGTTCAAATCGTTCATGCTCAGCTGAACAACTCTGGAAAGGAAACTCCTCGGAATTAGACCGACACTTCCAGATCCAAATTACTGATACAAAATTACTACAAAAATCACGATACAAAATACAATTTACTGCATGCGCGGAAGTTTGATCTTTAAAGACGTCGATTTAATTATTATTACATGCCACGCCGCAAACGAGAAATTTCCTCTTTGTCTGAGCATCAGAAAGAAAATGCTGCGAAAGCGTTTTTCTGAAGAGATAATTTTGATGACGTCTTTTCGTGGAGTTGAAGAGAATAAACCAACAAAGAATCACGAGTATGGTCTTGATGAACGATGGCGATCGTCCAGAAATTTCGGAGGCGTCAAAAGCGGCAGAGTTTGAGTCAGTGGGTGTCAAACTTCCTGAAGGCATGGGCGTAGGAAGGATTTTTAAGGGGATAACCAAAATGATTTGTCCTCGAGAGCAAAACGGTATAATTCCATTGTACCCACTCGAAAATGCGAAAACAACCTTTTTTAAAAAACTTAACAGGAAAATGTCAAATTTCAAAATCCGGGGAAGAGCAAGGCCCTCCTGCCCCCTTCCGACACCCATGGCTGAAAGTGCAGTTCTCAGCAAGTTTCATCCGTGCATTCACCGAACCCTTCGTATCGGGAAAAATGATATACGATTTCTTCAAAGCAAAGCTATTCATTTNATTGGCGCATGAAACGAACATGCATCAAACATCCGCCGAATCTCTGAGACTGACGTTAAGAACCACTGGTTTCAATANCCGTCATTATGGTTAGTGTTGAGGACGTCGCGCCCCTTCCAAATCCGTTCTAAACGAAAATATACATTATTATTAACCCCATTTGACTTTTGATTTTCTCGATCTAAGGAGTCTTCTAAGAGACCTATACATTGATCATTCATCTGCACCAATGCGAAATAAAAGTCGTAAGTTTAGTTGCTGAAATTTCACTGTATTGCTGAGCACTGAGACGGGTAAATGTTAACTTAAGACACCTCAGACCTCATCTACTTTAGTTTTATCATTTTCTCTGTCTGGAGTTGGGTATCTTAATAATTAACAGGCTGCTTAGAACGCGTTGAAGAGTGTAAGTAAAAAGTAAAGACCTTTGAAAATTACCATGTTCTAATCAAGAGTACGCAATTATTGCATGCCGTCGTCGTTAGTGATAGATCGTCTGTAGCAAGCATTTCTTTTTTACGATTGCAACACCACCAAGATCGCTAGCTTACGAAATGTGTCGTTGTGCACTTCAAAGAATTGCTGAGGTTCGTAGTTTTCTCGGAATCAGCACACACCTTTTCACTTGTTGCGTTTGTCAGAAACACTGAAGACCAAAATATCTGCAAACTACAGCGAGTCAATAAAATGTCTACGTGTTACAGTCAAGGGATAACCAGAGCGCCATTTTAAAACTGCCACACGATGTTGGATCTAGTTATAAATTTAGGCTCATAAATAACCTAAATTTGGTTCCACATATCCCTTCAAAATATTGCCATGTCACACGTTGAAGAACATTGCTGCAAGACCTGATTGCTGATAATAATATAGCAAAAACCTACGCCGAGTTTTAACGAAAGGTTTCGAGTTTTCTTCCAAATTGCGTTGGCTCTCCTCTGATTCGATTTGTCACCTCGTAGCGAATCTTAAGGCCTACTCTTTGAACTTGAAGAAGAATTCCCTGATGAAATTTTCATTTCTTTGTTCACCTGAACCAAATGCAAGAAAAAGTTTAGAAACTCAAAGATACTTCTATTCTGACTACAGAATCTGATTTTACGACCGTACTAACTTACGAAAAACTTATTGATGATTTCGCTTGCTTGAATGCACGAAAAATACCTTTGTGGTAGACTGTGAGCTATGGGATATGTTNGTGGCAAATATTTGCTATCAGTTGGTGCAGATAAATATATATTTTCACTCTTCCTCATAGATACATAATAGAGCACTGTGATAACGGTGTCAATTGTTCTTTACAAAAAGTCTTGGAGTATGCCTTGTTGTTCTGTAGTTATAGCAAATGTAGAGTTTTTAAAGCTTAAAAAAATATCGTTATTTAATTCATTTGCTTAAATTATCAGTGGTGGGTTTCAGCTGTCAAACTTATTAGCAGTAAATCATTTAATCCTTTCTGAAATATTCGAGCCCTGTAACTACAGAACAGTGGTCTTTAGTAGTAAACAATTTGCCAAATATGCTTGCTGAAATACATGAGTCTTGCTTCGTCAATGGTCGGAAAATTTGTAACGTATGTGATGCCAATCCTACGTTTGCTTGTTTTCAACAAGATAGCCAGTATACAGAGCTTTCCTGTTGAAGTTTAAGATGTTAGTTAAATCAGCTAGAACAGTTTCCCCTGTGCTTTACTTGAAAAAAACATGTGTCTACCAGTGCCGGGTTAGGGTGGCGCGAGGCCTGTAGCGTATAAACAGCGCGGGGCCTTAAGTTAAAAAAACACTTAAACAAGTGAACCACTGGTAAATCATAAAGTCTGTGGACATCCATGTGACTAACATTATACATACTGAATTTCGTAAATACGAAAAACCTGGTCCTAAATACTAGCTAGTGGAGATTAAAAACTAGTATCTCTGCCACTTGAATTCATTGCACCTAACTAATATTTACAGCTTATGCCGTGCCAATTGCTTGTTCATCAGTTATGCTGAATACTAAGCACCTTGATAAAACAAGATTCAGAAAGATGAGACCAGAAAAAGGTTAATCAATCATGCCCTATCCTATATAATGGCTATACGCAGTTGGTTCCTTAAAAAACACAGATCCTCAGAAGAAAAACCCAGAAACGCATTGAAACATCCCAGAGCTCTACAGGGACAAAACCCAGGTTTAGCACCACCGGCCAAATCATTTCGAAAGTACCAAAAAAGTAACGCAACTTCTAGAACAGGTCAATGTGATGTATTTGTAATATATTTTCAAAAATGCCATTCCAAGTGCAATCAACCAATATTTGGAAATTGCTGCAATTTGGTCTCATTGCTTGAGCGTTACCATAATGTTGCAAATAAATATAAAATACCTTAATTTTCACATCGAGTTAATCTGATGTAAAAGCAATCAATTGAAAACACTCCCTTACCTGCTTATGACAAATTTACCAAAATAGTGACTTCTTGGACTGAAAAAATTCGATACATATAATCTGGGCGGATATTACGGGAGGCGAACGAGGCGGTCGCCTCGGGCTCCCTTCTTTCAGAGATGCCGTGCACCCATTTTTGAGAATTTCGCACTTAGTTTTTGCATTGTTTTGTTGAGCTTATAAATGAATCTAGAGCCAAAGTTAAGATCTACAAGACATGTGCTTGTCTAAATAAAGCAAAAATTGTGTACAAACGTGCCAAAATTGGCCCCTCAACAACAGTGTAAACAAACAAAATTTAAAATAAAATGACTTCAAACAATTTACAGTGTGAAATTGACTTTCACACAGAAGCAAATTCCCACACGAAATGAAAAATTTAACTTGATTTCATTGAATAAAGCTTCTGTATAGCATGTGTAAAATATAGTAACAGGGCCCCCTTTCTGAGAGTTTGCCTAAAGTCTAACATTCACCCTTGCATATAATAAAGAACAAATTTAAAACAAAGGACCGCGGGGCCTGTAGCAATTGCTGCATTTGCTACTATTGCTAATCCGGCACTGGTGTCTACCCCGCGCTTACTTCGTANGGCTGGGGGTCTTGGGAAAATACTTTGCTGTGCAAAACGTGTCTTTGTTCTGTTTACCATCAGCCCATATAGAGGATTAAAACACTATATTTTGTATTACTTGGAAAAAGAAGTCGCACTGAGGACCACCTGCACCAAAAATGTTAAATTCAAGATTATAAAAATAAGGACAGGTTGTCAGTATGGAGGATACTTTTACTACAGCGAAAACCTAAACGGGGCAGCACAAAACTAAAAAGAGTGGTATTGTACAACATAACGTCTGCACTCCCGCCATGAAACGCAGTAGACTAAAGCATTCATGGCAGTAGCAAGGAACACACAATTACATGATAAACACGAAGACAGATATGCGGTGGTAGTAGAAAAGCATACGCTTGTTGGCGCTACCGCAATTACTTTGATGAATCACATCAGTGTGTGGCACTAGTCAAGGGCATACGCATAAACAAACCCTGTGTCCACTGAATGGATTGTGGTAGTTTGGTACATAAAATGTGTAGCTACTGTAAAAAAGGAGTTTACGTACAGCTAATCAGATCGAAAACTAGACGGTGTTTTTCAAGGGAGGCAAAACGGTCCCGCATAAAAATGTAAATATCCGAAAAGTAAACCTACGAAAAACGTTAAACATCACCAAAATTCAGTGAAAAGAGCTTCTGAACTATACGAGAGAGCTATAAATTCCAAGAAAATATCGCATTGTCATTTGTTCTTGAGAAGAATGTAGAAAAAGCTTTAATTTCTGTCGAAGATCTAAAAAGCAATCGTAGAACCAAAATCGGCACCACAAAAGATAAATCTTTGAGGGGCAATTGTGCATAAGTGGGGCATACTTTCGCGCTTTTCAGACAAGCGGCCAAACAAAGGTCACACCTGCGTTGGGCCCCAAAAACTGAGATGGCTTAGGTCCGCGCTCCCTAAATCCATCCCTGAATTCACTGGAAGTTCGTTGATGTGAGTTCGGACCTATTGCTAGCGGAGGAAAAATCATTACCAGAAACGTTGTTAGGTTGTTTGTAAATATAGATGACTGCAACGAATATGAAAACAACAAAATTGGAAATTAGTCTGGTTTGTTTGTTTTACTAGTGCAATATAATATCTTCGGTGTTAACTTATCTTATTAATATACTAAATTGCTTGTCGTAGAACAGCTGTCATAACCCTAAACGGTTTGCTGAACAAATGTTTTTTGAAACAAGTAAGACCTTCGGCTTTTAAATGAATATTACTTTTACAATTTAGCGTTAATTGGAAGCAATAACAACCTGTATCCAAAAATAAAAAATGTTAAGGTTCTTCACGTAATTTAAAAAAACAGTCTTTAGATGAAATAACTTCGGATATGCCAAATCACATTTAAAGGCATTTACTTGCATAAATTCAGTGTTTGCATAAACTTGCTGTTTTTGATGTACAAACTGCTACTTAAAATAGGTATCACTTTCCCAAGATATTCTGGTGAGGCACGTCCTGTTGGCTACACCAAGGCCGGTAGCCACGGGGGGCATTCGGAGGCAGTGGCCCCTAAAATTTTGTTGTTTCCAGGAACATTTGGTTTAAACATATAAAATAAACAAAAATCTTGCCCCACTAAAAATGTCTTTTGCCCCCCAAACCTTAAACCCTGGTTGCGGGACTGGTACACCTTCAGAAAAGCGGCCCGGTCCAGAGTTCGTCCAAGGATCAGGTGGCGTGACTAAACCGTAAAATATTTTTCTTCAAAGAAGAAATAATTAGGCCTACTTAAAAGATAATTTGAAAGCTCTGGGTTTGCTGCAAGCTTTCGAAGAATCAGCGGACTGGGCTGTGTTTTAATGACTTTGCGATGATTCGGAATTGCACATATCTGTTATCAAGCAACTACTCTCCACAAACGCGAAGACGTCTAATCCATGAGCAATAAAAGGAAACCGATTTCACGTAATTCTTCGCATCCCCAGTCCTGAAACTTTATGCATATAGATTTTATAAGCACAAATGTGTGGTTTCGAAAATAGTACAAGTGAAACAAATTGATGAAAAAGCACACGTTGAGCTATGCAAGTCACTCTTCACCAATCAGCGAAGGCAACAAGTTTTCGGGTGTTGGTTGTAATTTCTTCCCTTCCGAGTTTCGGGTCTTTGACTGCCCTTTCAAGAGTTTAGCTGTTTCTGTAAATGACATTATTTGTAAGTAGGCTACCCGCTATCATTTCAGTGTGAGTCGCCTGTATCCTTCAAATGATCTAAAGCAGCTATGTCCATCCCGCGGCCCACTCGAAGGTTTTGTGCGGCCCAGTTGATGTTTTCGCTGTAGTAAAGTATCCTACATGCTCACAACCTGTCCTTATTTTGATAATCTTGAATTTCACATTTTTGGTGCAGGTGGTCCTCAGTGCGACTTCATCACGTCTGTTGCCATTGCACTTAGGATTCGAACGNTTTCAGTACGTTGGCTTAAATTAATTAGTTTGCTAAGAACAAAGTAAGTCATTCAAGGTGCGGCCATGGTTAAGATAGTGACATGATTTTTGGCTCACTTAGCCATTTGGGCTGGACATAACTGATCCAAAACAACTTTTTTGGTTTACAGTATAAGAGCCTTTGAATTGAATTTAAAGCTACTGGAATTAACCGTTGCTTTTCTTTCAGCTTAATTTAGTGAATAAATTGCAATAGCTGAAGCTGTATGCTGATTGAAATATTTTTATTCACTGGTGAAATGTCTTTTACCCTTTCATAAGTGTTAGCCTTGCGCAACCCCAGTATGCGCTGCGGAACCAGTTGAATAGTAGCAGGTAGTCAAATCAACAGATAAATAAACAAAAGATGTGGTAAATTCAGCTCCTGCCAAATACAACAGTTGTTCTGACATAAGAAGTTTCAACACGCAGTGTGTGTTTAACCTACTGTAATCGAATCAGGTTTGTCACAAGCGACTTAATCTTCTGTTTGGTACGAAATATGGAAACATTTCAGCCAGAATAAGGCTGAAGAAGCCATTGTCCCCTCCTGAAACAAACTTGCTAAGATGTTTTCTGGCGCTTTTTATCAATTTTCAACGGTTAGAAAATAAACGGAAAGAACAGTCGGACTTAAGACGACGACAGTGACTGACGACGTCATTGGCTGGCCCCTTCCGAATAAAATTCTTGGCTGCTCCACTTCAGCTAGGCCCTTCCATTCGAATAATATTCAGTAGGCGCTCTGACTGTTGTGCATACATTTTACCTTATTTTACCTTCTCGTAATAAGTTATTTGACTTAAATCGCGGGAAAATTAGGTTCAATCATCAGCACTGCTCAGCTTCTGGATATTTGAAGGCAAAGTTTTTAACGGAAAAACTCAAATTTTAATATCGTAACATTGATTTGCATTGCTTACACCTTTTCTGCGTAGTTACAGGAAACGGATTTTTCAAGGCTGTGGCGTATAAATCAACTGTCAGTTCTCAGGAGCGCAGAATTACAGTACAAACTCAATTTTATCACAATCGGCTGTTTTAAATATGTTTCTGCGGAAAACTAAAAGTTGAAACAAGCTGCGATTGACCGAAGGCAGCATAACGAAAACTATAGAAGTTTACGAATGTTGCTAAAATTAAAGCTTGTAAGAAGAGAGGTTTTCCTATTATCATTAACATGCTCTGCTAAGTGTCTGCCAAATGAGCTGTAACAACTCCCAAAAAAATCAATACGAAAAACACAAAATAACCCAAATTTTTCGTTTATTTTGTCGGTGGAAGTGAATGTGCTGGACTGTCCTAGTTCAAAAACAACGCTTCCACAAACACTTTGGACAGACACCCATATTTCGTGTCTCCAGTCGGCTACCAGCCGATTATGCTTGGTAGGTTTTTCTCCAATACCAACGCTTCAACGGCGAGCAATAATGTTGTCCGATGTGAAGCTTAGTTTTACTCAGGTTGAAGCGCAGAGCATAACCGAGCTAAGGCTTTGCAGAAAAAAATCATATAGATCGGGTAATTGAAAGTTTCCTTGTCATGGTTAATCAAGCTCTAAGGATCAATGTTTTATTGACCACCACAAGAAAATTGTAATGCACAAAAAGCACAAAAACAAGCGCAAACTCGATTCGTTTAAAAAAATCTGGAAACCTTCTGCAATCAAAATTTCAAGCGGTTTGACTTGGCTGCATGCTTTTCATACTATTCCCTTACAGATCCGCCATTTTTGTTTCATTTCATCACAGTAACGTGTTTTAAAAAAATATTTTTTCAGGCAAGCAATACAATCTTAACTAATCTGTGTATTTTGGTTGTCTTTGTAAATTTTGCTGAACCTTTTTGGTTTTTGTTCCTCTAATATTTGTGTTTAACTTGGTGTGCATTTTTTTATTTTTGTAAACTTTGGCTTGTTTCGTATAATTGGTTATACACNTTTTACAATATTTATGAGTAGTCAGCAGTCCGTTGTATTGATCGGGTGGCAGATAACTTTGAAGACCGTATGGCTATCAAAGATGACCACGGAACAGGAGTGCTGGAGTAGACTCCGGCCGGAGCAGGAGTCAAAAATTTAAGTTTCGCTAGGAGCAGGAGCTTGACCCCAGAGTTGCTTCTAAGGTTTCTCCAGCAGCCAATCAAAACGGACTTCACCTAATTCTAAAGTATGTGTAGCGATATTTGCTGCGGCCAAACAGAACAGTGCACGTTTTCATTTTGAAGCTTAATTTCTTGCCAAAGTTTGGTAAAGTATGTTCAACTATAGTTTATATTTTCAAAACAGCGCTTTCACAAAGAACTCAAAGATTTATTACCACGTAAAAAAACGCTTATTTCGTCATGCAAATTATTCATAAATAGTTGAAACTGCTTCTTTGCAAACGTTTGTTTTGAACGAAACTCGAAGAAATGGCCTTCAACGGCATAGTGTTATGGCACTGCCAACCACTGGATCTAAGTGTTTGTCGATGGATTGGCTGGGCACTTTAGATTTGTTCAGTTTAATGATGGAAAATCGTTGTTCACACTCACAGCGGTATGTGCTTTCAAATTAAGTAACTGAGAAACGAGCATTCTTTACCAAAACTGGATAGGTTTTTTCCTCTGACCATGATTTAAAATGAAGTATACGTTTTTCCCGGTATTTGTCTTCCATGACTTCGTTTGACTTCAAATCCATAGGTTTAGGCTGAAGCTCCGTGTCTGTAATTTCTTCTACTTTCACAGAGAATGGTCCTCGAAACAATGAAAGTTGTTCTTCTCAGATGTTTAGGTCTTGGAAGTGTTTCGTAAAACTTTCGAAAAGATCTTCGCGAATTTTAGCATATTTTTCGACGTCTGGAAGGAAACCAACTTCTGTTTTTGCCACAATTGAAGGCATGCACGTAGATTGCATCATATTTGACAGTAGAACTGAAATTTGTATTGAACCAGATTCTATTTATTTTGAAAAGCTTTAACGTCATCGAGCAATTCAGGAAGCAACTGTTCATGGACTTGCAAATTGATACGTAGATAGCTCAAGTGCTGTGACATATCAACTGAAAAGGCCGGGCCTGGCAAACGGGCATGAACTAGTAAGAGCTTTAAAACACCTTTACCATTTCCAGTTAAAAACACAAGATTTCTCTCTCTATCAAGAATGTTTCTAATTCTTCTAGGAAAGCGAAAACCCTCCAGCGGATTAACATTCGTATCTCCGAGTAGTGAATTAAATATTCATATTGTGCATTAACTTCTTCCAGAAACGATTGAAATTGGCGGTGTTTCAACCCTTTTGCTCGAAATTCGTTTACACATTTCACTACCACTTCCATTATATGCGTCATTTTATGGATCTTAGCACAAAGTGCTTCTTGGCGGATGAAAAAAATAAACAGTAAGAATCTCCTGCTCCAAATCTGATTCATGCATTTGCTGTAGGAGCGCCACCGTGCCATTTTCTTTGTCAGTCACGGAAGGGACGCCTCTGTCGTTAGCCGAGTAATTTTGACTGTGATAAGTGAGGAACTCGATTGCAAAGTAGTTCCAGCTCTGCTTGTTTAACGTCTAAAACAGCTGTAATGCCACGAACAGAAACGAGTCCAAGAAGATCTGCATGGTCAGACAAACCTTTTGTTGCGCCCCGGATAAGTATTAATATGTGCGCAATGTCAGTTTTTTCAGTGGTTACATCCAAAGCTAAGAAAACACTTTGAAATTCGCCTCTTTTCGAAGATTTGCCCAGATAAATATTCATTGATATCTTCTATACTGTTTGCAATAGCGTTTTCAGAAAGGCTTATACTTTCAAACAGGCGTGCTTTGTCTGGAAACATCACCTTTGCAACTTCCTGCGCTCTAATGCAAATTATCAGTCTGTGTATTGTCTTGGCTTGATGAACAGACAATTCTTTCGGCAATCGCATTTGATGCCATCACAAGTTTTTCATTTCGCTCGAAAACTTTTGAAATTTATTTTGCTGTGCAGACAGAGAGGCCTCTAATTTCGTTAAGTAAGCCCCCCTCGACATTCCAACTTCACCAGCATATTTTTTTTACGCAAGGTTTGGTAATGCTTTTTCACACTGAAAACCTTGGAATCAGAAACGTTTTTCCTGTAAATCCAACATGGCGGCTTCTCCTTCCATTCAATAAAAAGGTAATCATGCGTCCATGAATTTAGAAACAATTGTGTCGGCTCATTTCTTTTTCTCATTGTTTCTATAAAAGGGCGCCAACCTCCAGCACAGTTTGCGGAACAACGGCTCGACGATTGTATTTGTAACGGTACAAACGCAAACTCGATTATTAGATTATTTTGTTGTACTGTGAAAAAACTCTAAGGCAACAACGGACTGTGGGCCAACGTTTAGCTTTCAGTTTGTGAATTTTGACAAGAGCTGGTGGTCAGTTTAAAAATACGTCGCGTGCCCTTTTGGCACGCATACCATATTTTAGACACCCCTGGAGTAGTCCTATGTAGTCCCGTCGCCACGGGGGCTTTTGTGGGCTTAGTTACCACAAAGCTCCTCTAGTATATCCTACCACTGGTTCTTGTTTTCGTAGAGACATACACATTCTAAAATCAGACATTTGTGGCATGTAAAAAAAACTGACAGATAGTATGGATTTTTTCAGATATCGTAGAAATTATCCTCAGCAAAAGCTGCTCAGCAAATCTATTGCAAAATAGCAAACATTGTTTTTGACTGTTTTTGCAAAACAGGTGGTTCGTAGGCTAATGTTGAATATTTATCATGACTTGCTTGGACTATTTCGTAGTGGATATAAGAGTTCGAGTTAAAGTTTTCAAATTCTTAAGATTCGGAGCAGGAGGCCTTGAGCCGCTCGGATTTCAAAAAGTGTGAGTCATCTCGTATCTGGTGGTCATTTCCCCATCTCCTTGTCTAATGTTTCACAACATTTTCTATCAATACGGAGGACTGTTGGTTGCTACTAGGTACAATAATTCCAAAGTAATATTGAGTAGTGATACTGAGTAAACTACTCAATAAGTGATACTGAGTAGCGATATCATGTAAATTCAAAGTGATATTGAGTTTTTCTCAAAACCTGAAAAACTTCGAGTTTTTCGTACTGGTTCCCGAAACCCGTGTTTTGAAATTTTGTCCCGAATGGCAAACATGGCAAACAGCATAGTAACAAGTGCGATGTCAATGTCATTTTGTTACAAAGGCTTGTTTCACTGCTCCAAGGTAAAACACTGCGTGTTGCAGTCGCCGCCTCCGGGCTANGAACACCAAGTTTTTCATCAGACATGATACCATGTTTTCCTCGGAGATGCTTCAGCGCTACATATGAATGCATATTCAGCTATATATGTGCAGAAATTGCTAAATCCGCGCAGAGATAGCTATCTCTGTGCAGAGATAGCTAAATGTGAGCAGAGATAGCTATCTCTACGCAGAGATAGCTATATATGTGCGCAGAGATAGCTATCTNTGCNCAGAGATAGCTAAATGCGNNCAGNNATAGCTAAATGCGTGCAGAGATACCATCTCTGTGCAGAGATAGCTAAATATGCGCAGAGATATCAGTTTTTGCACTAAATCTGTCAGATATAATACTTTTAC
>JGI24158J21664_10008049_pt1 | contig 14014 bp, 7 predicted proteins | sample Ectturendosymbi3_FD_21664 | JGI IMG/M metagenome (IMG submission 21664) | reverse complement strand
TATTTAGACAGAGAATATGCGCATGAACTCTCGATGACAATACGGTCAATGAAGACAGCTGGGATGGCTTTAAATGTAGGCCTATGTAATAATATCGAAAAATGTAAAGTTAAAAAATCACAGCTAAGGGGTCTTGGTCTTTGGAGGCGTCCCACTTTGAAGTCACAAAAATATGGTAAGCCTCGGACTGAGGTACCTATCGAGATCAAGTCGAAACAAATTTATTGGAGTTTTTTGTGCATCCATAAAATGCAGAAGGGTTTTCTATAATTGCTGTTATTATTTTTGATGTCAACAATGCTGTTAACACAGAAACAAACATAATTACTCATATTTTTTACGTTTTCCTTGCCTTCAACTCATTTACTTTCCCCTGCTCTGTCGCTGCTCCGGTGACCATGAAACGTCCTCTGCGTACATATTCATGTAGGCCTACTGTGAACCAGAGGTGGCTGGAGTCACTTTTTCAGACTCCGACTCCGCTTTTGTTCCAAAATTTTTGAAACCGGATCCGCTAATTTTTCAGATTTGAGGATCCGACTCCTGTTCAGACTCCTGCTACCAACGCTCCAACCGAAATTTGCCCATGTTTTTACTTAATGACTACGCAGACTACTACTACTGCTGAAATTGAAAAGTGACTCCGGGTTCGGGCCCGTTTTTTCCCAAATTTTCGGATCCGGGTCCGAAAGATAAATGCAGAACCTTGCCGCAGTCCGCTCCGGCACTCCGGATCCATGGCCACCTCTGCTGTGAATAACCACATTCCAGTTTCTAGTAGTCACTGATTGAAGTCAGATCTCAAGAATTTCTTGAAATTTGTAACTTTCGGTGTTCTGCACCATTTGAACCCTGATGCAGTGAAGCGAATCATGAAAACAAAGGAGTGGTTGTTTGTGCAGGGAAGGTTGTCATAGTCATAAATTCAATGTGGTTGACAAGTTGATACGTAGACTACTTGATTTGTAGAATACTGTGCTGCATTTTGCTTCTTTTGATCGACATCTGGTTGTGATGCTGGATCTTTCCGTTGCACCTGAACGATCGGTAGGCAACGAGCAATGGGAGTTCGTTCTAGGTAAAGTGCTGGTTTATTAGTGGTACTGCCTGGTTGTAACGTAGGCTACTCACTGTGTATATGTAGCCTAAGGTTCTATTGTGTCTTCTCTTGTTGTAGCAAGTTTGCAAACACAAACAAACAGTTATAGTGCAGTAGCTCTTTCATTGCACTACTTGGTTTCTACTGTACTGGATAGTAATGATTTTTCTGGGATATAGTGAAAGTATGATTAGGCAAGAGGTGTCCAGCTTTATTGGGGATGCATGCCAAGGTTTTTCATAACTTCTGGTTGTGGTTCCCTTTCATAACAGACCATGTTCGTAACAGACCATGTTCATAACAGACCATGACTTAACAGACCACATTCATAACAGACCACGTTCGTCATAACAGACTCGTTCACAACAGACCACATTCATAACAGTCAGACCTGTTCACAACAGACAACCTTCATAATGGGTCTGTTATGATGAATGTAGTGTGTTATGAGTGTGGTCTGTTAGGAACATGGTCTGTTATAAATGTGGTATGTTATGAACATAGTCTGTTATGAACATCATGGTCTGTTATGAACGTGGTCTGTTTCGAGTGGCCTGTTATGAGTGGTCTGTTATGAACAAGCCACTTTTGAACGGACACAGAAAAACCTATGTCTATATGCCTTACCATTAACTACTGTAATTGATGCTATAGTATCGTAAACAAGTTTCGTTAGTGGTCCAACTAAATGTTGTCAAATCAGACAGCAATACTTACACTACACTAGGCTAGTTCTTGACAAGGATTGCCTCATATGCATGAACTTACTGGTTCAAATTTTTTTTTTGTTTTTACTTAGATATTATCCAAAACAATTTTTGCACATTACAGAAATGAAATTTACCACAAATCAAGAACAACAGACCATGATGGAAGACCGCCATTGTGTGTGTGTTTGACCACGCACATAGCACCCCCAAATGGGGTTGGGCAGTCAGAGGCAAAGACAGATTACAAAAAGGTTTTACAGTAAACAGTAATACAGTAGCGTTGAGTACATAAAATATACAAAATGAGGTTAGTCAGGATGGCTGAAAATTGGAGCAAAACAAGACTACACAGAGGCTTTACAGAAAGTGTAAAGAAAAAAAAATACTGAAGACAATAGAGCTCACAGAAAACACTGGCATTTGGAAAGCAATGGCTATACATTGAAGAGAGGCAAGTGACGGGCAGGAACACTGGTTAATGCACTAAGTGTGGCTAAAGTCGGATCAAGCTTGCACACAGACCAATATGCTGGCGGTGTTCCCTTTGACCACGGCCAGAGACAGGCACTGGTGGAGCCACTGTCGCTCCCTGGGGTCGCCTGAAATGTCAACGAGTTTCTTTGCGAGACAACTCAAGAAGGGGGCAGTGGACTTGCCGTACACACTAGTGGTTTCGATTGCAACTGGTTGAAAGTAGTATTCAAATTATAATAGAAATTATAATAGTTCAAATTATAATAGAATAGACATATAATTTATTTCAGAATACCAAATCAAAAAATGGCCTATAAAAAATCTAGGCCTAGGCTACTAATTACCATGCACTGACAAGAAATGTAATTACATGCATTAAACTTAAAGCAATCTGCAGTAACAATTTGCGAGGATAAATGCAATCATGAACCCACCTTAAAAAAAGTGCATAAAATCGTACTGCAGACGGCTTTAATACACATATTCCTTGTCAGTGCATGGTAACGAATAGCCTACATGTTTTTTAACACTTTGGGTACTGGTCCACATATATATACGTGGGGAAGACTATGCACAGGTTACCAGGTCATGTATATATACGTTCTGAACGAAAATCCTGGTTTTATGGCTCTGGGAGTCGAAACAATGTGCTATTTTTGTGGCTCAAGTGTTTTTTGGAAACTAGGATATCATCTGAGCCTTTGGATCCTCTAAACAGCTTTGTGGCTCATCTGGGGCCAAAATTATGGCCCACAAACTGAAAATTGGATATAAATTCAAATCCCACAAAAGGTAACCTTGGTCAGTTTGGCTAAAAGCCACAACTCGCCAGCTGATTGAGCTAGAGAGCTGTTCAAACCCTTTAAAGACTCGGAAAGTCTTGTAGTTTAGAATTAAAATTTTTTTTTTAGTTTTGGGCTTGGGGTTTTTGGTTGATGATATCAGGATAGGGGTAGGGTTTGCATTTTTTGGATGACGTCATCGTTTGAGCCAATTTTTTGGCTTAAAACTTCTTTGGCTTATGTGTTCTAATACGAGTCTTTAGAGTCCTTGTTGACTTTCTAACATGTCTGGGTCCAAAGTTATGGCCAAAAAATTCCAAATTTTTCAGGAATGCCAGAGGGATTAGTGGGGATTTACATGATTAATTTGTAGCATTTTGGCCACAATTTTAGAACCAGAAATGCTAGAAAGTCCATCAAACCCTCTAAAGACTTGTATCATAGCCTAGTTTCCAATAAAAACTCGAGTCAAAAAATGGCTCTTAGTGTTGGCGTCCAGGGCCTGGTGACGTTATCCAAATGTAAACAAAATATGTATAAATACATTCCAATCATATAAAGATCAATAAAAAAACTGACATCCAAATCTAAAATAATTTTTTTTCATTGCAACTACAAGACTTTCCCCATCTTTAAAGGGTGTGAACAACTCTCTAGCTCAATTGGCTGCGAGTTACGGCTGGGGTGGAATACACCCCAAGTTAGCATTTACAGAGGTAGAATTTTTACCAATTTTTGGTTTTACAGTCATAATTTTGGCTCAAGATATGTTAGCAAGTAAATCAATGGCTCTATAGACTTGGATGACAGCCTAGATTCCAAATAAAATTTGAACCAAAAGAATGGCCCGTTGGGTTGGCACCCAGGGTCAGGTAAACTCAGCCACAAGGGCGAAAACATGTCCCCATTATGACGTCAGCCAAAGAAAAACCACCATGCAAAATGAAAAAAAAAATTTCCATTTGAACTACAAGACTTGCTGAATCCGTAGAGGGTTTGAACAGCTCCATAGCTCAATCAGCTGGCGAGTAATAGTGTTGCAAAGCTCTGTCAAAACAGTGGCTCCTGCAGGCCTTAAAGGTAAAACGCCCAGTACCTATGGATATTGCCTTAGGGAATCCACCCGGTACCCAAAGTGTTAACATCATTTTCCTATTAGGTGTACAGCAAGAAATTGACTGAATAGGCCTATAAAATAAGCACAAATTAATCTAATTTCTGCCAAATAAAAATGACCTCTTTGTAAACCTATATTACTCATATCGTATATACAAACTAGCTATATGTCATGTTGAACATACATACCTTATGTTGTGCACCTTTGCTTTAGGCCCTAAGGCAGTGGCTGTCAATTGGGGTTACAGCTACGTGTATGACTTCGGGTACGCAAAGGAAAGGTGTTCGAATGGCTACATGAATTTTTTCAAGCTGGTGATTAGCCTTCATGTGACTCAGACTACTACCATGCTGTTTTAAGAATTAGCCAATGTAGTTGTATTTATTTTTAGTGATGTAAACCACGTATCTACATAGGAAGACAAAGAAAATAAAGAGCACAATGCTTATTTAGCATTACATTTTATACCAAAAAATATAACAAATATACTTTTAATTTTGTATAGTCTACTTTTAATTTTGTATAGTAGGTTATTTTATGATTCCAAGGCTGGGATATTGATAAACCCTAAAGTTACCTGGTCAAGAAGCCTTGACATGTATTTCATAAAGACCATTAAGTATGAAGCTTGTCAGCAACCTTTTTTGTACTACAGACTAGTTAATCCAGGCATTATTTTGCAGCTCAGCCTTTAATAAAATGATGAATGCTTGGTGCATGCAAATTTATTAATTTTTAAAGAATAAATTGACATTTAATTTTGGCACTAGCCTAACAATGCAAATATTCCTAGAACCTTAAAGCCTAGCTACAATCATAAAGCCGAGCATAAAATGAAAGTTGCATCTAAGTATCATCAAACATGTAGGCTGTTGACTATAGACACAGTAGTTACACATATTTTTAATTCATAATAACAAATGTATGTTTTAGTAGTTATAGATATTTTTAATTCATAATAAAAAATATGTTTTTATCATTTTATGAATGTAAGATATATTTTTGCAAAAGCTGAACTAGTGAAAGCTGTATGTTAGAATCTATTGCTAAAATTAACTGTGTTGAAAACAGCTTGTATGTTCACAAATACAAGTTGCCTGTACTAAAAAAGCTGGACATGACTATCAGTGAATTGCTAAACTAATGGTTTGGGTATTGTCATGTCAATAACCAGTGCTGGTGTTGTTGCGATCGGAAATCCCGAGCGACATGTGCGCAAAGCTTCGCACTGTGGCAGCAAGCAACAATAGAGATCACCTGACAAGATCACTCTATTATTGCTTGTTCGCACCACGCATATATAGTGTTTTTCTTCATGCACATCCCGTTCCTGGTTGGTGAATCACACATTCGACGCAACGCCACTGGAGAGGTTGCAACAGTGTTATGAACTGACTTGCACAGGGCAAAGAAAGTTTCAATGAAATTTCAGCTATTTTTAATTGCTGTCCATGAACTTAACAAAGCATAAAAAGTTATTTTAAAATTAATTTTTTAAACTTGAAACTTTAATTAATTCAACATTAATATGCAATATGTGTCTCATAATTCCTGTGTTTTTTTGATTGGCAAGCACAGAAGTTCTGTTGAAAACATGCTAGTGCCCAATGAATGCAATATCAAGTGATCAATCTGTAAAATATCAAAAACAGTAACAAAGTTGATGCAGTGAATTTCAGTGAGAAGTTTTTGTCAGAACTTAACTGTGGTCAGGCTGTAGCTGTAGAATATTAAATAAAAATATGTGAAACTTTGATCAAGACTTGAAAGCATAAGCTTATGACTCATGATGTCAAGTCAAAAAGGAATAGAAAACATCCAAGTAGTGATAATTATATTTGTCAAGTAGCAATAATTATGATTTTATATGGTATCTTTGGACAACATTATCCTGGTGGTGACTTGTTAAAATTTGTATTGATGATTCCAGTTAATTACATAGCTGATTTGCCTAGCTTTATCATGTGTTCAATCAGAATATGTGATTATTCGTATTAAAAATCCACAAGTTTACTGCCTACTGCCTTATTCCACTTCTGTCGAGATGGTTGTCACCTGATACGGCTAATATTTGATAGTGTGACAATAAACACAGAGACTTACACAACTGCACAATATAAGTCCTTCTGGAAGTTCTATAAATCCCTTGGGCTTGACATTTGAAATCCTGCGGTTCTTAGCAAACCAGCAGTCATCAAATGAAATGTACATTAGAAGTTGTTGTGATGGCATGTGTTGTATGTTCTCTACTCTGTGTGTGATGTAATAATTGTCTATATCAGCTTTGAAACAGTGCCTGCACTTGTGGACATTATTCTTCTGCTTGCTTTGGAATGTGTTTAGAACAGGAGTCAGAGGTTTTTGGGTGGAGTCAGAGTCAGATTCCTAACAACACTGGGAATCAGAATCAGATTTTTTTTGTCCGACTTTGACTCCAGATGTCCAATTGGATCATTTTTACATCACACTAAATTAGGAATTCCTGTTGAAATGTTACAATTTCTTTTGAAACTTTTGTTCCAACAGATTTCTTGCTATGCACCACAATTTTTCCATTGATTTTAACAGCCAAATTTCATTCCCTCTATGTTAAGGACTTGGGAGCTGGAAATTTTAGGAAGTCAGAGTCGGATATTTTACCTCTGCCTTTGCAACGCTAGTTTACAATGCAGTTGTGAACATGTTTGTGTCTGAAAGCTGCCATGTACTTTTGCTTAAGATTAGACAATCACCTTGAGTAGAAGTTCAATTTCATTCTTTAACACTTTCGCTACCAGCGAACATATATGTACATTGTTAACATGTTTCCGGCAGATGTAAATATGTTTTGGCTAATTGAAAGCCCTCAGAAGTGTGCATATACATTTTTATCCAAATTTTGCAGTGGTATGTAGTCTAGAAACGTGGTCCTTGGCTGAGTTTATGTAACTTAGGTATTGGAATGAAAATATAAACTCATTGTTGCTCAGAGGCTGTGTAAATGCATGGCCCTTTTGAGCTGGCCCACATAGGTGGGACCAGGGTTCAGCAGCAATGATTGTGATTTTACACAAGGTAAGTGCTTTGGTATGCTGCCAAATGCTAGGAAAGCATGTAAGAATGTATCAGAAGCATTTCTGTAAGCATGTTTAGGCATGTTGATAAAGTTTTATTCCTTGATTCCAGTTTGTACCTTTCATTGTTTCAAAAAAGTAGAATTTTTGCAAAACAAGTGGCTCCGGTAGGCCCAGGCTTGTTGCAGTGGTATGTAGCCTAAAATGTTTTGAATTTGATTTGATATTTTGGCAACTGATTAGTGTAAAGACAACAAAACCTTTGCTAGTTCACCGTTTCAGCCTAAACCTGGAAAGCACCTCGCAGTATCTGCCATCTGCCAAAGCAGATTTGAATTTTCCGCCAAAACCACCAGGGACTCGTGGATATCATTGTAGGGAAACCACCTGGAATCAAAAGTAGGCGAGTTAGTTATCAAAGCTGCCATCTAATCGGTTGAATCTACAAATTAACTGCTGGAGGATGAGCCTGCGGTGTTGATTTTAGCATCTCTGTCAAAGGTGGTAACTTTGTTTTTAGGCATCCACATGGGGACAGTTTCCTAATCGAATAAACGGCAAGGCGACTTTCATTTGTGCAGTGGACTTCACATTTTACAACTCTTTGAAATGAAATACGATTAATTGATACAACTCTACAAATGAAAACAACGTTTCTATGCAAATATCCAGTTTATGCAATTAACTGTATGCGATTGACTGGATTATATTATCTTCGTATGTGAATGGATTTGGTTTGGGATTCCAGGATGGCATTTGATAAAGCTGTTTATGCATTTAACCACTATGCAATTACCTGGAGTCATCTGCAATTACTTTTTTATGAGATTTGTGGCGGGTGGCTTATCTAGATCAGGGGTCACCAACGTGGTTATTGGGGCATCAGGTTACCCGCAAGGACCATGTAGGTCACCCGCGGGCCCGTTCTGAAAATAACATTAACATGATTAATGACTTCACATTAAAGAATATATGTACTAAAATAATTGAAGGTAAATTAAGCAAAATTTTAAATTCAGATGTGTGCACCAAACTAATAGCGCTACGCATTAATTGGTGAACTAGAAGTAGCTCGCAGTTTCAAAAAGGTTGGCGACCCTTGATCTAGATATTAGATGTTTATTATCCATGGTTTGGACCAGGGGTGGGGAACCTATTTACTATCACAGGCTGCATGAACTGTGCATTATCAGTGGAAGGCGGCAAAATAATAAATTTTATCCTAAAATTCTGCCTTCTCTTCATTGTTAGGAAAAGTGACTTCTCTTGACTTACAAAGTCAGTGGTTCTCAACCACTGTTGTAAGAGCCACATGCGGCCCCCAAGCACCTTTTTAGCAGCTTTCTGCTGTCTTTCAACAAAGCCTCTAATATCGTGGGTAACAGACTTCGTTCTGCTATGAAACAAACGTGTTAACCGACTTCTGTTGAAATTTCTTTAGTGCCGCTCTCTAACGAAGTCGTTATCTCTGGATTTGGCTCCCTTCAGCGAAAGAGATTGAGAACCATTGATCGAAGTACCTGCTTACCATAGAGCTTTGTTCTGATGCAATGTTGTGCTCTAACTTGAGTAGTGAAAATTCTGATGTGGGCCATATCAAATTTTCACGTGGGCCACATTTGGCACATGGGCCGCAGGTTCCCTACCCCTAGTTCAGACAAAGTTGTTGCTTTTATTTATTGACATAATGACCAGGGATGTACATCATGTTGACATTGTTTCCATGCTATTTCAAAGTGATGCACATGAGTAAATATTGGTACATTAAGCTGGTGCAAGACATCAAAAGGTTAAGGACTGCAAAGCCATTTCTGTGGCTTGCACTTTGCCTACTCATAATTTGGTGACCAGTAAAGCCGGAGAGCTTGTTCAAACCCTCTAAAGAAGCATGAAGTCTCCTAGGTTCGATTTAAGAAATTTAGGGCACTTTTGGGTGTGATGTCATGTTTGTGGGGGTTAAGAGATTTTTGGATGGTGTGATCAGGGCCTGAGAAAAAAGTTCAAGTGACAGTGTTACTGTTTTTTTTAATAAACCAGGCAAAAATCCACATCTTTAGAGCCCTTGATTGGCCATCTTGTGTTAGTGGAATGTGGAGATTTATGGCGTAAAAACAATAAATCAACAGATTTATTAATGTACAGTAAACCTCAGTTAGTCTGGATCTTCATGGATAAAACTGGTGGTACGAATGATTTCCAATACTTTTCTTCATAAAAAATCTTCAGTTTATCTGGATTTTTTAATCCAGATCTTTGCCAATACCAGATAAAATATGCTCTTTTCACATCTCGTAATCCGGATTTTTCTGCACTACCATGCTGTTGTGTTCTTAAGTGCACTGACTAGTCTCTAGGAAAGATTCGGCAGCTTTCAGATGCAACACAAGCGTGCTTGCAATCACCAACGAACATATAGAATTATGTCGCACACAGGCATAGCATATAGTGTTGAACATAACGCTTAAGGCATGCCGCCGCACCACGGTTTCAGCTATTATCTCGACCACAAAGAGCATCAGTGCTTCTTTACACCAGAACCTCTGTGAAGGATGATAATTGGTTTGAGAAATTACAAAGCAAGCCTGGGCAAGGGTTAGAATCAGAACCGTCACCAGAAAATCATCAAAAGGGGCTTGACATTTGTGCAGGGGGAGGCTTGACATTAAAATTTAACAAAAATTTCACTGATTTATAACGTTTCGTATTTTAATTTTGGGGGGCTAAGCCCACCAAATCCACCCCGTGGTGATGGGACTTGTTAGGGTCACTGAGTTTTCAGTGGTGAATCAACTGCACTCCATATCCCTTACATAGTCCCCAGAAAAAGCATGACCAATACAGTGGAGCCAGGTTCAGCTGCAGGGCTGCGGTAGTAATGAAATATTTCTCACCTGCCTATCTTGGTTTTTTGGTCACTGACTGATTTTTTATGACTGAAAAAATTATATCAATTCGGGCAAAAATCTTCAAAGACAAAAGATGACAAAAGGTTTTTGAACTATTTTGGGCAAATGGTCACAGCGTCTCAGCAAAAAAATAGCCTGTCAATTGGTTCCCCCATACCTAGACTGGCTGCCCTGTTGGCTATAAAATGCAGTCTGCCTTTCAAATAATTTGTGATCCATAGCTAGAGCCCTGTCAGTCATCACCGCTCTGGCCAGAGTGGACATGTAGTTAAGATTACCAAAGCAAAAGGTATTCCAGTTTCATATAAACTGAAAATCTGCAGCTCTGTCCTAGGTTGCAGTTTAGCATCCTGCTCAGGATTCAAAGAGTATTAATGATTAAGGCTTGATGCAGGCTAATTGTAGCTGCAATGCAGGTACTGGCCATGACATTTGTTGCGATATTCTGTAAGTATGCACTTGCATGTCCTTGTTGAGTCAGTGCCAGCTGCCATTGCGTGCTTGAGTTTAAGAAATATTATTTGGATGTGTTTTAGGAATGCCACTTTCACAAGCTGTGGCGATTTTGCAAAATCAGTATGGAGTTATCGATGAAGTGCAAGTCATCTACAATGAAAAACAACCCTTCGACAAAGACATAACACTAAACATGGTCAATGATGGAGTTCGATTGATGTTTGACGCCGAAAACCAACGACTTAAAATAATTGAGGTGCATTCAGTGTTCTTTTTGTGTTTTCAACTAAGCCATTATCTAAAAAAAGACAGGCGTATCTCAACTGCTATTATTATTATGAGAACTGGCAGAATTTGTGGAATTTTCTCTGCAACCTCAAAAATGTGCATGTTTCAAAGTATCTTGTTGTGGTTGTTATGAAAGCTCCCATGAAGTACTTAATTTACAGAAAAAAACTGTCTGCACCTCCCAGAATTAATTTTCTGGTCCCTGACAATTCAATTGCCAGAAACCTCTCAAATTCCTGAATAAACGATGTAAGAAAAATAGTGTTTTCCGGTTTGCACGAACAGCATGTCTTCAGTGCAACTGGTCCGGATATAATTACAGATAAAAAGTAATCTGTTGCAGATTTACGATCTAAACAAAGTAAAGCTGAAGTACTGCGGCGTGTGCTTCAACTCCCCTCAAGTGCAGCCCACCATTCAGCAAATCGATCAATCCTTCGGCGCAACTCGCCCCGCGCAGTTTGACGAGAAGCACCACATGTTTATCCTCACCTTTCGGGGAATCACCTTCATGTTCCCTGTCGAACAGGAATATGAGGTCAGTTGTAAGAATGCGATTAAGGTTTTTCTTGCTTTGTTCGTTGCGAGTTTACTCTGATTTAAGCGCGTATCCAGGTTTTCGTTAATGGGGCAGGGACCAACAGAAAAGCCAGGGGAAGCATTTGAAGAAGTTATCAAATATTTCCAGTTGGGGCGGTCCCAATGCCAATGGGACGCCCGCCACAACCAACCCCGCACTGGTGGCGGCCCCAACATGATTGTATGTTTGTACTTGCTTCATGTGACTCCGGCTAAAAGCAGTGATAATCCAAAATGCCATCATGCAAAAACATAACCAATTGTGAGTTGAAGTTAGATCATCTCCCCGTGATACGATGTGATCATCTTCGTGATACGATGTGATCATCTTCGTGATACGATGTGATCATCTCCGTGATGCCGTTCATCCTGAAGCAACAAGGTCCTAATAACGTTTGTTCAACGCAGGCCACATCCGGTCGTTCTCTAAGAAGTCTCCCTCACACGCCTTGTCCAACAGTCTCTAAACTGTGCATCTACGCTGGATACAACCTCGCTGAAGCCAGGTAGTTTTGCGTTCACCGAAATGCTGCGTACGTTATAGTGAGTGGAGCACGCCCGGCACCATCGCCACGTATGAAATTGATTTTTGCGGCAAAAAAATCATGCGCTTTTTTTTCTCTGCATCCTTCCAGTTCAGCAATTTTTGCCTGTGCAGTAACGATATACCCGTTGTTGCATTCAGCGCGCCGCCGATGACGCCATCTTCTTACCGAGGCAACATTTATTCTGAGCGCACGGAAGTGAAGTTTCGCGGCAGCCTGTGCGAAGGGTTGAAGTTCGAACTGCATTCGGCTGGTGAGTCTGCTTCGTATTTCGAAAGCTGGTAGAAAACCGCAACGTTCACACTACGTCCTAACGCTTCGTCTTTCAAAAAATGCTACGCTCACAACACGGCACAATACGTGCTAATTCTGCGCGTATCTTAAAACCAGGGTTGCGGAGTCGCAGGTCAAATGTCCAACTCCGACCTTTCCAAAATTTTTGGCTGTTAACAATTTTGTAGCAATTAGCAATCAATGGAAATCGTGGTACGCAGCAAAAATTCTCTGTTTCAATGAAAGTTTCAAAAGAAATTGTACCAGTTCAACAGGAATTCCCAACTTAGGAGTATGATGTAAAAAAATGATCCAATTGGACTTGCGGAGTCCGACAAAAAAATCGACCCCGACTCCTAGTGTTGTCAGGAATCCGGCTCCCAAAAACCTCCGACTCCACAACCCTGCTTGAAACACCACAGTAAATGTCTCTTTGGACCAGCGAACATGGTCAATGATTCAGCCAGAAACGTGAAGACGTTCAGACTAAAAAAGAAATGACTTACAAAACCTGATAAAATTTTCAGTCGCTCTCAACATCACGCACGTTGCCAGTTACTTATTAATTTCATCCAGGTTTGGGACCAGCATCAGATGTGATGTTGGAAGCTTACGAACGTCGCATCTATTTTCACGACAGCGCCGAAGTAAGACCAGCCATCTGGCTAAACTTTTTATCTTTTTGTAATTTTTCCTAAATGAGGAACAGAAAATTTTCTGTTATTATGCGGAGCGCTTGTTCTCGTTCTCGTTTTCATGTTAAGCGTGCGTGGTATGTGGCACAGGTTCATAGAATGGTTAGTTCCACCATGGCAACTGTCGACGGCTCATCCTGAGTAAGTTATTACCGGATTTGCGTGGTGCTTTTGACACCTTAATGCGATTGGCACCAAACCCAAGCTAGAGAGGTAACCGTTTCTGAACCATTCGCATTCAGTGTGTAGTATGCCCCTGTGGCCTGCGTGACGTCCCCCTGCTAGTGACCTGCTTCTACTTCTTACGATAGTCAACTTCAGAAATCTATCGGACCCTGTGGTAGCGCTGCTTATTTACGAAAAACTTAACTGACGAGCAACTCAACCAATGCCGAGCATTTTGATCGAATAACCAGATCGCAGCAGTCTACAGATTGTGAGATTGGATTAGGGTTCTAAAAACAATGGAAACACTGTACTGCTGCTCCAATGCTGATGTTACGCAGTGTTTTTCAAGCAAAAGTCGGACGCAAAACTCCTTCAACTAGTCGTTTACACCGCGCTCTCACCAAATATGTCAGTTTGGGCCGAGTTTCCTGCTACTTTCCCCAATAAATCGTTGGTTCTCAAACAGCTATCTGACTTCCGTTACTTTTGATAACAGCATGTCGTCGGAAATAAAGCCAGCGATAACTTTGATTTTACATTCGCGTTATCACCAACGCAAATCGCCAGAAGTGTCAGCCGAAGCCAAATAGTGCGTGTCTTATCCGGTTGAATGATGGGTAGTTTGCCCATATGAGGCAGTCAACATTTTGACGACAAACTTATCACGCGTAACGCAAACCCGAAGCTCGTTGCGCTTCTATTGGAGGAACAGTTGTTAAGGATTCGTTTCTTGGCGTAGCTCCGTTCGATCATAGTCGAATATTGGCGAAGTATGTGTAAATGTGTGTCGATTATTGGCGATGTGTGTCGAATATTGCCAAGGTGCGTGTAAGTGTTTCGATTATTGGCACGGTGTGTGAAAATGTACT
>JGI24158J21664_10008048_pt1 | contig 14014 bp, 7 predicted proteins | sample Ectturendosymbi3_FD_21664 | JGI IMG/M metagenome (IMG submission 21664) | reverse complement strand
TCCCATGGGTTCTGAACTTGTTGACCCATCGGTAGATCATTGAGTGGACAGGAAATTCACGACATCCGAACCGTTCTTTGAATTGCAATTGAGCTGCGTGGCTAGACTTCTGCCGAAAATATGCCTCAACTACAAATATCTTTTGCTCAGTAGTCCATAGCATCTCGAAGGTCAAATTTGGTAGACTCTTAGAACATTAATTCTACTTGGTTAATCTGAAACATAAAAAGAATTGATTAATTATTTCAAAAGTTATTCAAGTTTAGGTGATGACCGTTTTTTGTGTCACCCTGTACATTACTACATTACTACAATCATTTTAACTTCACCTGTGTTATGGATGGCTGTATTGTTTCATATTTGCTTTTCCCTTTTATAATGCAAACCAGAAGATAAGAAAGAACTCTGTTTGAACTTGATTTCACAATAAAATACCAAACTTCGCTTTTACAGTTTTAGGAATTTGGTTTTTCTATGTTTTTTTTTATAATATGCACGGCCCCTCCGCAAGCACGGGGGGAGGCATCCGGGCAATTTCTGAAATTTTCAAAAGCATGTTTAGTTGTTAGGTACAACAACAAGTTGCAATCGTTTCTCCCCCGGAAATATCAGCTGGATGCCGCCCCGGCACAGTCTATGGAGCTTGAATAGTGAATTTCAAACAAAGGCATACCCAAGGTACAAGTATAGTTCTGATACTTATACATGGTCATGTACATTCAGTTGTACAAGAACGGCCATTTGCACATACAGTGTGTACAATAAATGATGTTTTTCGCCTTGTTTGGCACAAACAGGGTGCTTTGTTAAGTCAGAACCTAACAATCTGGAGTGCGAAGGTCAATAACATTGTTAATGATGGGCAGAAAAAATCTACCTCACTCTGAAATAGAACTCTCATTAGCATCACTTCCAAATATAGGTTATTATTACTGCATATACGATATATTAGAATATGCAATATGCATATATAAATTCATATTTGCTATGCTTTTTCAATTAGCCTGAAGGCGTACTTCTGTTAAGGTCCCGCTCAAAATCTTTGCCTCGGGCCCCCAAATTCTTGGATCCACCACATCTTGCGTATGAGCAGCGACCCTCAAGCGATCCCTACAAGTCGGCCCAACCAACTAACACCCTCTAGACCGAGAGACACGAAGTCGTCAAGGGAGTTCGGTGGCCGAAGGGCTTCGTAGTGACAAATAATGTGTTGTGCTGTTTGATTCTCTTCTCCACATATGCACGAGGCTGTCTCTCCCAGCCCCCACTGACACACGTTACAGCCGAAACGTCCGACTCCAGTTCTGAGCCTGTTTAAGGTGACCTATGAGATTACGGGGAAGGTTGGAGCCAGGTGGAAGGCCGATGTTTGGGTTCAAGCAAAACTGGGAGGGAGATGTAATGTCCTTCCATGAGTTCATCCATGCTCTTGATCTCAAACCTAGGGTATTAGGGTCGCAGCATGGCGGTGGAAAGGGAGTGTCGACCTTAGACGCTGTGGTTGAAGGCTCTGCATGTCTGGAACCGTAGAGGGGGTGTTGATTTTTGAATGCGGCTTGGCATCCCAGTCTATACGTAAGCTGTTCCCTGCGCAGGTTTGGTGATGCAATGCCTTCCAGAATCGGCAATAGCCCAGTTGGGGTGGGACGCAAAGAGCCAATAATAAGGCGCAGCGTGTCGTTTGTGCTACATCCAGTTTTTTGCTGTGAGAGCTACGACATCAAACTGGGGCTGCATATTCAGCTGCGCGAAAGACGATTGCAAGAGCTGATGTACAAATGGTGGGTGTGCTGGCACCCCTTGACGAGCCAGCAAGGCAGCGCAGGATATTGTTGCGTGCAAGGGGTTTCTGACATAGGCCCTCGACGTGTTGCTTGTAGGTCAGTTGACGATCCAGCTTGACCTCAAGATAAGTTGAATTGGGGTTGTAGGGCAAGGTGTTGCCCCGGACATTGACTGCTAATTGGCTTTTGTTTCTTCATTATTTAGGTGGAAAGTGGTTGATGTTGTCTTAGTCATGATCCACTTGCGCAAACGCTTAACGCCTGATATGCGCTGCGATAAATGTTTTTTGCCATAATAGACACGAACCTTTCGCATGTCAACAATAATAACTTTCAATCAAGTGTTACTTTTCTAAACGTCATATGCCTCTAATTTCATAGGTATTATCACTAAGCACTGGCATTGCTTACACTGGCTTAGTTGACACCAATCCGCGCTGTAGTTATATGATGTGCGCACGTTGCGGTTATAAATTCTTCTGGGTCAGACAATGAACTCTAGGCTTGTTGCTGTGTGCAAGCCGTCATATACCCATAAAGACTAGGATTCGAACTTTAAGCAAAAATTGTTGCTGCAGTGTAGCTGGGAAACGTACTCAAGAGGATCCAGACCTTTTCACTACTAAGCTAATGTGGTCTCCAGCTATGCTAAGATCGAAGAGGCTTGTTGACTATTTCCTGCTTTGACCTACGCTCTTTAGTTTTGATTAAACTTGCCTCGGATCGGACGAAGTTGTTACAGATATTGGGATGGATTTAACTGTTGTTGTGTCTTGTTTGCCTGTACGTTTACCGGCAAGGGTTAAACCTGCATCGCTTGAATGACTTCCAATAACTGAGGAAGCATTCAGAAATGTGCAAGTCGCAGTGACGAAACCAACTGGGAACCACACGTGAAGATAACATCGTGTGTAATGATCCAGGCCATCGAAAACTGTGGTTCCATTTGACCACAAGCTTTAGCTTGTGCTTACCTCCCAAACCATCAGGAATTTTCCTACAAGCTTTATCTTTTTGTTTTCTTAGACACAGAATCCTTTTGTTTTCTTAGACACAGAACAACAGTAAAATATGGCCACGCTGCTGCAAAAAACAGTTTCTTCCTGCCAATTCTTTCGCAATTTCAATACCACGCGTATTTTGCTGGTGTTTTTTTTCAAAAAATTGCGCAACTGACCAAAGCCGTATTTGCAGCGGAGATATTCACGTCAACCGCATCCAGTTGCCTGTTTAATGTCCAAATCGGACTGGAAATTGGAAGTCAATTCATTGGTCCATTCAGTAAGGCAATGTTAGCATTTTTTCCCGCTTCGATCCATCTTAATTGGATTACAAGTGAGCGAAATGTGTCCGGGTAGCTTACGCGCAGATTCTACCACAAACTAGCATCTTGCAAAAATCCTGTGAAACATTTTGTGGTTCTCTGCAGAGATATTAAAATACCTGGTATGAGGGGAATCAGTGACAAGCACGAACATCAGTTCATCATCAGCATTTTTTCAGATTTTCATGAGGCGTTAGCAGCTTGGTCGTTATGGAATGAGGACCCGTGGTTCTTTGCTTCCATTTTCAGCTGCTCCCTTGCTGAAAATGGCTAATCATCTATTTTTCACTGATGGTACACCGCCTGCGTTTTTTGCTGCCCCCCGTCAAATCTGTCGACGCGCTCGGACGGTAAAGCGATGTCAGTGAACAAAACGATTCTAGTTCAAAACTTTTGTCACATGATCTGAAATTTCGTGAATCTTGTCTTTGGTCGAGCATGCTGTGATGTTGCTTCCATTCCTTAAGTCTGGGGCTGGAACTGTGTTACTCCACTTGCTTTTACGCCGGTTGTTCCATCGCCGAAACATGAAAATCAGCGAACCGACCTAATAACTACCCCGTCAAGTAAATGGCTTCGATGAGAAGCGTTAACAGCGTCATGGAACATTCGTCGAGTCCTTTTCGCCGAAAGTGACGAGCGACTGAAACCTTTTGTGTGTTGATTTAGTGATTAGTTCCAGGTGAAATTTGTTCGCAAAGTTTCTCCTTATAGCTGTTAGTACCACCTGTTATACCAATATGCCTGCTTTCTCCCTGCTAACGCTCACCAAGAATACCATTATGCTTTCTAAAGATAGCAGCCAACCGTCTCAACCACCCACTCATGCGCTTGGAGTAAAAATCCGCTCGATCCGTCACTATCAGGGCAAATAGTTTCGGGCACAATCTTGTCACCTGCAATGAGAGAAGCAGTCACTCATTCGCTTCCCTGGTTAGTTTCCCTGCATCGTTTTAAACTGTCGGTCGTTAAGAGCGGCTTTGCCAGAAACCTGCTCGGGAGCTTTATTGGTTCGCTTGTGGTGCTATCTACAGGGATAGCTTTATTTACAAGAACGTCATAGCTGTGGTGGTGATGGTTATTATGGCTTGGAATCCTTTAGTGCTCGCAAAAGCGCTAAACAGTAAAATGGTACGCAGCAAAAGCAACAGCCCATAAACCACTTTTCTGAATATTATAAAAATATGATTGCATTTGAATCTGTCATATTTGCGTCGTTTTTTCTAATACGATTTTGCAATAATTTTGCTTTTCACTTACGTCCACAAAATAAGACGATTGTTCGAGTATATCACAAAATTTGCTCATGAGACTCGGTGGTGACTTTGACTATGTATTTTTCTTCTCCACTTACTTCGATGACAACGGTAAAGAAAGAAGTAACTTCGCTTTCTAGTTCTGTGTTAATAATTTGAAATAAGAATGGATGTCTTAGCATACGTGGTTCCGGTAAACATTTCACCTGTATTCAGTAAACACTACAGCTTCACATAACCTTTTTTGTTTTGACGTACTGTATATGAATAAATGGATTTCAGCACATTTTTGAGCTTATCTCCCATTTGAGCCAGGTGGTGGAAAAAACGAAAGAAAAATACAGGATGTCACCAACAACAAAATCGGTAACTTTCTTGGAATGTCCTGTTGTGTTTTCGCGAAAGTCCTGCATGCCGACCTGTGATACTTTTATATTGGCCGCAATTGCAAAACAGGCTGACGGCCAAAAAGCTGCGCGGAGCCTGTAATGTCCCGGAACCTGACACGGTGCACGCTGTGTCCTATGCATCTTACCAAGAATTGAAGATTAACACCATGGCGAGCGATTTTATAGTCGTAGAAAGATGGGACACATGTGCGTTTGAAGGATATTTTACAGGGAGGGGCCAATAGTTGATTTTTCCAAGGGTAGCTAAAAAGATTTTTCCAGAGGGGTACCAAAAGTGGTGAAATTTCATTTTACTCACTCGAAACTAAGAAAACAACCTTTCTTTGCGAAAAATTTAATAGGTAAATGTCAAATTTCAAATTCCAGGGGGCCTTGGCCCCCTTCCGACGCCCATGATGAGAGGCGAGGGGAAGAGAATTTCCATTCCGCTGAAAATTAGTGAACATCAGGGTAAATATCGGAAAAAATTGAGAAAAGTCTGGTGAGAAACTGCATGAGCAAAATTTTTTAAGACTTTGTCAATGTGTTTGAAAATATCTGAATTTTCGTTGAAATTCATGGAAAACGAGAAGTATTGGCAAAATTAGCAATCAGTGAGAAAAAAGCTTGGTGATAATAGCAAAAAGCCGTGCCAAGTTTTTTTCCTCAAAACGACCTTTGCTCCCCTCCGTCTACGAGCAACCTTCCACTCATCTTGCGATAGTAAAATGGCCCGTTAATGCTTTCGTACTGCATCCATTTGCACTTCGTGCTGACTATGAATAATTTTATTTCAAGCTGGTCAGTTATCCGTTGTGTGACATCGAAACTGTCATTTATCGACGGAATACTAGTGAAGAAACGTGTTTTCTAGAAGTCTCTCTGATCATCAGTCCAGGTTTTGCAAGCCAACGATTAACCTTTTAGTTTTAGTTGCCAATAAGTAAGGAAACGTCTGCATGACTCTGGTAAAATCTAGCATTCCGCGGCTGCCTTACATGTTTAGCGGATCATTTTCAAATGCTTTTGCACTCATCACCCCCCAGTTCCCCAAAACAGTGTTACCACCCGACACGCTTCTATACGTTTTCTTTTACCTTATGTTATGGAGTAGTACGATCGCTTCACAAAGATCTCTTTCATTGTTCCATTCTAACAAAGTCAAAGGAAGCGTCAAGCTAGAGTGGAGATACATGCCTCGTCATATTTTAAACGCGTCACTCACACGTGGTTTACAGCAAGGGGATTTTCATATCATGTTAATGTTCCACTGCGTCCGGCTTGCTCCAAGTGTTGTGAAGCTGCATGCAGCGTCCTGTTCTTAGTTTTGTCTTCGCGAAAGTATTGCGCGCATCGTGATATCGACAAAAACCGACTGAATAAATGTCATCTACATTCTGCGTCACGTAAATGGTTGAACTTTGACACTTTAAACTACATTTTAATGACCTTTACCAGGAACAGCGAAATACCAATATCACTGTTTACGAAACAATTAAATCTCGGGCTTGCCATGCAGGCGTCGAAAGCGAGTTGAAGCAAAATAGCAGCATTTTCGCTGGCAGCGCAAAGAACTACAAAGCACTGAAAAAGCAAAAGACAATAACGAAGCAGGTTGTAAAGACTGGAAGAAGCGTTTTTGATTCTGTCAGGTGTTCCTCATCCACGATTTAAAAGCGTAATTCATAAACTTTGTCTTTGTTCTTACGACTGAGATGACTGAGTGACGTCGAAGAAACGCGAATAAAACAGTGTTTCTTAGAAGTCTTAGCTCGCAGCTCTCTCAAAGAAGCTTGAACTACGTCGACATCTCGAGTCCAAACATATAAAATACATTGACGAAAACCTTGAATTTTTTAAAGTAAGAACACCAGGTAAAGCACAGACGTTTTGATCGTCCAAACTATACCTTGAGGCCGCAAAGATTTATACAGGTCCGAAAATAGTCCTTGACTTAAAAAGGTCGGGAAACACCGTTTTACAAATTTCAAGAAAATTCAATCGCTTGTTTTCTATAATATGGGTTGCCTATATATAAAACCCGGAATTGAAAAGGATTTTTGAAATAATTAGTTAATGAAACGTCAGACCGAATCCATTATTCCATCGGAAAGCCAAGTTCCTTAAAAGCTCATGATTTCTTAAACTCTAAATGCAATTGTTTTTCGTGCGGTTCAAGCTATACGTGTCGCCATCAAGGCATTTTCGGTTAACACTGTATATCTCAGTGTCAGTGTTCTGTTAGTATTGTGGAACAGTGCAAGCACTTTCATCACCTACCACAATGCCTTGATACCAGTTCATCATAAGCAAAATTATGCACAATTCTTTTGTCCCGGCATACTTGTTATTCAAACACGTATGAGTCAAAAACGTGTTTTTCGAATTTATCTGACTTAATGTTACATGATTTTTGTAAACACGATTCATTTTAAATATTTGTATATTTTTTAAATTGATTTGCATTTTAAATAGACTGAATTCAGATTTTGTTTTTTCTTTATTAATTTTGTGGTGTTGTTACTTTACTGTAACATCTTTAGCTGTATTTACAATTTTATTTCACAATAGCGTTTCACTTGTCTTTTGATGTTTTGCATGAACATGTGGGGACCGTGACCCAATGGCGGCTACGGCCGTCTCTTCCTATCCCGTGTATTGCTGACTACGTGTTCTTGACGTGGTCAGGGTGCTAAATAAACTGAACTGTAGCTGTTAGGAAACAGAAATATGACAACTACATTTTTGTGGCTTGACTAAGTGATTAATTAGCTCTAAAAACTAATAACTGGAAAGGAATCCCGTGGCCGATGCGCACAGCCTAAAAACTCACGGCTCCGCAAGTGCATTCGAATCTGCTTTGTCTAATCCCCAACAATTGCAACATCAGGATCTATATCACAGAAATGAGCTCGTAATCGGCTCTATTTTTACAGTTAAAATTGATATTTATATCGAAAACTTCGATAGCTGCCAACATCCAGTTTTTTAAAATGTTGCTTTCATTAAACCTATTTCATTTGCTCATTCAGATTGTGTATGTATCACGCTAAGTGTTAAGTTCTTCTTAACCTTGAGATTCTTTCTGTGGAAAGAAATCCTTTCTCAGCACAGAATCAGACACTTGGATCTTACAGAGTATGTATTTCGCCTACGAAGTAGGCATCATCAGCTCTGGCTTGGCGATTTTTAGATCTAACCTTGAGATTGTGCGAAATCACATGAACACACTACAGCCCCAAAATTCATTGCACAAGTGAGAAAATTCTCAAGTTCGTTGTACAAGTGAGAAAATTTTCCCACAGAGACAAATTGCTGGTGGAGCAGTGAAAATATTTAAACGTGCGCAAATCGTTTTCTAATCAAAAAAATGAAAAACGTGAAAGATCAAACTGCTTGACCTCCATACTGACGTCAACCCTAAGAACTTCTGACTACATTGCTTGTAAATCCGACAGTCCTTTGTCTTAAGAAACATTTTAGATTGGGACCACTTTTACGAAAATAAGCGTTGTAAAAGTCACAGTGAATTGGAGAAGGCTGTTGTTTTGGAAAAGCAAGAAAGTCAGTTTCGCTTTCGCATTCACTGCTTTTTCTTTTCAGCTTCAACTTGTTTTTCATTTGTAGCAATCCATAAAATATTCATTGACTTTGAGCAGAACTTCAAGTGCTCCAACTGATATAATATTTCAACGACGGTTTTATTATGTTTTTGACAATTCGGATTGAATATGCCTCTGAAGATAAATATCTATCTTCTGCAGTCGCTCTGAAATTCATTTTAAATTTTAGCTGTTGTTTAAGACACGCTCGAAACTCCCCAGAAACTATGCGTAGAACTTATACCAAAACAGTAGAAATCCAGTAGAAATCCAACAATAAGACTCGAATAAGTCTCGCAGCCGAATCAACCAACGAAGTGCCGAATCAACCAGTGAAGTTTCACAAGGGATCAACCAGCGAATCAACCAGCGAAGTGTTTCACAAGGAAATCGATTTCACATTATGTTATGCACCTTCAGTCCTAAAAATTGTAAACAAAGGCTTGCGAGTGAACTGGTGAAAAACTGAAGCAAGATTTAGAGCAGCGGTCACCAACGTGGTGCCCACGGGCACCAGGTCGCCCGCAAGGACCGTGTAGGTCGCCCGCGGGCCTGTTCTAAAAATGACATTAGCATGATCAATGTCTTCACATCAATGAATATCAATACTAAAATAATTGAAGGTATATTGAACAAATTTTTTTTCAGAAGTGTGTATCAAACTAGTAGCCCTTCGCATTAATCGGTACACCAGAAGTAGCTCGCAGTTTCATAAAGGTTGATGACCCCTGATTTAGAGAAAGCACACGAATCGTATTTACAACCACAAGCAGTAACCGTAAAGCTGGCCCCACACGAAAGCAGAAAAACAAAACTGACGCCAAGTACTGAACGACCAGCTTCAACCAATGTGATGATGAATCAACAACCATAGCGGTTCGCGCTGCACACGAAAAAACAATTTTGTTTCATAGAAAACATTTTATTTCTGTTGCTTAGCCAGGTTTTTCAGTTTTTCTCTTGCTTCAGCACATTTCAAACATTTCTGGAAATCTGAGTTTGTTAGGGATTTTCTTCGTATCTTCGAGAGTTGAAGGCTCCACAGGTTTACTATGAGGTTTTGAAGAATCTGCCTGCCATGCTCTACTTCATAATATGCGATGATTCGGACTTGCACATTTCCACATTCCAACAATGAGTCTCAACAGGTGACGCAGACGAATCAATCAGCAAGTTGTTTCACTAGAAAATTTATTTCGTGTTTTTTACGCATCTTCAGTCATTAAAATAGAATCTGTTACACTGTTGGTTTCCTATCTTCATTGTGGATGAATACTTATCAAACCACCACAGACTGCAAAATTTGCTGTTAGAAACCATTTAAAACAGTGTTTTTGAGATGTTGAAAAACGTAAAACGCTTGATTGGATGGCACTTAGCAAGACACGCGCGCTTGAATATTTTCACCTACCGGAGATGATTCCAGATAAAAATTAATTTTTCTCGAGAATGCAACCTATGCCTGATTATGACGTAAATTTCTTCTCTGATAAAACTGTGCCATAGTTGAAATGCAAGAATGTCAATATTTTAGGTTAAGGAAAGCTGTTATTATTGCTAGCAGATGAGCATCAGGGTGGTGCAGAGAGCAGAACGTTGCTAAATGTCAACCAAGCTTGACGTAAAAGTCATGCTGACGTTTTGACGATCAGCGTTGGCAGTCGCGTCGTTTCCTCCGCAAATACATTTCTGGTCTGCACAGGCAATCAAGTCACGACGCCAAGCATCAACAAACGTGATCCAAGGCGGTAAATCCAAGCTGTGCTCATCGCTACAACAGGGCGTGGCTGCCATAGGCGTCCGGACCAGGAAACATACTTGTGGTTCACATGTCGACGAGCGGATTGCTGCTGCTTGCACTGCAAATGTAACAGGCTGTTGCCAGGGTCGGAAGCGCCCCTCACCTGCTGAGTATCAGATATGGCTCGCAGTATTTACAACACTGGATTACTTCAGACAAACCAGAAATGCAAAGTTGTTTGCAGTTTTTAACTTTGAACCGATGAAAACCATCCAGACGTGACTTTCGTCGATGCTAAGCATACTGTGTACATCAACTGCAAAAAACGCTGTATAATAAATGTTGATATGTCTTTCCACTTTTACAATTCAAATATGTTTATATTGTTTTAACCTATGCGAGTGCGCTGTTTGTGATATACTACTTACCTGTCTATCTACAAATGGTTTAGGGCTTTAGGCCATCAACTTTTTCAAGTAACCAATGCCAACCTACGCATCTATAAAAATCATTTCCAGAACGACTAGTTACGTTATAGTACAATTAACAGTGAAGCTATACAGTTAACAGTGAGGCTGTACTACCAAATCTCAACTTTTATTCGAGAGACTAGTGGCTTGACTTTAAGCTAGCAAAAATATTTGTTTTGCGACATCGCCTCTCCAAGCACAAAACGACAAAATATGCTAGAGGTTTTTGGGGGGAATGACTCCTTTGGCCCCCTTGGCTACCTTGGCAACGCCTACACGAGGGACTGTGGTTTGCTTTGGTTGCAGATCAACACTGCAGTTAAAAGACTGAACAACACCGCCTTGTGCATTGGGCAGTACAGCGTTCCGTCTGTACTAGAGCAATCGCTTGGCAAATAGTCACAACTTGTTGTTTATTGAGTCCTTTCATGGAGAGGGAATGAATTGGAGAGGGAATGACTACCTCAGACATGCACAATTTTTCTCAGTGGTTTACTTAAAAACATTGTGGAAAAGTCGCAGTCAACGAATCATGAAAAGTCCTCGCAAGCTTTCAATTCCGTCGCGTGTCCTTCTGTTACACAATTTTAACTCGTTGCTTGTTAAAATTAACAATTTTTTTCTCTACTTCCGTGTGTTTTGCCAATAGCTTTTTTGTCTCTTGTTACCAGGGATGAAGTGCTAAAAAAAGGTGTGGGAACGCATCCAAAAATAGCCATTTTGTAACAGCTTCCAACTCATTTTAAGCAAAAAAGGAAAAACGTGTGGGAACGTCGTTCCCAGGCGTTCCCGCCCACTACACTCCCGCTTGTTACACGAAAACGTTTTATGAATACCCTCGTAATATATTGTTTTGTTCAGTTTCAATTTCTTATTTCATTTTCTTGACTTACCTGTTGCAAACGTCCGACAGTAAGCGGTAGACTGCTTGTTGAGCTTCCAGCTTTGATTTCCCCTGCTCAGGGAAATGTGTCAACTTTTCCGAAGACGCTTTTCTTCAGGACTTTTGTTTTTTTGGTGATTTTCCTTTGTTTGCTATTCGTGGGGATCGGCTTCCAAACTCGACTGTCATCTGGAAAGCAAACTCTTTGGGATCATCATCCCAGTTAATCGACCTCTCGATTTATATCCACAAAACAACAACCCCGGTATACGAATACCTGTGCCCAAGACAAGCTTCTTCAAAAAAATATTATTCAAACAGAGAAACAACAAGATGAGCTCTGGCCGTGCGACAAGCTTCTGAGGAATCTGCCTGCATTGGTTCTGCTTTCATCCTTTCGCGATGATTCAAACTTGTACGTATCATTCAGTAATATTTGTAAGTCACAGCTGTGTCGTGTGCAAGTGAATCCATCACAGTTATTTGCACAGGGAAACTAGTTTCGTGTATTTAGTTTCATCTTCAGTCCTGCGGAGCGAGTGTGAAAAAAATCTTACTAGCGAAATGTTGACACTGAAACAAGAGTAGAAAGTGTACGAACAGGCAAAATGTCTTCTGACTCCAAGGAGAATAGGTCCGCTGGCCAATTGTCCACTAAAACAATTTCCACCGCGTCCTGACAGAAAATACAAGAACAAATATTACGTTGAATAGTTAATAGCTGATTGTGGACGAGTGTCCGGAGGAAATTGCTGTAGGAACGACTTTTTTTAGGAGCAAGTATGATTTAAGTGTCAACGCTCTTGCTGCAGTGGCAATGTCTACCCGGGAGTCTTAAACATATCTACTGCACGCGATCATTGGTTCCCAGAACGGGTGCGGAAAAGCAGAACCAATTGACGGCAATATGATTTGAATCCTGTGTGCTTGTTGCCTGGTGACACCATGACACATTTAGCATTCGTGTAAAGTTTTCGTTTCTTGAAGGGTTTTTAAATCAGTTCTCGTCTCTTACAGGTTTGGCATGTTTCCTTTTGAAATTAAAAATGCATACATTGGATGACTACGTACTAATCGTAGCAGCAGTTTCCACCGGAAAGCAACCCAAGCGAGCAATTTGACACCACTCATCCTCTTAGCAATAGCAAGGATGGATGAGATCATTTCCACCTACCAGACAAATTGATGCAACAAAATGATTCGCTTAAACCGTAAGGCAGGTATGAGCAGAACTTATTGCAAATTTAAGCGTTTATGCAAACGTAATATTTGCCAAGGATATGTTCGGATAATTTTGACCAGTATAAGTTGTTAATTCAATTTTTAATTAATGTTAAACAACTGAAAATGTACCCAATGGCTGTGGGCTTAACTTTCGCTACAAAGGTTGATACCGATCCTCAAGTATTCTACTAAAGTAATTTATTTTCATTCTGTTAATGCCACATGCGTGACACTCAAAGTAACTTTTAGCATGCTTTGCCTCATAGGAATTTTGCTAGCTCCTTTCAATGTACTGAACAAACAACGTATGTCTACCACACGTAACGTCGACACAGTTGCTTGAAGTTTCCACCATTTGTGTCCCATGAAATTCCATTAGCTCACCTTCAGCTGCTCGCGTGAGCAATGAATATTCTTTACAAATTTGCAAGGACACTGGTTGATTTAACGAAGACAACATTTCGGTGCGTTTTTACAAACGCAGTATTGCAAAGCCGGTGCTAAAGGGATGTTGGGAAAACTAAAAACTTCAAATGGAACTTCAAGACCCTTGTTTGCAAGCCATTACGTTGCTGCTATAAAGTTAACAAGCATTGTTAATTCTGATATGACTCTCAACCTTCTCTGCTCAGCTCGAGAGCACCACTAAGAGACCTTAGCTTTTACGTGTATAAGCCAATTTAGGCAAACAGGCTGCTTGCGCCAAGCTTCATCTGATCAACTACTTAGCTTTTGAGAAGTTAGATCGTGTTTGCAGCAAGGCCACCACGGGACTACCTTTACTTCTTGGTAGAGCGCAAACGCTTTGCCCAGTCATCAGACACTGCCGATTGGAAGACACGTCGGTTATAGTTATGCATTACAGTAGTGCAGTTGCTGTGGTTAGTACAAGTTAAAGTAGAACGTACTATGAGCCAATGGCAGGCAACAGGCAAAATCAAATGCGAACGAAACGTCATTTACGTTATGATAACAATGACGAGGTTTTTTACTTAAAATCTACAGCAGCCAACTTTTCTGAAGCTAAATATAAGAAACAAAACGTTTGAAGAGCTTATTCAAAACTTCTCATTGAAAGCTTAACAATTATCTTTGTTGTGGTGGGAGTTTTTCCCACTACAATGTCGGTTGTGGGGAAGAGTTGCACCATACAACAACGTTAATAAACAGTCATCCACCCTCAACTGCTACCGCCAATTCTGCCATGCTTGCACGTATTTTCGTTGCAAACGTTTTTTAAAAATATATTGCTGCTTTTGATCGTGCTCCAGTAGCCCCCCAAACAAAACTCCATGCCCTCCCAAATTGAAGTATGAAATACTTCAAATCAATGGATTTTTT
>JGI24158J21664_10008046_pt1 | contig 14016 bp, 12 predicted proteins | sample Ectturendosymbi3_FD_21664 | JGI IMG/M metagenome (IMG submission 21664) | reverse complement strand
CTTGGCCCTTCGCAGCCTCCTACTCCCTCATGCATTTTGTACATCGATGTACTTGGAAGTCATCGCAGTACAAAATCATAAAAATCATGATGGTGTCATTCATGCGTGTGCCTTATAAGTTTGTGTTTAATCAAGGTAAATGTATTAGCGCAATCAAGCGTATACTCTTTACCACCGCCATGTATATATCCGCGTCTTCTTTCATGTATTTGTGTATTCCTTGTCACTGCGATGCATGTATAAAGTCTAGCGCCTTGTGTGTGGGAGTGAAGACGTTACACAATACAATACAATCTAAATACACCGCCTCAAATCAGCGGCTTCTGTTCCCGTAAAACAGACACTGCGCTGCCCAACCTCATTCAAACTTTTTTCTTAAAGTCTTTAATGATTTCTTACTGTGAGAAACTGAAACAAGTTTTGCGCAACTGAATCAGTCAGGAGCATTGAGTTACTTTCAGGTACTTATTTTAATACCTGTGTGAAAGCGTAAAGTGTTCAGCTGCAGCAGATGCTCCGAACTGATTCAGCGCTGGACGTTTTGTTAAATTGGAACAAGCAAGTTTGCAACTTTCATTTAACCTTCACATCAGCGCGAAGATGCTTTATAATGCATCAGCTTACTTTCGATTTTTCAAACGTTTTACTCCAATTCTCAATTGCACAAAATAAGCAACGCTTTGTTGGTGTTTGGCTGTGATAAGTTTGTTCGTAACTTGATTTCATGATGACGAAGCTACAGTATCGGTTGCTTCCGTTCGGGCCTCGGTGCTGAAATCTACCTCGGTAAATATTGTTTCGTCAGCACGGAGGTGTTGCAAGCGGCTTGTCGTGATGCAACTTGTACGAAATCGGTGTCACTGTACAAGATGTCAATACGGGGTTGAGTAAGTTCTGCAGCAAAGAAAAAATCTAAAGAAATCTTTCAGCTTTGCACAAATTTGGAGAAAGCAAACACCGCTCGATAGTCAATTATATTAGAATCAATTCAACTGTGAGGCATTGTTTAATGGTTACAACAGAAGTTTCGCCGCTGGGAGCAAGCTTGCGCCACGAAAGTATTCAGCAAAAGCCTGCTTTTGCTTTTCACTGCTGTTCGTGTTGAACACATCTTTTGTTCCGCCTTTTATGCTGTTGCGTCTTTCAAAAAATTCAATGCCAACTGACCTTGTCTGATGCTGCTCACCACCTGGGGAGTCCCCATCCGAAAGTGTACCAACCAATCACAACAGGTCGTTCGACGAAAGTGGGTTACCTGGAAACCGAATGTCGCAAATTGCGATTCCAGATTTGCTCCGGATATTGTTGAACGTTCGCTAGCATTAGCTGTCACACAATCCTGGGGGCATTTGAAATAAATTGTGCGCCGTGTAACGATAGTTGCTTCAATAGTTTTGGGCTGTTTTACCCTGTATTTGCCGGGCCATCTTTGCTATAAACCCCACCTCGAAAGCGTTCAATCTTATTCTTGTAGTTTTATGGCCGAGCTTTTTTTTCATCGCAGGCTCAAGCCTTGAACAATACGTCATCGACGACGATATCGAAGTTCTTTCACGGAAAACAGAGAACAGCGATCACGTGCGACACGTGTCGGGTTTGTTCCGCCAGGGAGGAGATCTTCGTCGACATTGCGCTGCCGCTCGATGGCGTGCAGGAACAGAACCCGGTCACCGGTCTGGGGGGGTGCGTGACCACCGGCCGCGAACCCGGGTCAAGGAACAGTGACCGGAACAGTGCGCAGTCGCGAAGTAGCCGAGGTGCGTCTCTGTCAAGTCTTTTTCCGCTTCATCCAGTGATACGAGGCTCAGTTGTGTTTCGGTCGTTAACAACTTTCGGTTTTTGCGAATTCCTGTTTGCGACAAATAGATCGTTGGGCGTTCGCGTTGAGACATCGTTAAATCACCTGCTCTCGTGCGGTGAGCGATACAAAGCTGAAGTTTTTCGCATAGATGGGATCTTGGGGGAGTGACATCCGTGCCTCTTTGTTTTCAAAGAAAATGTAAAGACTTCGAAGTGTGCTTGAGTTCGATTTTCCAAACTTAATCAAGACCTGTTCGTTTTACGCAAGATTCAAAACAGAAATTTTAGTTGGAAATTTGCAAAAATATATCGAGGCGAAAATGTTTTGCTGCACCTTCTGAGACACTTAAATGGCCGAGACTGTTATGTGGGATCCGCGAAGGTGCGGCAATAGGTTAGTAAAAGTTTAGACGCAAGTGGTATTTTACTAATGAGGTTTGTTGCTTTGTCTTTGCGGCGGGCATTCGGGTGTCGGTTTCACTTCCGGTCACGCATCGGCGCGTTCGTGCACGCATGACTAGGATTAGAAGTTTGAAGTGTTGACGATACAAATATCTTTGTATCGCCTGAGAAAGGAAACGCTTATTTGACAGTCATCGGCATTTGTGCATAATGTTGAAACACTTAGCATATTTTTGAAAAGCTCTGCGATTCGCTTTTATGTGGGAACAATCTACGAAAAAGTGAAAGGCTAATAGATGTTGGTTTCCTGTATTAATTGATTTTCATATAAAATGCTTTCTCCCACGAAGTTGCAGCATAAAACTCCGTGAAAAGCCACATTCACCAGGACGTGCAACAATCATGCATTGATTTCGTTGCCGTTTATGTTTGTTGCCACCAAGTAAAGTAGTCAATTGGTTGAAAATGAAACGAAACGAGCAAACTTAAAATATCAGAATCAGCAGGAGGATTTTCGGGGGGAATCTTAACAGAAATCTGTGAAAATGTTCTGACGGCTTCATTGAACGTCTCCTAATGTTTAGACCTGAAATCTTACAGTTGACAACTGGTTTGTTGATAGTTTAACTGCTTTTTGAAAAATGCATCAATGGTGTTAGTAACTAATGATAGAAAAATCTTATATTTCTGAAGAAGAGGAAACGGACAAGGAAGACGAAGTCGCCGCTTCTCTCTCGGAGTACCTCAAATCTGACGACGGTTTCCACGCCTTCCCCGTACAAGCGGAAGATGACGCAAGCGAAGAAATCTATGACGTCACTGCCACGCCAAGGCGCAAGCACGATCTTAAAAGTCTGCTGCGAGGCTATCTGGCACAGGAGCAAATGGACGGCGACAACAGATACTTTTGCAATAATTGCAACCAGTTGCAGGTAAGGCTCCCGTGCAGCGAGCGCGGCATACCGACCTCACCAGTGCGTGGAGATCGATAAAAAGTCTCGGAAGTTTGCACGTCAGGTTTGTGCGATTGCGTCCAGCTTTCCACGGGGGTTGTATGATCAATACCCAAAAGAAAAAGCAAAAACTCCCCTTCGATATGATGTGACATACACGCCCAAGGAGCCGGTTGAACGTCCTGTGTACGTGGTGTTTCTAAAAATTTTGTTATCGTTACGCAAACTAGCAACGAGACCAATTCTGAAATGATCACCAACATTAGCAGAATGTGCAGAACAATCCATTGACTTCAATAGAAAAGGCGTTTTGTGTACTAGAATATATGCTCGAACACAGTCGGAAAAAGACTGCACAGGGTGTATTTGTGGAATTCCACAAAAAAAAACTTCACCAGCTGCAGTACAGCTTGTTCGACCTGCCTGCTTGCAAGGGTGTAATTCGCAATAGAGCGTTTTCCAGAGACACAACACGAGTTGTCGATGGTGGTCTTAGTGTTTCCATACTTGCTGCTTGTCTTATCCATCTACTGCATTTTTATGGGCTTGGAGATGAAGATATCTGAGGAATGAAAAATCTCGGCCTGTGAAATTAAAAACAAGTTTGGTGTTTAGTGGAAAAAAGTTCGTTCATAATACAGTAGTTAGATTGTTTGATTCAAACGGATCTAGATGAACAATTGAACAACTTTCGCGAGGAAACTGGCCATCCAGACTTGTCCTTCTTACGAATGTAACCGGTTCTAGTCGTCATCAGTTGCATCTCTCTTGAGCAGCGCTGCAAGGTCGCAAGCAAAGCACGCGATCCCATTTTAATAATAACAACAACGAGCTTTTTTCATCGCAGAACGCTTCAAAGACGACGCACATAACTTTCCTTCCTTTGTTTTTCGTCATCACTCTTATGCGTTTCACTTACGATAAAAAAGAAAAAAGACGAACGAAAATATTGGATAACGTTCAAATTGCGTTAGAAATTGACGTTCCTCACCACCAAGGTATGCTCCTTTTTTGTACTTGGTCGATTCCACCTGGATTACTTCGACAGATCCACTAAAATGTTAATTTTCAGTATTTTTGATAGACTACCTACGGCTATTTTTACCGCTGTGCATTTTATTGAATAATGCAATTTTAGTTTAAAATGAATTCGTTTCAAATAACTTGCATTTGACGTCACGGATTTTATTGCATCACATTCTGTACAGTTTTAAAAAGACTTGCTTGTCATCACAAAACAGTCTAAACTTCACAACTTGGGATTAATGTTTGAATAATTTGAGGTTTGTTCCGTTTCAAGCGGTTTTAAACAAATGTCTGAACGCTTTTCTGTTAGTTCTTTGTGCATCTGTTCTTATATTGTAAATGTCATTACATCCCGCGCAAGGCTGTGACGTGGTTTGTGACGTAATCGAACGTGATCCACTGCGCAAATGTAGAAAACAGAAGCTCTGTAATCCTGGGATTGAATAGAGATCATAATCTGTGCACGTTCATCGTTCGAAAACAAGTTCTCGGGCGTGTCTGGTCTAACATTACGTGTTTCCATCAGCAGTTCGTACTAGTTCTCAGTTTTTCGCATCACCATAGCAACTCGCTGCCAAAAACAGTGTGTGTAGTCAGTACTGTGTAGAAACGTGTCTAAAAGTCTTTTTGTTTGTTTTCGAAATCCACCTTAATGGCACACGACGCAAACAATTCCTATTTGAGCACACGCAAAAAGTTGGTTTCTTACTATGAAATCTTGCCCGTTATGGAGAATTCGTGATCAAAACATGTCTGTTGATTAAACTGAGAAAATCCACAGTAATTTGTCTGTTGTCTATCAACTGAGAGCGTCCAGCACATCGCATTACGTCGGCACTTGACTTTTTTAAACCTGCGTTAAAAGCATGAACTTTACAGTTTGTTTGAAGAAAACTTTCAGACGAAAACTGTGACTATTATGTTCAGCGTCTAAACGGGAAATTAGGGACATTTGTTTGCAAGAGAACTTGTGTCATTTTTTTATTATACTGGACCAGGTTAATCCAGTTCACTGGACCAGGTTGTTCGAGTTCACTGGACCCCGGTTACTCGAGTTCAACAGACCAGGTTACTCGAGTTCACTCGTTCCACAGGTGCGACTGAATCTTCACACAAGTACAAACTGTGGGCGGTCGTCGTGCATTCCGGAACGTCGGCCGAGAGCGGACATTACTACTGCTACGCGCGAAGCTTAAGAAGCGACGACGACGACGACGGCGACGACCAATCAAAGTGGTTTCTTTTCAACGACAGTCACGTGACACCGACCACGTTCACGAGCTTGAAGGAGTTGCTGGGTCGCTTCCTGCGAGACACCGCATACGTGCTCATGTACAGGAAAGCGGACGTCGACGCCTTCGCCGACGAAGTTGTCGCCGATTCGCGACAGCTCATCAACAGAGACTTGTTGCGAAAAATCGAAGCAGACAACGAGATTTTTATGAAGGTCAGTCTTTCGGATTTTAGTTTCTCTGTTCGTATGGTCGTGAAAGCCGCTGCTTGGTTGGGTCTTCTTTTTCATCCACAAATAAAATTATTCACTATCCACAAATAACAGTGCACATTATCCACAAAGAATTATGCACATTATTACCAAGCAACGACAAAAGTTAAAATAAGCGCAAACCATGGCGTTTATGTGGCGACGTGTGTGATATGTCATCAACAACTTTTCCACGGGATGGCCATCGCGCCGTAGTTTCCACTTTTTAAATTCTCGCAACTTGTGTTTTGATTTATTCATTGCAGTCGTGAGGTTTTGCTTTCACTACGTTTGTTTCAGCTTTTCAACATTTCACCCGTAAGCATTGCTTGCAGATTTTAGGGCAGACGATGCGTAGTGTTACGTGAAGTCGATATCCTTTAAAATTTTTTTTTATTGCGTAGTGTTACGTTTATTGTGTTACGACGATGCGTAGTGTTACGTGAAGTCGATATCCTTTTAAATTTGCCGATAGATTCCTTGCTTAGCTCACGTGTGGGAGATTAGTTACTTGAACACAGATATGTGCAAGTTTGAATCATCGCAAAAAGAAGAAAGCAGAACCCAATCGGCTGATTCCTCGCAAGCCTATAGAAAACCTAGAGCTTTTGATAAATTGTTGTCAACTTGACAAGATACACCACGCACAGCTGCAGGTTTCGTCCAAGCATCGAACCATAGTTTTTTATATAAGAAATGCGCTCGATGTTATTGCTCTCAATCAACCACTAGCGTCGAAACGAACACTAACCCACTTTGCACTGCACTGTTATCGGATTGGCGCGTAAGCGATTCGTCGCCCTTGGCTTACCTTCGTGAACGCACTTGCGAACTCGATATTGGGGCGTTTTTACACTGCACGGACTCAAAGATTTGCTTCGTGCGCTTGGCCTATGGTATTGCGAAAGCTGGGGAATAGGTGAAAACGAAAAGGTGAAAGCTGATTCCACTACAGAAAGGTGCTTTGGAACCGCCCAGACGTTATTTTATTTAGCGTAGTCCGAAAAATAACAGCCAGCAGAAAAAATCGTGGAGAATTGCTGGGCAATGACGTCATGAAAACACGTCACATCGCAATTGCACTCTTCAAGCGACTTCATAGAATTTGAACAGCTTCTCTACAGGGCAGGAAACGGGAGTTCGTTTTCACTTTGCAAAGCCACTTTGTTGATTTCAGTAAAGATCATTAACCAGTCTGTTCTCTGTAGTACAATACAACTGAGTGTTAAATAATGAGGATTCACAGCACTTTGTGAGTCGTAATCTGTGAAAAGTAGGTACTGCAATTCACCAAATTGCAATTATAACACATTTCACAAACTTTTAGCCACAGAAATGGGATACAAAGTTCAAAGTGTAGCCTATACTGAAGTCATCCATTTCCAATATTACATAAGGTGTAATGAAAACCTATTAATCAGTATTGGGGTAATAGTCCTTCAGTCCAATATCTGATGTATTGTAACCTACCGAATAATCTTTCAGTTTGCTCAACCGATTCAATTTTGCTGATTGTTTCCCTAACTAGGTGTAATTAGCCTACAGGCAAAACTATTATAAACAAATTAATCCGTCGTTTTTGCAACAGATTAGCTTGAATAGGCTAATATGTTCCACGGTAGTGGTTTTAGCATCAAACAAGTACAGAAAAGGTTGTCCAAGACTTCTACACACCACCCAACCTCTTTTTCGCTCGAATCCCTTATTATCGGATTCCCAATTTACCTCTGCTAGTTGGATTCGCTGAATCGCATATGGTTGAAAACATGCGCGCTCAAGCAGCACGGTGAGAAACTTACGGTCGTGCTTGAGTGATTTGTGGGATTCCCAGTCCAACGCGAATCCGAAAACAGTGCAGTGTAAAGTGGGTAACTGTCTATCGAAAGGAATCCTTTCACGGCTTAGAATCATATACTATGATCTTAACGAGTATATATTTCACCTAATAGTCTGTAATCATTTGCTCTTATTCAAATAGCGTTGGAAAGAACTTCGTACTTTCCCATTCCTACGTCATGGATTGTTATAAAAATTTATAATGTATGACGACATAACGGAATATCAACATATAATTCCAGTAGCCTGGAGTTTAACTGGCAAGCTAAATCGGTCAGGAAAAACATTTAAGAAGACCAAGCGTATGTCATCTCAAACTAGTGCTGGAACAACTGAAACCAAATGACATCGTATTCAAGGCTCAACACATAGAACTCCTTTGCAAAGCATTTAGAATTTTGTTAAACAAACTAAATCGCTTATTTCTGCCATCGTTTGGTACACACCCTGCTGACAGTGCACAATCCACTCTGCTGCATACTTCAAAATACAAAACAGTTAAAAAAAAGCACCATCAAGCAGTTTGACCTCTTCTATAGGCCTTCTTTTCACACACTTACCTCGTATTTTTTTAAACCAAACCCTATTGTTTACATTGTCGTTGTTTTCCAGGCAGTCAGCTTAGATTTGCAAAAAACATTAACTGGTTCTGAAATTTTATCAAAACTTTATCGCAACATTTAGTGATGCCAGGCTTTACTGTTTCTCTCAAACTCTTGTAAGGTTTCAACAAGTTTTTTCAAATAGAACTTCTCTCATTTCAAGCAACTAGCTTTGAGAGCTCATAGAAAATGCCCGTTCAGTAAGTAAGGCATCTACGCAAAGTCAGCAGCGCACACATTATTTGGCAAATGGTTTTCATTCATTGCATAACAACGTATCGCAGAGGTTGATTTCAATTGTAAGCTGCGGTGAGGGAAATTTGACATTCCCGCACCTTGACTTTTGTTTCTATAAAAGTTGTCCTCATTTTAGGATATCCAGGCCATCGTCACGCCGTTCATAAATGAAAAAATACTATGAGCGAACATTCATTTGAAGGCCAGATGTGGACAAAACCTGATTTTTGTGATCCCCGTCCGCCCCCTCCTAAACGCCAAATTCCAAAATTAAACTCGCAAAGCTCTTATGCCACTTAAACGCGCAAGCGTGTTTATTGAAAACTGGAGCCCCGCCTCCGCACAAAACGAACTTATCACAAATCCGCCTCCGCCAAAACCCTGCGGAGTCCATTCCGTAACTCCGCTTTTTGCCCATGTCTGTTGATGGCACATGTACATGCAGGAGTTTGTCCTGATGGCGTTTGCAGCGTGAATGTGAAGTATCGGTGACCCGTCAACTCCGTGCTGCTGACTTTTTCAATAACTTTAAAGCATGAATTGCTGCTAGAGTGATTTTTTAGCATCAATGTATGCCTTAGTTTGAAAATTGAATGTTCGTAGAAAGGACACTAATACCTACCGATGTACTGTCGCTCAAATCAAAATAATAGTTTTCATTCTGGACGATTGTTTCAATACTTCGTTGTTCTACTGATTTGTTCGTTTGTCTTTTTTCAAATAATCTATTTGCCCATAACCCAGATTTTTATTTTTGATTTCCAGGACGTTGAACTGTCAAAAAAGCGAGCGAAAAACAATTCCTCAAACTTTCGTACGTGGGATCCAAACAAAAAACCCCCACCTCCCCCGCCGCCTTCGTGTGGGGGTGGTGACGGAGGACATTTGAAATCGACCCCGATGGTTTTTTGACTGACGACATCTCTGCAGCCCTCGCAGCTTCCATTTTTAGGGGACGCCGTTTACGTTTTACTGTTGAGCGTAAACTGTCCGTCATGCGGTATTTTGTCACTTCTTCGCTTTTGTTGCGCACCTCCCCTGCAAGCTTATTATTCAATGCATTTGTGAGAATGACTAAACACACTTTGTGCATGACAATTACTTTTGCTGTTAATTGAGTTTATTTTCTCTTTATTGCAAGAGCTTCACACTTACTTCGCCACATTTTAATCGACTTATTTTTTGCTGTTGTTGTTTGTAACCTGATGTATAGTACATCGTTTGTGTTAGATGCAGGTGATTATATTGTCACCGTGTTTGCGAAGCTATCTGTTTCGTGACAAAGAGAAGCACATTAAAGATCGCATTTTTCAAAAAAATGAACCATCGATAAGCTTGCTAAAAGTCCCCTATTTATGTGGAGTATATTTTAATAGCTGGCGTTGTAACATTGGGCTTGTGGAACCAGATAGGTCAACAAAGTTTGTAAACGATCTGTCCTATTGAGGTATTTAGTTTCGACCTTGTGATCAGCTCTGCATGTTTGTTCTGAGACATCTGGTAATGAGTTAAAGTAGTTCGTTAATAGTTTTTCGTTAGTGTAGTTGCTCCTTTCCCTCTGATCTTTTGTTTTGTGAAAGCTGGTGACCCCTACATCTCGACCGAGGACCTCATATTGCTCCCGATTTGCAAAACTGTATTTTAATTGCAATGCTAGCTCGCAGTGAGGTGCAACTCCAACATTTTCTAATTGACTGGCTTCCTTCTGTATTTTCATGGAGCTTGACCACTTTAACTTCTGAATTATTTATTTGCCATTTGCTCGTTTGATACTTGTACGAGGTGACGTGATGTCGAATGTCAGTTTTTTGGCGTCGTCCCATTGAATAAACCATGCTGCTGTTGCTGCAGCTCTGAACATATTTGTGTGTGTTTACTTTGCTGTCATGTGTGGCGACCTGGAAATGGCGAAACATGTAAATAAAGTGTTCACCGGTAGATGGCACCCATAAGTAACAAGTCACTGTGATAGTCACCACAAGCGCATTATCGTAATTCTCTTACCCCTATATTGCGTTTCAGGACTGGAGTGGTATGTGGCCAAGGTTGTAAACGAAGACTGGATTGTGGGCAAGTAAGAAAGAGGCAAACGTTAAATGTGGGCTTATCGCCTTGCCACACATGCTGGAAGTGTACCAACACAGAACTATGAATATTTTTGTGAGTGACGAGTAAAATGTCTAATATGAGTTTGAAGTAAATTAAGCGATAATCAATCCGGTTTCAAGCTTTCGCATGTCAGCAATGGCGCAGCCAGGAATTGTGTTCGGGAGTGGCCAGTCACCTGACGTACGCCCGACCAGGAAGTCGTCAATGAGGGGGCTTTACGTTTGTTCGGGGATTGATGTTTGTGCAGGGGAGACTTGTCATTCAAATTGAACAAAAATTCCACTGATTATGATGTCCCATATTTTAATTTGCGGGGCTTGGAGCTTTGTTTTTTGGGGGCTATGCCGACCAAAACCCCCCTTGGCGACGGGACTGCGTCCGACTATTCCTTCCGTTTATTTTCGAACAGTTGGACATTGATAAAAAGCACCAGCGAAAAATCCTTGCAAGTTTGTTTCGGAGGGCGCATGACCTCCTCGGCTTCATTCTGGCTGCGCCGCTGTATGTCAGTGCAGCAAAAAGTCGGAGGACAATCAGCTCATTCGTAGTAGAGTGTCCGCTTCTCATTTGGAAGGTTGGTTTTCCCATTCACGGCTACTCGCCGCAGCGCTCCTAAGGCCCAAGAGCGTTCACCTCAACCGCTCCGACAAAAAGCATCATGTAGGCTTCGGCCTGCCGTTAAACAAATATGTCGCATTGTATACGATCCAACAAAAAAAGTTGAGTGAACGTTAGGGTGCGGCGTTTCAGTCCTGTCTCCCTAAGTGTACAGACAGGTGCAGAAGTTCTTTGTGTGAAAAGTTGAAAGTTGTCGAAAACTACTGTACTTTGAAGTATAGCGATCGCTCACATTTCAGTCCTGCTTTTGCGTATCAGTGCAGCAAAATGTCAACGGTGTTTTCATGGAAATTTCCAGTCGTTCGACTGAAAGTCGCAAAAAGTTTCTTTTAAAATACAGTAGAGTGCAGAGCACAATTCGTGCAGTGGTTTCCAACCTTCTTTGGTTTTCGGAACCCAGTGACGAACCCATAGCAATTTGGTTTTTGGTTGCGGCCCAGATTGATTTGGTCCATTGAAAATTGACAACCATTGTATTATTTGCTCAGCTCGCTTGCCCCACAAACTAGGGCTATGGGATGGGAGCCCACATTTCAGGCTCCAGCATCTGTAAGTTTTTGGTTCCGACCCCGCAATGCTGGTGAAAACATCGTGGAAGAAGCAAAAAGCAAAACAAGGATTGTGTTGTCTGCAGGCTAGCACTTGGGAAGTGAAGGTGTAGAGCTCAATAAGACATACAAAATAAGCTTTATTCAAAAATACACAGAAAATTGCGTTAAATGGAAAGATGAATAAGACGCAACGAGTTTTCACTGAAGTTCAAACGAGACTGAGGTCTTGCTGTGAAAACTGTTATATAAACAGACGTGTCAGTTAAGGTACTCGATAGCAAAATATGGAGGGGACAATCACCAAAGGACTATTTGCGAATGTGGGGGAGCCGACTGGGCATACGATCTCGACATTGACCCCCCTCACTGAGGGGTTCTGCCCTCAACACAGAAAATTATCATCAGTCGACAAAGAACTCAGCAGAAGAGTTTGGGGTTTTGAAGTACGCCGCTACTAACTATACCTTTAAGCTTATATAAAAACACGTTAATTGCAAATCTTTCCAACGAAACAGCGCGTCATAAACAAGAATACTTCGATGGACGGCAACTACACGCAGATGCAAAATTTAAACATAGAATCCGTTGGCAGTGCGACCGAAGGTTTGTTTCAGACGGCGCATAATCCTTACGGGGTCGGCCCTTGTTCTGCAGACAACATTGGACAGATGGACATGCACGTGCTGCACGCTTCCACGTAGAACATCATTCAACTCCAGCGTTCGTCGCATCTTCTTCGAGTGCTTCGTCGACGCACTCGCAACTGACGAGCGATGCATCTCGCGGTGTTTTTTGTCAAAAATCAATCGGAACGCGCTTTATTTGGGCGAACAGAAGAACGCGCGCTGCCACTTAGGACCAGGCCCGTAGCCACGGGGGGCAGTTCCCCAAAGATTTTTGGGCCCAGAAAAATTTGTTTTAAACGTGCATTGAAACAAAAATCTTTCCCCCCTAAACGTTTATTTTGCCCCTCCAAATCTTAAACCTGCTACGTGTCTGCTTTGGACGTCTTCCTGAGAAAAGAAAACTGCAATACTTTGAAAACCTGCGTCACAAACGCTTCGCGCGACGTTTACGTCGAGGAAGTTCAACGCTGGACTTCTCGAGCACCGTCGGGCATCGAGCGAAAATGCACGCGCTGTGTTGCACCGCGGCGATCACCACAAAAGGTCATGCATTCAGGTCTCACGGTTCAGTTCGTTCGCGTGTTTCAGACCAATCAGCCACGACAGGCGCAAGGGACAGTGACGTTGAAACGCGCCGCGCGGTGCAAGGGAGAGCATCCTACCCAGCCCGGAGCCCTTCCGGCAGCAGGGGGTACCTGAAATTGCCCTGTCGCAAGCTGTGCTTCAGGGCATAGGCGTAGCCAGGGAGGCCTAGGGGACCCTGTCTCCCCGAAATGTTTAGCATATCTGGTCATTTTGTACTTCGAGAAGCGGTGTCCCAAACGAAAATACCGTTGCCCGCCTAAGGTCAAACATTTTTCGCCCGCAAAATTTTGGGCTGGCTACGCCACTGCTTCAGGGATGCGATTTTAAGATTATCTACTTTCTTTTTTTGTGTGTGGGGGGAACCAGAGCTTCGTTCTATTGTGCCGCATGCGAACAACTGCTCAGTCTCGTCCGCCGCGTCTCGACCAAACCTGAGGTAGACTTGACCTTTGACCGGGAATACGATGCCTGACCATGGCCTATCATGGCAGACGGAGGCGGGGCACGGGACACCGGGGTCAATCCGGCATGTCGATGGACATCATCGGCACCGTCAGCTGGGACTTGGACTGCGCGTAGATCTCTCGCGCGACGCCCTTGACCGAGGTCCCGTACAAGTGGGAGGTGGTTCCGGGGGCGTTGCTCGCGTCGGTGGCTCGCTGGGTTTCGGACGGCGCCTTGTACGAGATGTTGCCGTAGAGACGCATGAACGGGCATTGTTCGAGGAGGAATCGACAGAAGTCGACGCGAATGCCAAACCACCCTGGACACAAAAACGCCAAACATAACGCAAACAACATGACTATTGACGAAAGCTGGAAACTTTGGTAATGCTAGGTATTTAAATTTAATTTAATTTATTTGTTTATGAGCAGACACGAAGCCCATAGTATGAACACACACACTCTGCAGAACGCAGGTTGATAAAAGCAGACAATATAGAACGTAGTACAAGGCATTGAAGCCGGCGAAATCACAGGGTATATCTCAGCAAGGTTTAACTGAACTGCAGTGCGAAACTGAAGCTTACATTTATTTCCACCCTTGCTGCCGAATGCACCGACCACCAGAGCGAGCAAACTTATGTGAAGTGGAATAAACAAACTTGTCCACGGGGTCTGGTAAATGTCGTCAAGTTTGTAGGAGAGCAAAACCTGAAAAACAAAAAATAAACAGGGCTTCTGACAG
>JGI24158J21664_10008045_pt1 | contig 14018 bp, 10 predicted proteins | sample Ectturendosymbi3_FD_21664 | JGI IMG/M metagenome (IMG submission 21664) | reverse complement strand
TTGACTAATTAGCTAATTAGATAATTATTTAATTTGTTTATTTTAGATCATAACTTTTGAACCAGAAATGCTAGAAAGTCGATCAAAGGCTCAAAAGACTCAAACTCGGGCCTAGCTTCCAACTAAACTTCAGCGAAATACTTTGGCCGAGCGCTTGGGCCCTAGGCCAGGTAACATGAGATAAAATGGCCCAGAACTACTTCACTTATAACGTCACTCACAAAAAATCTACAACCCCCAACCAGAAAATGTTTTTCGAGTGCAGAGTAGAAGACTGGCCGATCCGTTTGAGCTCTTAAACAGCTCTCTAGCGCAATCGGCAGAGGAGCTATGGCGTAAACCGAAAACTGCTGGTTTTAGGTGAAATCTAGGTGCAAATATATCGTACGCCGGCTCTCAAAGTGTTAAAACTTGAAATTGATCGACAAATTTTGTGATGTTGCCAAAGTATCATATCTTCTGCCAATATGTGGTATATCGGCAACATTCGCTCATAAAAGCCCATGCACTAATTTTCTGCATGGAGTGTTGGAAAAACCAAGTTGCTACTTGGTCTGTGATTGATTAACACAAATTCTCTGTCCTGTTCCTTATGATGCGCAGCCTTCTGACTGCATCAAGTAATGTGCAATATTCAGACTACTCCACAATTGTCCCAATAAACCAGTCTATGATGTAACATTTGTTCTCAGGTTTTTGTGCGATAAGCAGTTTGCCACCTGTGAACATATCAGGGTAACCTATGTGCCGTGGTGATTGGCTATCTTAGTGATGCAGAATTCCACGTTATACGCTCCTTCATCGCAATGAAGTATTGTGTTTCAACTGTGGTTTGAGTGTTGCAAGATATCGGTATTGGTTATTGGCAATGAAAAATAAAAACATAGAAGCCTTATCAATCAAGCTCTACCTGAGACAGTTCAATCGAATTTGGTTGGTAGGGCTAGTAGGCTAGTAGCCTAGTGCAACTAACTATTTAGAATAGATAATGGTATCGATCTCATTGTGAAAACACATAAGGAAAGATTTCCAAGTTACCATTGTTTTCAGTCACAGTGCATTTATCACATCACAATAGCTCTTTGTTCCTATGAACATGTTGCTGAAAAGATACTTAGCTTGTTGAACATTCAGCAAATGTCAGCCATACAGCAATGAGAGCTGTTTATCTGCACATGGATACACTTATAAAGTCAATGCTGACAATCAGCTGCACAACTGCGTCTGTGAAGCACTCTCAGATGGTGGTATTATAAATATACTTATGAAATCACTGTGGAGAAGAACGATAGAGTTGCAATTGCTCTGATGATTTTACATCAAAATCTGAGCTTCTGACAGCTTTGCTTGCATTGGAGCTGGCACTGCCAGAGAAGGAAATCCCGAAACACGTTTGTTCGATTCAATATCAATTTAGAGTGTTAAAAAACGTGGATTGTTTCATGTCATTGCATAGGCACTACTTAGATAATGCAGGAACATATGTTGTTTTGTAATAGTACTATGTGACATTAGAAGGGAAATGCTAAATTGCCTGTTCCAAACCACCCGCACTAAAGACCTGCAGTGACAGCATTTGATATTTCATCAGCCTTGAAGCTGAGTACCTGCAGTACAAAGGGGCATGTCATGACAACCAAACAGAACCCCTGGATGTGCCCCTGAAAGTAGGGTAGGTTTTTGGCCATTTTGAATCAGGTTACCTGGCCCTGGGTCCAACCTCAAGATGGAAGCATTTCACTGAAATTTTATGGAAACTAGGCTAGAATCCGAGTTTTTTTAGCCGTTGATCGGCTTTCTTGTGTTTCTGGTTCAAAAGTTATGGCCTAAAAACCACAAATTAAGTATCTAATTAGGGGATAAATTAATTGTTTTGTTGTTTTAGGCCATAACTTTTGAACCCAAGACCCTAGAATGTCAAAGGCTGAAAAGACCCAGATTCCAGCCTAGTTTCCAATACAAACTTGAGTGAAATACTTCCAACTAGTGGTTTGAGCCCAGGGTCATGTAACCTGAGCTAAAATGGCCAAAAACCTACACCACTTATGACATCACTCACAAAAAATGGAAACCAAAACCAAAAAATTTTTTCAGTGCAAACTAGAAGACTCCCCAGTCTTTTTCAGTGCTGACTCAAAGACTTCCCAAGTCTTTTGAGGGTTTGAACAGCTCTCTCACACAATCGACTGGCGATTTAAGGAGTTGCTAAGACATGCTGAAAACTGGGAATTTTGCCCAAAACTACCAGCAGCAAAGGTGTTCAGAACTTCTTTGACACTTTTATGAAAAAATAACCACCAAAATTATTCTGAAGTGTTGTTGCATATGAAACATAACAATTTGAAATGAATGAAAATTTATTTAAAGCTGGGAGCAGATGATTGGTCATTTGCTTTTCACTGAAAATTATGCTGTGTTAGGCGAAAATTTCTCAGAGTTTGGTTTTATTCACAAATGTGTGTATCAAATTGTTCAATCTGATTGATGTTGTCTTAAAGCCTTAACCTGTGACATTCTTTACAAAGGTCCTAAGAGATACTTTTCAAGAACACACCTTTTTAATTAATGGACTTATTCAAGGAATAAAGGTATGATGTATGATTGCTGCATAGTTTTTGGTAGGATTTCATAAGGATGCTTCTTTTTTTGTTCAGTTTATTTGTGGTGACACATGCATGCTATACTTAAATTTATGAAATACAGCCATTTTTTTCATTACAGTTTTAGAGCTGATCTCTTTATATTATATAGAAGTTCTTGAAAAAAACGTTATCTGATAACAACGGATCATGCTTATTGAAAATTTCATAAAAGTTGATTATCAACTTGATGATTGTTTGAATTAAAACATTTACTGAGATAGTGGTCCATAATTCATTGTCATACTTCATTTTCTTGCACTTTAGTTTAAGATCGTTTCTACTTGTAAAACACTATTTTTTGAAAAGATCCCCACAGCAGTCAGGTTCAAATGTGGTAAAATGTCTGCCAAGCAGCTATACCTACTGATTCCTGTAAATTGTTTAAAACTGGTGTTGATCTCTAGCTATTTTTTGGGCAATGTGTAAAACTTCAATTGTGTATTTGTTGGTGACTGGTGTGAGACATACACTCCTTGCATATACAGTACATTTGAGGTTTAGATGTATATAAACTACTATGGATTGTTGCATCCTCATTTTACATACTTTACATATGTGGACAATCTTCCACTTTATATAGCATGCAATCAAAGATCAATTTTTTTTCAAGAACTGCTACAATTCCATGTAACGGGTGTATTTTAATCAGGGTTGTGGGGAATGAAATTTGGCTGTTAAAATAAGTGGAAATTGTGGTGCACAGCAAGAAACCTCTGTTTCAACAAAAGCTTCAGAAGAAATTGTACCATTTCAACAGGAATTCCCAGGAGTGTGTAAAAAATGATTCAACTAGACATCCGTAGTCTGAGTCAGACAAAAAAATCTGACTCCATTCCCAGTGTTGTCAGAACTCCGACTCCAACTCAACCCAATAACCTCCAACTCTGCAACCCTGATTTTAATTGCAAGAAGTTTTCCCAGCAACTTGCAATAGTGCATTGTGAATTAACATTAATTTGTAAGAATGACAATGGAGGTGTGACCGACAATTTTTGATCGCACTGTTGAAGGGTCATCTGATAACATAGATAACATGTTCATTGTGTGCTCAATGCTTGTAGATCACTTTTGGTAATGTTTTACCCAGTGGGTTTGGAACAATCTTCTGCTTCTTATTGTGATTTACCAGGGTTGTAGTGGGCAGCTGCCCGGGTAGTGAGCAGATAACTCACCCGAGATGTTTTTTTTTAATTTTCCTTAAAAAATCAAACTTCCATGTCCATGTTATATCATTGATCAATTTCATAAGAATATTTGGAAATTATTGTTTTTTTATGACAAATATTAGGAAATTTCTGCATTTGGGGTAAGCTACTTTTCACAGTTGTGCTAAAATACTTGTTCTGATCAACATTGTAGATGTGAGCAAATTGATTTTGCCATGAGAGACACATCAAAATCTGTTCACTATGTAAATATAAAGCAATGTTGAGACCAACTACATTTCTCATACACACATTGTGTCTAACTATTGTCTGTGACATGTCCACAATTGTTTGTATCTTGCTATGCAAGGCAAACAGCAAAAATATGGCAAGTACATCTTGAAAGTAACTGATAGTAGAAACAGACAACTTGTAAGCCTTGCTTTACAAAAAATAAATTAAATATGCATAGAATTAAGACAATGCATTGCATACTTGCTGCTGCTAGTAATGTTTAATACACTCGTTAAGCACTATATCTGTAAAACAACAGTGAAAAAACAAGGGAGCTCATGCAGCTTGTGTTTTCACTGCAAATTTGTCAATTGTGTACTGTATGGGCATGAAGTCATAGGTCACTTTTGATCAGGGTCCTAATTTAACTTATTGCTTTGAAATGCATGTGCGTATGTATGAATCTGAAAGACAGACTTATATAATACAAAACATTGTTTTGGTTCCGCATTGAAATATTTTACACCATTAAATGCCAGTACACATTCAAATTTACGTTCTCCCCAACAATAACAGTCACACTATGCCAACTTTGGCTTAGGAAATGTTATTTTGTCTATTTAACCCTGATTTAATGGCTGAAAATCCATATTTTCAAAGACCCAAGCCAACCTGGAATGTGGTCCTTTAAACAAGAACTTGGGTATTTAAGCAACTCTGGTGGCACCAATCTGCAGTTGATGATGAAACACAATGGAGAGTGTTTCCTGATTGTAACCAATTTATCATTTTTGCAGGGTCTTCTTTCATTCTTAAGTGCACCATTGTTGGGTGCATTGTCTGACATTTGGGGCAGGAAATCCTTTCTTGTTTTGACAGTTCTTTTCACTTGTTGTCCTATTCCATTGATGTTGATAAGTCCCTGGTTAGTATTGAAAGTTTTACTCATGCAACTCGCGATGAAATTAATTTATATCAACTAAAATTTTCCAGTTTGTTTTCTGGGTTAAGGTAACTTTGTGTTAATGCCTTGTAGTTTTACGGTACAATTTCCTGATGCTGCTGTCTACGTTTCCCATAGTAATGACCATTGACTTGTTTCAGGTGGTTCTTTGCAATGATCTCAATATCTGGAGCATTCGCCGTGACATTTTCTATTGTATTTGCTTATGTAGCAGACATCACCGATGAAATCAACAGAAGCACCGCCTACGGACTGGTGCGTTTCAGTTCAGTCCTATCTTTGTGCTTATAAGTATGGGCTTAAAAATCCGTGCTTTTTAAGGTGTCGGCAACGTTCGCTGCAAGTCTAGTGACCAGTCCTGCCATAGGAGCTTACCTCAGTCGGGCGTACGGAGAAGGCGTCGTTGTAGTTTTGGCCACAGCAATCGCACTACTGGACGTTTGTTTCATACTTGTTGCTGTCCCCGAGTCCTTGCCTAGTCCAAAACTTGGTTCGCCAACTTGGGAACAAGCAGATCCTTTTGCGGTAAGTTTATGACGCAAAGCAACGTTTGAATTTTTCATTTTATAATAAGACAATGCTTACCAGTGGTGTAATGACATGAAAAGGAGTGGGACATAGCGCTGTATCAAAGCGAAGATATGGCTTGCTGAACGTTTTGATTGAGAAATTCGTAGAAGATACACAAAAAGACTAATATTCTGGTGTCACATGAAAAAGTAGGAAATGCTGTGCAACCTTAAAAAAAGCTGGATGACGACGTTGGGTCGTGTTTTCTTCTGATGTTTGCACTGACATAATTCAGCACTTCAGCTAACGTTTTTTTGTTTAAAAATCTCATTATGCGGTTTCATGTGAGCGTGCGGTCGCATTGGCTTCACGAAAACATGCGTGAACGGAGGGTAACAGACGGATGCCTTCTGTTCCATTGTACACTGTTTTATGTACAGTGCTTCATACGTTTGGTTTATAAATGGCTAAGGCAAAGGTGCAGGTAATGCTATGCTGTATCGTGCGGATTTCACATATAAATCGCTGAGCCAAAGGCACTTGTATATCGCCAGGGCAAACGCTTGCGTTTCCCTTATCGCTAAGGCTAAGGTACATGTGAAGTTATGTCAGTTATAGTTGAAAAAGAGAAAACTGGTTATGCCTTTTTAGCAAAATGAATTTTACCTTTAAAAAATATGCCACGAAGTGACAACACTGGCTTGCTTCTTCATGGAGGCCTTATAGTGTATTGTGTGAGGCTGTAAGCTTTTTATGGAGTACAGCCATCTCCGAATCTTGTTGTGGGTGCGTGTGTCGAGGTACAATTTGTTTTCCGCAAACGCCCACTTTTCGGCTCACGTAATGACGTCGATGTAAGCAATTAGTGACGTTGTTCTTTTATATAACCAACCAAGGCCGACTTGCCGTTTTAAAAAAATACCGTTGCAGTTATTGGAAATGTTGCTTGGGTGCTGCACTATAATAAACAAAGCTGGCCGTTCGTGGTGACTGGCAACATAAAAGAAAGTTCAACAAGAGAATAAGAAGCATACTCAGCGTAAATCAAGAAGTTCGACTTCACTTTCACGTGAAGCGACTAGTTACTAACCGCCTGTTGTGTCGTTCAACACGTTGCCATCTTCCGTCGGTTATCCTTAATGTAAGAAAGGCAAACAAACATTTCGCTTCTGCCCCGAGAATGCACGCGTACGCTAATCCACCTCTTACGGCAGCTAAAGGCATGAAAATGTTGTGAGCGCCGCATAAACTTCAGTTCTGGCGATTCCCACAGGTCACGTCACTGCATGTGTTTGCTGTTGATGTGAGCTAACTCGTAACGTGTTTGCACATCGTTGTGCTTTTGTGCAGGCGCTCAGGAAGCTCGGGCAAGACGATACGTTATTACTACTGTGCATCACTGTTTTTTTGTCTTATCTACCTGAAGCCGGACAATATTCTTGCATATTTGTTTACTTGCGTCACGTGAGTATTACCCCGAGATTTAGAAACTTCTGTTATAGTGTTTAACATAATTACTAAATTTCCCAATCACTTGTATTGTTAAATAAGCAAAAACTGTTTCACATCGCTTTTGTTTTATGTTCAATTTTGGTAACTATTAATTTTTTAGTTAAACTGTTTTTATTAATCAGGAAACTTGTTTGTTTCGTTTAGCGTTGTTGTTGTTGTATGAATCAGTCGTGAAATCATCCGTCTTTAAATTCAAAGCAGTATTTTATGTATTCAGAAGTGGTAGTGAGCACGGTCGAAGAAGAAAACAAAAAACTAGCAAAAAAATTATAGCTTGCTCTATTAAGTGCCCTGCCCGTCCTAGGATGAAATGTGATCTTATTGTTCACCTCGAAAAATATTTCTTTTCCCACTCCATAACTCCCAGCCAGAGTCAGCTTTATTTGTGATGCTATGCAAACAGAGTCCCGTATTTTTCAAAAGTTAAAACAGTTCTTGAGTAACTCAGTAACTTATGAAACTGGAACTCTTAGTGGCAGAAGCAATGGGATTTGACTCAGTTTTATCGTTTTTTATTAAGGATGAAATTCAAATGAGCCTTCGCGCAACGCCAACTGACCGCAAAATGATGACCCGCCGCTTCCACTGGCCTGTTTGCCGTTAATGTGCATGCTGTACGATAACACCTTGCGTATAAACTGCGGAAACCCGTACGGGGTGATCATCTTGATGCGTTTCCGGATATTCACGCTTGCAAGTTTGTGCAGACGCCTGTCTACCATGCTCTCGTCGCTGGTGTTTCCCCTATCACGTGACGTTGTGATTTTCGTGACAGTCCACATCAGGGTTTTCACAACCTTCTTTCTTGCAGTCTCTTTCCAGAGTTTCTGAAAGCCACGACCATTTGCAGCTATCAAGATTTTGTGTTGTGTGTAACAAACCTAAAGATGCTGCGCTATGCTGCAGCGAGGTTCTTGAAATTACGGTATTCAGCCTTTTATTTTAATTCTCACCAAAGCTAACGCGACTTTTTTGGAAGACTTGCGTTTTTTTGGTCTTCAGGTTATTGGCTTCAGTGACGAGAAAGTTGCGTCGTACATCGCTGTAGTCGGAGTTCTTTCGATTGTTGCGCAAACGGCAGTGCTCACACTCCTCTACCAAGCGCTCGGTAATCGCAACACCATACTCATTGGGTTGCTGGCGCAGCTAGGCCAGCTAGTTTGCTTCGCGTTCGGGAAGGTAGAATGGTAAGTTCAAACGACAGACCTATGTCTGAAAGAGATAGAAGCTCGTATGCAAACCACCAGCATGGACTTTATTTGGTGCTCTCGAGTGGACACTCTACTCTGCTTGAGTTGGAGCATGTATTAAGTGAAATCTTTTGGACTTGGTGATCTTAGATTTACCGATACCGAATCTGATACCAAGCTTCATATTTTGATCGTTATTGGTTGATCGGTTGTAACCGCAAGGCTGGGAATGCACGTGAAAGAAACTAAGAGGTAGTCGATAGAGACGGCGTTAAATTGTTCTGCTGTAGATGGCATTAACTTGCAAACTCTTCAAGGCTTTGAAAATCTTTGTTTCATGTGACTGACACGTTTAATAACGTTGTCTTGGGTTGTGCAATAATGCAAATTACATAAATTGAAAAATAAAGGATTTGGGATTATAAGATCCTCAAACACTGAAAAATACCGAGACATTCGTCAACATTGACCACTTGCAATGGAGGCCATAAGCTCGCGTCCGTATGCATTGTGGGGCATTTCGCATTATACTCGGCCGGTTCGCAAAAATCACAACATCGCTACACCAGGGTTAAATGTGTAGCGCTGCAGGTGATCTCAAATTGCCAAGCATGATGCATCAAAAATGGGCATGAGCTCGCTTGGTACGCGTAAATGTATAAATTACTCTACTGTGCACGCGAACGAGCTGTTTCCAACCTGCCTTGCTTGTATATGCCTTTACGTTTACGCTGTGCAGCTGTTTTAGTCCTTTCGCACCAGTTCCTCTGGGCAATGTAATAGTTTTTGGAATCCTTGTCTCTAAAAAATCAGTGTGATTGATTCTGCACCGACATTTTTTGGTTTTGTCAAAAATCATGGTTTTAGTGGTAAAGCGCTGTCTGCTTATGACAAAAATTCTCAGTCTAGTTAATGGTAGACTTTCACAAACACTTTTTGCTATTGTGGTGAAGTTCAAGCGTTCAATAATAAACCCAAAGCATTACAACTGCAACAAACACGCAATATTTTAAGTGCCTTGCTGACGTCCACTGTTGCTAACTGAAAGACGCTTGGAAATCCCAAACCAGTTTCGTTAAATGTTGAGAACGCCCGAGTGTAGCAATCTGCTTGACGACAGTTAAAGATCGGTTGTCGGGGGCTGTTTGTGTGTCATAGCAACCGAAAAACAATGTCTGCGTTTGCAGGATGATGTGGCTTGCTGGGCTGCTCGCTGCCTTGTCCAGCATCAACTATCCATCGCTCAACGCTTTGTTGTCGAAGCTGTCGAACCGCGACCAGCAAGGTAAGCTGCATATGAAGCCACGGGCGATTTTTTCTATTTGATTAAAAGCGGTGCCCGATAAGCGCGGACATGTGCGAAACCTCGCTCTCATTGGGGAAAGATAAAAGCCTAGATTTAATAAACATTTTACTTTTTGATTTATTTTTTCCAATTACTTTTTATCCTGTCTCAAATCGCAACTTTCCAAGTTTGGATAAAGTCTTGCTCGTAGAGAGGCTGATGCAAGTCACGCGGTACGGGTCGTAGTAGTTGTCACTGGGTCGCAGTTAAGTCATTGTACTTGCATAGCCAGCCGCTTCTCAAGTGCGTGCTTTTCTCAAGTGCGTGTAGCCAGCGTAGTAATGTGCCAGAGGCAAGAAAAATGTTATTTACTATTGAGAAAGTGTTTTCGCATCAGCGCGCCACGTTTCGTGCCCGCGGCCAATGTTGACGTAAAGCATATTCAGTTACTGGTGTGCTCTAAGCTGTGACCGTCGTTTCAAGCTAAAACTGTTGCTAAACTCTTGAATTGATACTGCTTTCATGTTTGGAACCCTGCAAGGACTGCGTCGTTTCAACTCGAATGTAGTTGTAGCACCTTTGACGTATGCCGGAGGCATTTTCGCGAAACTGAACTTCGTAACTTCCACAGCCAGACCCGTAGCCACGGGGGAGTTCTAGCGTAATGCCCCCCAAATTCTGTTGTTTGCTGCTGAGATGCAGACATCATTATTTGCAGACGTAACGTTTTATCATATCCTGATAAAATAAAAACAAAGCACTCTGAAAAGTTATTGTTAACCATTGGTTAGGTGTGCCCCGCGAAATCTGGTGTGAGAACACATGCGACCTATAAAAAGTTCATTGCAATATCGGATGTCATTTCGTCATGCGGAAATTGCAAACCAGAGTGGAGTAGCTTTAAACAATACGCTTGATAATTAGAAAAAACTAAACGGTTTGAGAACGTAAGCGCACGCTTGACGAAGATGCGCAAGTATTTATGTGACTAGCCAGGCCTGCATCTGAGACAAAATTTTAGCAAATTCTACACCTTGAAAGAAACCTGCCGTTGTGTAAGATGGTGTGGTCCCAGGTTAGTGTGGTGCTAAAACGCATGCATGAGTTGAGGTGTTCCAGCTACTGGCGGTGAGCCTATACTGTGGTTGGCTGGGCCAAGTGGTATGTGATTAGATGTTAATGAAATGTAGTACTAGTAACCGTTCCAAAAAGACCCCGTGGTTTTATTTCATAAAATACTGCATCAGTAGATATTGCTGAAGCGTTCGGAGTGAGTTAAATGCGCGGTATGACAAGGAGCAAATATATCCATTTCCTGTATGAAAAGCACGGCAAAGACATTTTTGCACACTTTTTCAGAAATAGAAAGCATTGATTTGCGTGAAGCAAATACTGGAAATTCGTTGAATTACACGACCCCGCGGGAAAAAGAGTATTCTAACTTGGTACAAGGTTTCCACAAGTTACTCGCTGCCAGACTGCTCGTGAGTTCAACTGAGATTGACTGTTTTCAGGAGTTGTTCAAGGGATGGTGACGGGCATCCGCGGATTGTGCAACGGATTGGGCCCCGCCCTGTTCGGGATCACGTTTCATATCTTCCACGTTGAGCTCGAGCCTCTTTCGAAAGCGGCACGTATCAATCTGGCCGCGAGTAACTCTTCCCTGTCGGGAGACAGCTCGGCGTCTGTGGACGAAAAGGTACATTTGAAGTACGAGCTCGCCGACCCTTCACCAGAGATAATTGAACGCAGGTTTCGCCCTCTCGGCATGTGTTTATTGCATTTAAAATGTTTATGAAATAGTCTTTGGGAAGTTGGTTGCTAGCCTTGCGACTGCGTGTGCTGGTTGACGAAGTGAGAAACAGCTACGACCTGTCTTTAGTAATCGACTCAGCTGACGAATGGTGTAGATCATGGGTTCTTAACCCGGGGTCCGTGAAGCCTTAACTTTAAGGGGTCCGTGAATGTGATTTAAAGGGTTAAGAGGCTTTGCAGACATTTCGATTACTATTACAATGATTAGGACCTAATTTTAAATATCTGTTGCAACATTCTTCTTGAGGGGACCGTAACATTTTTAGGATGAACTATGGGTCCATGACCACAAATGTATAAGAAACGCTGGCTTAGATAAATGTTGATGAATGTGCCCAAGGCTTATTTAACTCTTAAGCCAAGTCTATACCAAAGCGATTCAAAAGTGCCAGTGTTTCCTGTAAGAACCCCTGTTTCTTCATCGAAAATTCTGACAAGTTAATTTAGAAATCAGTTGATTCCGGAGCTTGTTAATGCAGCAGCAGCCTGACCATGACACATTTGCTGTTTTCTGGCGGTTCGCAAATGTTTCTGATACTTTCCGAACAGCCTTGTCTTGGTTGTGTAACACACTTGTTTGTTCGTAACAAGAAGAATGTACAGACAGTCGCAAATTGGTTTCGATGCGTCAGCTCGTCTGTGTTTGTTTTGCGCTGACTGACGCGTCTTCGATTAGTTAGCTGGCCATTCCTTCGATTGGAAATAAAAAATAAATGCTGTTCTGAAAGGCGTGAGCCTAGGCAAATCTTGTAACTGAGTTTCTAACAGCTGATTTTTAAACTGAAAACTCTTGTTTAGCTCTTCTATAAACCACGTTCCAATGAACTCCGTATGTCGAAGTACATTATTACAAGCGACTAGAAAGTAAAGCAGTATTGGGCAACAAGGTTTTAGAGACCCCGTTTGCTTCGGGCCATTTTATTCCGGAGACACCTGTGTTTTGTGCACAATTTGCGTGTCACGCATGTACACTACCAATCTCATGAGATATATACATTGAAGTGAAGCGTCTGGTTAGAAATGTTCATGATAGACCACGCCGTAAGGAATGCTGGTTTCAGAATGCATACGTTTTTAAAACTTCGCNCTAAACTTGTAAGACCGGTGCGTCCGCGACGACGACATCATTAGCTTTTTAGCGAAACATCTGGTGTGTTTCGACGCTTGTCTTTGCCTTGTTTCGAATTTTCGCAACAGGTTTATCCACAAAGTTTCATTTGGTCGTTTTTTTGCACTCCTTCCGATCGGGTTGCGAGATTGTCACCGACTGATTCCGCTCTGATCACGACTGGGTAATAGAAACTGCAGTTGACTACAAAGCACCTCGTGGCGTGTGCGTTGCTGTTTCATCGTGCCTCGTGTTTCTTCCGTGCTTCAGTGATTGTTCATCGCACCACCGGTCGGTTCTCCACCGTCACTTTCATGGACAGATCGCTGTCATGTACTTCAGTAATGCCATGCATTCTTTGAAAAAGTATGACTTGAATGGTACACGCTTTCTCAGACGTGAAGCACCTGCAAGTGTCCACAAAAACGTGCCAATCTGGATTAGAACCGGCCTTCTTTTTATTGCAAGGCACAATGCGGTTCGTCCAAGAGATGGGACGACAGTCGTGGAGCAAGCCGTGAAATTTTGTCAAGCCTTAAAGCAAACCGTTGTTACTTTCGCAGACGGTCGTACCCGGACCACCTTTCCTCTTCGGCGCCTTCGCAGTCATCATGGCGATGCTGCTTACCTTCTTCTTTCCGAGGCAGCTGCAGAACGTATACAAAGCGCTGTCTACCAAAGATTTGTCTTTTCAAAGCGAGTCGGGCTTGCCTCGGAATCATTCTCCTTATGCTTCGCGGACATACAGCCATAAAAAAGGCGAGCAAGCCAAGATGTCGGACTCAGACGACCAGCAGACCATGATGCAATTGCACGACGAAATTTTATAGCTGTAAACCTTAAATTCCAGGCTTCCTTTGAAAAATTCTTCATTTTTAAATTTAATTTAATGCGTTTGCGTGTTAAATCTAAGGTGTTTGCTGCGAAGCTAACCGCTCTTGGCGACAATGAGCAATCGCATGACTACCTTGTGCTTTGGAAAAAGCAGTTAGTAGTCCATCTTTGCGTTGGCGAGACGAGATCTTAATTGGTTCTTAAAGTCGTGAACATTTTGTCAAATCTCTGTCACAAGGTTGACGTGGCATGGCTGCTGCTTCCACCTGAAATGTGGGTACTAGATTTTCGTATATTTGCTTTAACGAAACAGATAGTACACGTTGAAATAGACCCTTTCACACAACCAGGCCTGTATTGCCACAAGGAACTCTGTCTCGTTTTTGTTTTTTATTGTGGTATTAAAACCTTATCTTTACTAGGCACGACGCCCGACTTCGATATATTTTTTGTTTTTTTCGTTTTCGATTCAGTCAAGCAGTTCAGGTCGTTGTAACAGTGGCACGCACGACGTAGTCATTGCATTGTCGCGTGTCGTTATGCAGAAGTTAGGTTTTCATAGTCCAGATGTTTTGTGTGCGTTGCGGCTTGGGTTGATGCGTGAAAAGTGTGTTTTTGCGTGCAATAAAATACTTTGTGATGTGGTGTTGGTATGGGGTGAACGGGTTAGAAATTAAGTAGACAGGCAGTTGCGAGGATTGGTCCTCAGGCAGTAAACATAAACTAGCAGCTACACACTTGATCGTCATGAACCCGTAATTTAGGTTTGATAAGGTCAA
>JGI24158J21664_10008044_pt1 | contig 14018 bp, 5 predicted proteins | sample Ectturendosymbi3_FD_21664 | JGI IMG/M metagenome (IMG submission 21664) | reverse complement strand
TTCAACAATGGTGCTTGAAATGTGCTTTGATTTAAACTAATGCACCAAGAAATGCAGTCGTTATTTTTTGGAGGTCATTTACTTTGGAGCTTTTTTCGGGCAAGTTTAGGGAAATTTAGGCGAAAATCCTTCGCACCCCCAAAAATTTGCATGCTCCTCATAGGCGTAGCCAGGGGGGCCAAAGGGGCCATAGCCCTCCCCAAATTTTTTAAAAAATATAGCCATTTTGTGCTTTGAGAGGCGTTTTTCTAAACAAAATAGTGTTAATCGCCTAAAATCAAACATTTTGCCCCCCCAAATTTTTGGGTTGGCTACGCCACTGATGCTCCTACACCTGTGGTGAAGGTTCCTCGTTTTTAGGGGAAATGATTTCTTGATTCAGTATGTTGATGCGTCATTATGAAATTTTTTAGATCAGCGTGCCGCATTCAGACTCTAAGTAGGCCAGTTAGTTGTAGCCTACAGGAGGTTGTGTGCAGGTGGCGGAACAAGAAATATTATAGTTGTTGCGTCACTTGTTGTTCATTGTTGTGCAATTACGAAGAACGCTATTGTTGCATCATAGTTATACGATGTTGCCAATGTACTCTTCACAATGCTGACTTTCGGACAAGTAGAGAGTAGACTACGGACTAGAGCGGCTGTTCAGCCTTTGTGGGAATAATGTAAAACAGTGTGAAACCCAACTTTTTAACATTTAGTCAAGCCAGATGAAATAAAATAGCATGTTTTCTTATGTGAAGCGAAATAATAACCGCGAAGGTGTGGACGGTAATAAGCAGTGTAGTTCGAATGTAAAAGAGGCACCTAATCCAAAGCGGACCAAATGTAATTCAGCTGCCAAAGTTGGAAAATGGGACGACACACATTTGAGATACGGGTTCTTTTTGGGAAATTTTGAATGTAGCAGATACATTCCAGAAATGCAAGAACAACCGAGTCATTCAATTTTTTATTTTTATCTTCTGTAGTAACTGTTTATTTGTTAAAGTGTCTAATAAACATATATTTGATTTTCTTACAAGTAATTCGTGTTTTTAAATTTTTGTTAATGGGGGTTCCATGACAAACGCGAAAGTATATCAGGGGTTCCATGATGACAAAAAGATGGCAGAGCACTGATGTAGGTGAAACTCACGACATAAGTTTCGAAGCACCGTTCGCACTCAGACTGGCTGGCCATATTGACATTTTATTTTTCCGGTGTTTTGTTTGTAATCTTTGGTTTCTGTTTATTGTTCGGGTGAATGTTGTTTCTTGCTGAGTAACTCTCTAGCCTGTGGAAATATTTTTTCTTAGTAGGAATACACTGTGGTGTTTATATCACAAACTCTCTTCTCGCAGCTAACTGTATGTGCAGCTGAGTATCGTATTTATTCGACTGTAAGCCGCGGGTTATAAAGTATTTCATCATTTCATACGGCTTACGATCAAGGGCGGCTTACATAGTTTATTTGTTTACTTTATCGCAAGGTTGAGATGAAGCTCAGTCTTTCTTTGGCTACGTTTTGTCGACCAAACGCTTCTTTCGCATTCGATTTTCTTCAGCATCACGTGCACATCAGTCACAGGAGGGATTATGATAAACAGAAGGCAGTTGTAGTGGTGTAAGCATCATTAATACCGAAGCTGCCAATTAACGGGAAACGCACGAGTACACGAACGTCGCGAATGCAGCTCAGAGGCTTGGTAACCTGTGTTCAAGTGCGGTTTACAATAAGGACGGCATATATTAATTTTGAATACCATTTCGTGCGGCTTGCAATCAAAGGCGGCTAACAATCGAGTAAATTCGGCAGGCACGTAATCGACTACCAGAAAAAGCAAACAAGAACGTTGCGAATCAGCAAAAACAAATTTTACAAACGATGACGTCATGAAAGACGTCATAGGGGCTCTCCAGTGAAAATTGCCCCGGGCCCCCCTACCCTTTAATCCGGCTCTGGGCCATATACAAAATGGGTGTTATTCAACCCAGGTTTCCTTTTGTGGGGGTAGAAATTTTGACCACTTTTTGGTTTTTGTGACATAATTTTGGCGCCAGATATGCTAGAAAACCAAAAGGGCTCTAAAGGCTCGTATGATAGTCTAGTTTCCACACAAAACTTGAGCCAAAACATTGGCTCACTGGATTGGCGCCCAGGACAGTGTAAATTTGGCCAAAAAATGCAAAAACACTCCTACTTGTGACGTCTCCCACAGGTGTCAGGTCACGGAGGTGTCCCCAGACCGGAAAAATTTTTTTTTCGATCTTAACTAGAAGACTTGCTGAACGCATAGAGGGTTTGAACAGCTCTCTAGCTCAATCGGCTGGCGAGTTATGGAATTAAAAAGTTTGGTCAAATAAGTGGCCGCTATGGGCCTAAAAAGGTTAAGCGTTTACAGCTTCTAAGGTCACACTACGAAAACCAAAAATCCACTCCAGTTTAGGCAGTTAAATGTGCACTGAACACAGCATGTTAAGAAAAAATAGCAATATGGGTCTGATACAGGCAAATATTGCAGCCTATATGATCAACTACCAAGGAATGTGTACAAATGCATATTTACAATAACAAATGGCTTATAACCTTAACAAGAATATTTTATAAAAATAGCAGTGCTTCACTGGACTGCATTAGCATCAGTGAATTATGCAGTGCAATAAATAGTACAGTTGCTACTGTTCATGAAAACTTCACTTCATAGCATTAAATTGAAGCATTAAGGGTTGAATCGTTAGTGTAGGAAATCAATCACACGTAGCATTATGAATCTTCAATCCAACAACCTTATTCACACGATTGTAGGAATGAAGATGAGCAGAGTTACGTGAAATCAATTCCCTATTACAAAACTGCTGATGGATTAGACCCTTAACTTATGTGGAGACTAATTAGTTGTTTGTTTGATATCTTTTATGCAACAGTTTTCACAGTCACTTTGATACAACTATACTCACTATGGACTGGTTATAAAAAAAATTCCAAACCTTTTAGTGCTGCCTTTTTCTGAATTCACCTTCAAGCATATTGAAGAATTTGTTGCATACCTGAATATAAAACAGACGTAATACAACATACAGCGCAAGTGGACAGTTATTAGCGAACAAAGGGTTGAGATTCTTTATTGGCCTTGCTTTGGTTAGGCAATCTCAAGACGTCAGGTCGCTGAGATGGGAGAGTGACCCGCGCTCCTGCAACAACTATGTTGGCCCCGCAACTAGTAGGAATTACTGTGGAATCGTAAAATACAACGCATTCCTCATAATCTTCAAGTCCCTTCACGGTTAATCAATAGAATTAACGTTGTGAAATGCCCAAGGTTTGAAACTTCTACCTGCAGCCTGATTGATTCATAATCGCAACATATCAAGAGAGCTAATTTTTTATTGTGATTTGCCAAATTATTTGCAAAAATTTAATAGAAGTGTGTTCATTGGTCTGGAAGTACGAAAAGTTCAAGCAAGAAAGGATCGCGATATTTACGTAAAAATGTTGACTGTTACTCATCATACACTTTGTTCGTTGTTGTTTATAATAAATTCTCAAAATTTCAAGGCAGCCATTCATGAAATGCGTTTTGATTCATCATAAAAAATAGTTCAGTAAAAGTTTTATAGCAGCTTAATGCAACAAATGTCACTTCTTTCATTTTCAGTGGCACAATGCCGACAAAAACGGAACGTACTGCTTAGATTCAGCCAATCCAGAAGGAGAAGTTGGAATAGCAGCAAGCATGAACATTTGTCACCGGATGGGGATGAACCAGGTGAGTAAGTGCTGACACCAATGGTTTTGCCAATCTCGCCATGGACTTTTGCTTGGCAAGACCAACTGCTGGCGCCAGTCAGCGTTAGGAAATAGGCATGACTCTCAAAACCAAAATTAGAAAACTAAAGCAGCTCCTAACACACTTTAAAATCATTATGAAGTATGGTATGAACAGAGCCGGAGAAAGGTCCCCCGTACCCCCAGGCGGGGGGACTTGTGAAAAATGGGCCTCCAAATATGACTGAGGACCGTTGTAAGGGCATATAGACACACCAGAACTGAATTCACCACGCACTGATCTCACACATTTACTCTTTCAACTTTCGTATTTATCAAATACGTCAAAGAAATTGATCTTTCCACGACCCATAACTTCCTGTTATGTGTTATCTAAGTCAATCATTGCCCATTGCGAAATGCACTGAAGATAACTTCGTTGTCAGCATTTGCCTTGGTTAGCTGGCAGTTGTGTTGGTAACGTTGCTGAATCCACGTTGATTGTAAGCATCTTTAGTATAGTCTAGTAAGATATTATTGAGGAAAATTAAGTCGTAGACCAGCCAGGGTGGAAAACGCAGCTAAAGGAGGCCCACTTCCCAACACTCAAAAAAGTTGAAAAAAAAATCCGAAAAAGGCAAAAAAACAACCTACTGGAAAACAAAATAATACTGAATACCGAAATATTAACTAAATGGAGGCCTGTTTTTGCATTTAGCTTACCAGGAAGGGAGGTTCGCAACCTTGCACCCCCGTCAGTTACTCGACTGTTGTAGATCTGTGTTGTATCCCATCACTGTACGTGTACAAGAATAGAATAGCCGGTTTCGAAGATATACGATCATATAAAATCCTATTAGTAGCCCGCTCCTGTAATGTCCGGTGTATCTTGCATCAGAGTTGTCCATTGAAAATTCCACACTTTACAGTTTACACCAATAAGAGCAGGTATTTAACCAATAACACTGTAAGTCAGTGGTCGGCAAACTGTGGGCTTCGGCCCAATTGTGGGCCGTTCAGTACTTTTTACTGGGCCGCGCAACACCTACTGCTGTGGACCGCGTGTTATGTAACAGCTAATGTGCTTTGCCGATTGCGTGGGATGAAACAGAGGATACTGTAATAACTATAGAACATTGATTATTGCTCGTTAACAATGCATTGTTGTTGTCATTATAGGGTTTATGACATTAACATAGCATTGAAATGTTACAGAAAAATGAATGCAACATAACTTTGAAATTGGGTCTTCAAAAATAAGAATGGGTCTTCAATTACGACTGAAAGGAGGCTTGGAGCGATCACAACGAACGTTTGCCGATCACTGTTGTACGCAATACTGTTGAACGGAGCTTCAGCAAGTTGAAGTTTATCAAAACGTGTCACAGATCAACTATGACTGATGAAAGACTAACAAATCTAGCAATGATATCTACTGAAAGTGAAACTGCAAAAATAGTAGATATGACTGAATTAATAAAAACATTTGCATCTTTAAAAACAAGAAAAAAGTCAATTTCCTACCTTGAAATATCGCAAATGCTAAGTCTTTCTGCTTTATATGTTGTGTTGATTCTATAGAAACATGCTTTCATAATCTTTTTTTAAAATAAATCGACAGCATTATTTATATAAATATCATGTTGTAAATGCAATAAATTGTATGTTGGGGGCCCCAAATTCCAGGACTGGGGGGGAAAATCACCTAGCACCGGCCCTGGGTATAAAAACAAACAACTTTGAGTATTGCCATCACTGAATATTGTTACTTTGACCAGACGTCCAACCCTTACTGCTTTCCTGGTGTTTCGTCACACGATATGCTCTTAAATATCATACTGAAATTCAACTACTTCCGCAAGAAGCTAGCTGCTTCTTTCTCGCTGTGCAGGAATTTGAACTCACGCGGCAAGGTGAGATCAGGCATGACTACGTGAAAGCACTGTGCATGGAGCCCGACGGTGCAGATCTCATTGGACAAGATTGCGTCTATCCGAACGCACAGGTTCCCACTCAGCAAAAATGGAAGCTTCTACCTGTAAGTTCTAGAGATCAAAGCAGCACGGCTCTATTCCATTTCCTGCTTTTCAAATAAAGAAGGAAACGAGCCACTGAAAACAAGAACTATGCAAAGATTTTATCTTGCACTGAAAACTATTTCTCAGAGAAGACATTTGGACGAGGGCCGGATTTACCAGTAGGCTATGTAAGCCTCGGGCATCGAGATCCAAGGGGGTCTCCGGCAAACTGTGATACTCATAGAGCGAATTTCCTGTATATGATCCGTTCGATAACTATTCGTCAGATTTTTTTTTTTTCATTATTCATGAAATTTAGTTGTATTCACCTAATCAGGTTGCGTATTGATAACGCCAGGGTCTTCCAACGAGTTTCCATGATTGTCAATATGACCGTTGGTCAAGACGCATGCTGACTATTGTGTCGTTAAACTCAAAGCACGTTGGCTGGGTCCTGCATTTGCTGAATCGTGTCTATTGTTACGTGTGAATCAGGCGAAAGAACTTGCGACTGTTTGTGTTTGAAATGCACCTGATCAAAGCTTATTTAAGGTTGGATTGCAGATAAGAGCTAGCCTGTGTGTAGGGTGGGCAGCATTATCCTAAGATAAAAACGTAGTTGCTTCTACTGGGCAAGACTGTAGTTTTGTTACAGCTCCTATGACGTAAAGCTCGTTTCGAATATTTCGATGTGATTTTTCCATTTTTAATTTTCTTTAACAAATTCATTCAGAAACGAGTATGCTATTGAGCACTTGCCCAAGTTTGTACTGCTCCCATGCCAAGCAAATCAGAGAAGATTTTGATAAGCTTAAATAACAAGCACAAGTTACTTTGCCAACTGGCAACCACAGAACTGTAGCCCAAAGAGACAAAGGAAAAGGAAACAGCGAGAAAAAGACAAAAGCGCGTGTGAGTCTGATGCCTTAGATTAGCTAGTGATTCTAGTTTATCCAACCAGCCACACAGACCTTTCTTTCTTAGCTTGATGGTCACTAACTGTTCAGGAGAAAAGTCTTTTTCAGGATTCAAAAGAATTAAAAAACTAAATTATAGGCAGTGTCAGGCCCGTAATTAGGGGGGCGCAGAGGGGAGAATCCCCCTAGAAATTTTTCGTCCTCCTTGAAAAATGTGTTTGACATGGTTTAAAACTATTGGAAATAGTTTGAAAATTTTGGGCCTCTCTCAGAAAACTCTTCGCCTCCCCTGGTGTCCCAAGCTGGTAACGGGCCTGGGCAGTGTTCCCTCTAAGAAACTTCTACAATGAGCAAATGTTTGTTTTGCTGCGCACTAAGCGCATGCAACTGAGCAACGATGCAAACACACAACCAGTGAAGGGTTCCAAGCTTTGAAAGAGCTATGCGATATGTATGTATATATATACTGTATTGAATTTGGAATGTCGGAAGTGCGCGAGATTGAGATAGCATTGCGCTAATTATATCTGGTGGCACTAGGCATTTGCGCACCTTAGAGTGAACACTGATTCTAGGGTCGCAATGATCCAGGAGAGGTTGTCCACACTAAGCATTCGGAGCTTTAGAAGTGAAAAACTTAGGCAAACAAATTTTAATAACTCCTGGATGATTTTGTTATGAAGACGGCCAGGACAAAACTTTTTTCATTGTTGACTGTGCTATGCTCAGCTTACTTGATTCAATGATTGTAGTTTGTCATTTCTTAATACTGTACGTATTTCAATAATGACAGCATAAGGAAAGTTTAAACCAGTCCCGTCGCCACGGGGGAGCATTGGTAGGCTCAGCCCCTCCAAACTGAATTAGGAAACGCTCTAAATCAGTGGAGATTTTATTAAATTTTCAGAATGTCAAGACCCCTATTGAAGACTTTCTGGCGACGGTTCTGGTTTAAACATCACATCCTTTCGCGCGACAGTTTCGTTGCTTTCGAGTCTTAGCAGTCTGAAAAGAAACAAACACGCGAATCGTGAACCTGGCAGTTGCAACAATTTGGATCCGCTTTTCTTGACGTGTTTTGCTCGCGTGTGAGAGGTTTTTACAGCCGTGGTAAGCGAGTCGCAACGTGGTCCTCACGTTGTGCTTTGCCGTCGTTATGCCGCCACACATATGTGCAATGTGTTTGTTCTTTTTTAGCACAGATAAAAAACAGACGTGAAACGTATAAAAACGTAGGCCACGTGTTTTGTCAAAAATTTAAACCTGACGTTTTCGGTTGGATTGCCTGCAAAAATTAATAATCCTGTTCCCACAAGCTAAGTACGAATTCAACAATTGCGTGGCATTGACGTTTTTTTATTGAAGGCAGCAACAATCACAGTAATCGTGGGGCACTCTAGTCATGATTTAGAAACTATTATTGACCGTACGTTTAGAGCGTCAATATAGTCATTTTCGGTTTTGCGCAAATTGATCAACGCTTTTCCATTTTTTCATCGTAACAGTGAGAGAGGGGGTCTCACCACTGGTTTAGCCTAGGTCCTTGCATCAGCTAAATCCGGCCCTGATTAGGACAGTTTCCACTTAGAAAATTCGCTTACTTACCATAGTAGTAATTTTAAGGATTGCCTCTGAGAAAGTATTTGCATGTGTCTCTCAGAGGAGCCAAGATCAATATAAGCGAAAAAATATCTTATCTGTTGATTGGATAACTTGTTTTTGTTTCAACGTTTGTTTGTAGCTTGAATAAAAGACTATAAAGACATAGTTGGGACAGAGCCTGAAGGTGATACACTTATCCTGCAACTTCTGCTGTTTTAAGCTTCATCAAGCTGTAACATCGTCAATCCTCTTTTTATTGCTTTGAATCATTAGGCTGACATCCTAGGTTTTCAATACTTGCTTCACAACGAGCTTATTCTGCGTATTGCGTAATGACTATGTGCGTCAATGCGTCAATGCAACATCATTCAGATTGCATATTCCTTTACAAAATTTCTTATTTTCTATGAAATTTGTAGGGTATTTCAGCTTTTATGTTTGTTTTTTGATAAGAAACCTCTCTTTTATTGCAGGACGGACACATAAAGCACCTTCTCTCGGACCGATGCCTGGAAGCCGTCGATAACCACGTTTTACTGCAAAGCTGTTCAGAAACTGCGACGCAGAAGTGGTTTGTCAGGGATGTGAAAAAACGCCGTTAAATCTCGCAACGGTTTGCACGTAGCCGCAGATTGAATTGAGTTGGTAGTGAGCAAAAGGAACAGTGCCGCATTAATCGATGTTTTCATGGTGATCACACAGCAGACGAAATCCTGCCACTCGATATCTTGTGAAAGCCTGTGCAGCTATATGCCGTTTCACCAAGTGATGGATTTACTCATCACTGTTAAATTCTAGAGCTTCTTGCTTGCATAAGAAAGTCCAAGGTTGTGCTTTATTGATGGCAAGTTCTTTGCCTTCAATAAAGAGAAATGATTGCTTGTGTTTGGGTTGGTGGCCAAAACGACTAAAAATACCAGTAAAATACTCCAAATTTTTGTCAAAACGTGTGCAAAGCTCTACAACGAACAAAGCAATGCAACGTTTATAGGAAATGTTTGCGGAAAATCATTTTTATTGTTATATCACAAATAGAGTGATGTCATTTACTCGTAACACTTGTTTCAACAAGTTGTACCCTTGCTTCCGTTGAAGTTAGCCTGAACTCAAACAGACAAGAAATTTCCAAGTTTCCTCACTTCAAAAAATCAACGAAACTTGCAAGGAAAAACGAAAATATTTTTTTTTTGCTCATTGAAGGTTTTCGAGGCGAATTGTCGCAATGGTGCTTCCGCCAATATCTTTTTGTGAACGCTATTAAGTTTACCTGAGCGTTTACTAATTGCTTTATTGCCATTTGCTTGTCATGAAGTATCATTGTGTTTGACTTAGCTTTGTAGTGTGTGGCAGATATATATTTAACTGAGCATAAGATTTAATGGATTTTTTATTAACTTTGATTGATTCGTGTCACCGATTATTGTATTTTTGGATGCAACCTTTGTGTTATGTTTGTTTGTAAAATTGAATACAAACACACGTTTGACCAGTGAGTGTTTTCAAAACTCTTAAGGATAAATTATTTCTTTGCAGAAATTGAATTGGAAAAATTGAAAGGTCTAAAAGTTCTAAAACAAGACTGTTTTTGGATTCAGCCTTTCATAGAAGTTTGCTCAGTCCGAAACTTCAAGTGCAAAAAGACTAACTGATTATCAGAATGTCAACCACATTTATGGTTAAAAAATTATGCGAAGTATCTCCAAACATTCGCAAGAATTTTTATCATTATTTTTGGCTTCGAATTTTTCATTTCTTGAACTAGTTTGGAGGTTTGACGCAACAAAAGATTTTAAGGTTTCGAAATTTTCAATGACGTTATCTATCAGTTCAATTTCGTTTTTCGAGTGGATTACGACGCTAATCACCACTTGCCTGCGTCACGGGCGTCAGAAGAGAGGTGCAGGGGCCTTGGCCCCCTAGGATTTAGAAATTTCATATTTTCTACTAGGCCTACGTTTTTAGTTAAACAATTTTTTTCTCGTAGTTTCGAGTTATTAAAATGAAATTTCACCACAGTTACCCCTCCTGGAAAAATGATTCTTGTCACCACCTAGAAATATCTATTTTTGAAAAAATCCTTTCCACGCCCATGGCCTGCACCACGAGGCTTCTTTGGCAATGAATGTGCACTGGTGGCCCTCGGCGCAATTTGGTGGGGAACACGGGGGACGTGTCCCACCAGTTTTTTAGACTGGGGGACATAATATGCCATGTCCCCCCACGTTTTCTCGTAGGGTTTGTATTTGGAGAGGTTTCAAAACGAAATATTACATTTGTCACGTTTTGTGTGAATAGTTTTTCATGTTAGATGATACACATAGCTATGTTGATGTTGAAACAGAGTTTGGTGTGGTATCGCTGATTCTGATATTTTTATAAACTTTTACTTCAAAAATGATTTTTAGCCTTTTGCAAGTTTCTAGAGACCGCAAAAGATTGTTTACTGCCTCTGTCCCACATTTATCTAGTGTGGTTTACTGTAAGAAGGTCGCTGTCTTGAAACAGTGAAGTTTAACGGCTGCGCACGTGAGAGACCACAGTACAGCCTTGATTTGTTTCGAGCAAAAACGTTGGCTAATTTGCTTTAATGTAACGTTGGTTGTCACGTATTCAGAAACAGACAGCGTAAAATTTAAAGATGCAAGCGTAGCCTATGATGTAGAGAGTTACATTTTCAGGCAAAAGTCTGCAAAGTTTTTGCCGAAAACAAACAACAGCGCTATTGTGGAGACTTAGTTTTAGGATGGGTAGTTTTGCAAAAGACTCTCTTCAACCACTAGTAAACAAGATTTCCATCAAAACTTTAGAGAAGTATTGGTCTAGTTATATATTGTCCTATAGCTCAAAACTTAATGACTTGACTCGGGATTAAAGACCGCTTATACATTTAGCCTTTTTTCTTGTATGTCACGACAAAGGTGACCAACAAATTCAAAAGATATTTGTACCCACAACGCAGCAATGTTTTCATCCAAGTGCGAAACATTTGCTTTACACGTAGCCTACGCATGGGTAGAGGAACTGTTTTCACAGTGGGGGGAACAAGTGCACGTCAAAAAAATAGAACATTTAATATGACGTCATTAACTTTTGCCAGCATGTTTAAGCAATTTTATTCGAAATTTGATAAGTCCTCAAACAACCCCTATCTGCACAACACCCTATCTATCATACACTACATTGTCTTGAGCACATGAATGTTACTAGTTGTTCTTAGTCTTACACAAAAACAATTTGCTTTAACAATGGACCCAAAACGAATTGTGTTACTTAAACGTATTTAGGCAAAATTCGAAATTTAAAAGTGGGAGGGCCAGTCCCTCCCAGAAAAAAAATGGGGGGGCCTAGACCCATGCGGCCCTCCAGGTCCCGCCACCTATGAGCCTACGAAACACCTAGTTTTGCTGGACATTCTTTTCGTGTTATTTCAGGTGAAACGTGGTACTATTTTCCAATTCACGGTTGTTCATTTTGATTTCTGTTTAATCTCAAATATACTTTCGTGTCGTCATGCATGTATAACTCTAGCTAAAATAAAAGTTTTGATATCAATTTCGCCTGTTAAAATTTGATGTTAAACCTGAAAAATTTGATTGTGAAAAGACTGAAATTAGTGGCATAACTGACAGAAGTCGCAAGGCAACAGTCACCAGCAGACCCGTAACCAGCTTGGGACACCAGGGGGGACGAAAGTTTTCTGAGGGAGGCCCAAATTTTACATTGCTAGCATGTAACAATGGGTTACATAGCATGTAACAACGAAAACAATGGTTATGCATGCAATATGTCCAAGACATTTTTTCAAGGGGGAGAAAGTTTTTCCAGAGGGCGAGGCCCTCCCCTTAGTTACGGGCCTGGTCACCAGATGATTAGGTATGCAGAAATCATATTGTAGGCTAGATTGGTATACGGGTATGTATTCAGAAAGACTTCTGGTTCGTTTTCTTTTGGATACCTTGAAATCTTCTCCAGTTGGCTTGGATAATTCTGCTTGGGATTTTGATTGATGTTGGGAAAGGGTATTAGACAAATGATGTTTGGACAATCAAAAGGGTACCCAACAGCATGCAGGGCTGACAAGGGGAGATTGAAAGGATACATCCTTCACGCATCAGCAGTTAAAATAAATTGTAAATCATTTTGTGAACTCCGTTAATTTTGGCCAAACATTTTTTGCTACTGTAAGAGGATATCAACAGAGGCTTGGCTAGGAGTGGGGCTGCATGCATGATGTCCAGTGGCTAAAGATTTGTAGCATTTTAAAGAGCAGAAATGTGCACGAAAAATATTTAGCTACCATACCTTGCAATATATATATCGTACCTTGCAATTAACGTATTTTTAAGGTTAAGCAACTTAGACAAGACATCAAATCGCGCTGCAACCCACACTTCTTATAAAATGCATGAAAATCGATGTGTTCTACTTAAGAGTGTATACTAAACAAATCTATAACAAGTAGCTTTACCGAACACAAAAATGGGCGCATACCTGCAAACAAGTATTAAGTAAACCTAGGTATGGTACACACTTGACACAACGACAAGACAAACGCTGACCATGCAGCAGCAGCTGACACGGGTGTAACATGAAAAGTGCATTCGCACAGAATCACAGAACGTCTCCGAAATTCGATCGCGACTGGAATCTTGATGATTGTACATGACGCACCCTAGGCCATATACATGCGTCTCCACTCGGAGAATTAGATAAACGCGAACTCTTAGTACAGAGTGGCATGCACGTGCGACCATTGGTGGCGGAACCGGGGGGCCGCATGGGCCTAGGCCCCCCACTTTTAAATTTCGAATTTTACATAAATAAGTTTGAGTAACACAATTAGGATTCAGTCCATTGTTAAATCAAATCGTTTAAACTTTAGCAGAATTTTGGCAGCATTTTGGCAACATCATTATCTGTAATACATTATTTGTAATTTGGCAGTGAAACTGGCAGGATTTCCTAAATGTTTGGCAGAATACCGTACACAATTTGATCACCCTTCTCGGGTTTGCTTACCGCGTTGGTGTTGTCGAAGAGTGTTGCTAGATGGTGTAACACTACCCCATTTTTCCAAAGATGGTGTAATTTTACATGCATGTTTGTAGGAAAAATGTCGTGCCACTCCATCGAACACTTCTTGTAATTTGGTGTAATTTCAAGCGTTTTAACACCATTCTAAATAGTAAAATTTTGCTGAATCTTATAAGGAAAAGGAAATATTTGACAGATCAACTTCAACTGTGTTTTTGTTTTTGCATTAGTAACACCAAATAGCTTTATTTTATTTTTGCAATACAACTTTACAACTTACCACACGGTCTCATAGGCCGAGTCTTCGATTACGATTTATATTGAAGAACGCAAGCTTGCTTGCTTTGTATATCTGTGCCACCACTTGCGGTCCCAATTCACTAAGTTGTTTATTCGGGCTATTTTCATTGGGCCCTATCACTGTTCATATATTTTCGTTCCATGTCTGGCCTTTCGTGTCCATGTTGCAGGTGACCTGAATAAAACAATATCGTTCGTAGCAAGCATTCTCTCTACTTCGATCGCTCGCGCCTGCTCGGGCTCATCCGTTAGAGCCCGAGCTGCCCTATGAAATATTCAAAAATAAAATTAATATCAAACTAATTTTTTTTGAAGCAATGGATTTGTATAGAACAATGGTGAGCAAACTGCGGCTGGCGAGCCGCATCCGGTTCGCCGACGTGTTTTGTACGGCTCTT
>JGI24158J21664_10008043_pt1 | contig 14018 bp, 8 predicted proteins | sample Ectturendosymbi3_FD_21664 | JGI IMG/M metagenome (IMG submission 21664) | reverse complement strand
TGCGACCGTTTAATTCAGTTTTAATTCTCTTGAATCTTGTAAAGGACCTTTCTCCTGAGCAGTTACTGTAGTAACCATCAAGCTAAGAAATAAAGGTGCGTGTGTGGTTGGATAAACTGAGAACCACTAATCTAAGGCATCAGACCCAAACCCGCTTTTGTATTTTTTTGCTGTTTCCCTGTATCGTTGGGGAAGAGTTATGCTGTTGACAGTTGGCAAAGTGACGTTTGCTTGCTATTCAAGTTCATCAAGATCTGGTCTGATTTGCTTAGCATGGAAGCAGTACAAACTTGCGCAAGTTCTCATTAGTAATCTGATTTCTGAATGATTTTACTGAAGAAAATTCAAATGGACAGAATCACATCTAAAAATACCAATCGAGCTATACGCGATACAAACGCTGACAAAACTACCGTATTGCTCAGTCGCCTAAGAAACAACTATGCTTTTATTGTAGGATAGTGCAGCTAGCCCTACACATAGCTCTTATCTGCAGTACAACCCTGCTTTGATCAGGTGCAATGACGTAACTAGAGGTTTGAGCCAGGGATACGAAGGGAACTCACTGGCTAACACTCAGAAAATAGTTGAGAAACAACAGCAAATCCGGTGTTGAACGGCTATACAAAAACCCAGAATCACCGGAAAACACTCCGAAAAACGTAAGAAAATAACAATCTACTGAAACCGAAGGAATAGTAAATACCAAAATACAAGCTATAGGTGGGGGCCCGGTTTTTACATTTAGCTTGGTAGGGGGGCGGTTTGCGCCCCTGCCACCCGTCAGTTATGCCACTGATCAGGTGCATTTCAAACATGAACAGTCACAATTTCTTTTGAGAGTCGCACGAACAATCGGTACGATTCAGCAAATGCAGCCCCCGTGCTTTGAGTATATCGACACAATAGTTGGTATGCGGCTTGACCAACCGTCATATTGATATTCATGGAAAGTCGTTGGAAGAGTCTGGCTTTATCAACACGAAAGTTAAATAAAACTAAATTTCGTGAATAATAAATAAGACATAAAATTTTGACGAAGTTTAATCCAAATGATTATATACCGGCCATTGACTCTATGCGTACCACAGTTAGTTAGAGGTCCCTTGGATCTTGAGGCCCTAGGCTTCTTAATCCTATATAGCCTATATAGGTAAATCCGGCCCTGCATTTGTGCAATCGGTGTAACGCACGAGTAGAGAGTCATACCCATGCCAAAAGAAACAATTATTAGGAAAACGTTACTAGCGAAATCAAATATATTTGCATTGAACAAAACCGAAAATACTTTGGTTTTTCAGTAGCGATTACCAAAACTGGCAAACAATCAAACTTGTAGAGAAGTCAGTTGCTGTTGGGGGCCCTTAATACTTAACGCAACATAGGAATATAATATTGAACTGTATTCTTGTATCGCTTGTGAATCATGAAAATTTTTCAAACGAGTATTTTATTTGAAACAAATAAATTTCATGNCGGGGGCTCCCGTGCATCAGGGGGGCCGGGGCAATTGCCCCCGTTGCCCCCCTTTAATNCGGCCCTGGTTATATGGTTCATTGAAGTGACATGCGTTGCAAGGTCAAGCCACCAGAAGAAAATGGTTTAAAGTTGTCAAATTGAACATTTACTGTTTTCACATATTTAAAACTTTCAGTGAATGCTCGTGAGGAATTGCGTCATAAGTTATAGACTGGTACAGCACTGTAATAGTGTCACAACCTTTAAGCAGGTTGAGAACTAGTCGTGCAATCATGCATTGCGGAAAATAATTTGTTGCCAATATATGCATGAGAACGGAAATTCGCAATTGGTTAGATGCGACCAAGTTTTGTGAATGCAACAAAAACCAAACGATGCAGTATATAACGGAGACACTTCATGATTTGACATTCCCACTGTAACAACGTTAAGTAATTAAATCAATGGACTTGGTTTATCTAAATCAATAAATAAGAACACAAAGTGTGTTTCTAGTAGCCGCGTAGTACATATTTCTTATACTCTGCCAAAAAAACACTAGATCTAGTGTTTTTCCATTTTATGTAGTGTTCTAGTGTTTTTTTCATTGCTATCTAGTATCTTTTTATGAATGAGCTTAATGTATTTAAAATTACAAAATTTTGTGTAATTGTAACTGTAACTGAGACTTTTTGATTTTGTGCAATTGTAGCTTGCTAAAAATTCCACTTAATTACATCTTAACTTAAACAAGAGCATAAAATCTGTTTTGAGTTTCAACCGCTATGAAAGCGGTTGAAACTATGAAAGATAACCACAACGAAAGATGACCACAGTGACCGAGCCACTCAAACCAGATTTGTATGCTCTTGTATAATTTAATATGTAATCAGGTAGAATTTTTAGCAAATGCCAATTGATGACCAAAGTGACATAAGCATTGCTGCTATCTCCCGTTTTCTTTTTTTCTGGTAAAGAGGTCTGGTTTACAATGAGTTGCAATTGCGCAGTCTTTGTTTGCATTACAATGCATTTTCTGGCCAATTACCAACACCAATTTTTTCGTAATCTGGCAAATATGTGACGTATTTGTAATCTAGTGTTTTTTTGTGAATCTAGTGTTTTTCATCATGGAATCCAGTACTTTTCTGTAACAACAGAGTGGCAACACTTATGATGAGTCAAGAAAAGGGATTGGATCAATTAATGTCAAACCAAGTCTGTAAGTTTGGTACATGATACACAGACTTGGTTCGCTGGTCACAGACAAGGCTCAACAAGGCAAAAACTTAGATATATAACCTGGAATCAAACTTGCTAAAACAACATTGGGCACCATTTGTTAGCTTATTGGGCATGATTTTATAGCATGTTGGGCGCCAGTTCATAGCAAAGTAAAGACACAGGAAAATGTGAAATTTCTCTTGACTCAACTTTGACTCGACCTTGCAAACCAATGACTCGAAGTGCCTCGACAGTTCTTGTGACTCGACTCTGACTCAACGAAGTCATGACTCGACTCGAAAATATTTTAGATGACTCTGACTCGAAAGGCTTGTGACTCTGACTCGTCAAAGATGACTCGGGAACAACACTGGTAATTTCTGCTTAACTGGGTTTGGATTAGATTTGGTCTTGAAAATTTGTTTTGAACTTCTTCGCAATTTGCGGTTCAAATTTCGGGACTACATAATACTGTCTTAAAAATTTTGATTCAGTGGAGTTTCTCAAATTCGTCGGGATTATACATTATATTTGTTCACATCATGAGCCTTAACTATGACCAGTGGCCCTTTATGCTAAATTGCTAAAAAACAAATTATTTTCTGTCCCAGCCCGGCCTGTGGCCATAGTATAATGTAACCTCAAAAGCAAAGTAACGGCACATAAGTTTTCAGTTCGTTGTCCTTTGGACACTAAAACCACGACGTCTTAAGGCAGTGGCAATATAATAGGTCGGCCAACGGACCTTCAGTTTTGAAAACTTGTTCGTCCATCACCTGTAACGTGACATTAAGTGTGCGCTAGACTGCACTAGACTTGCTAGGAACGTGCTAAACCTAAACCTTAAGCCATAACCTAAACCTAGCCCCTAAACTTAAACTTTGGCAACAGCGACAGACTATTAATGAAGGTGTTTGTTGTTACGGCAGGGTTGCCAACCTGTCTTCACCAAAAAAATCCAGACCTTGTCACAAAAAAAGTCTCAAAAACCAGATAGTTGTCTTTAGACATATGCATAAACAAACGCAAAACCGACATCAAAACTCGTCAGAAACATCGATATAATACAATTACAATCTTTAGATTGTTAGAAGCATATTCTTTCCCCACAATTACACTGTCATACATTTGTTTCTTATTAAATACATCAAACGTTTTTAGAGCAACAGTAAAATCTTTGCAATATTCTTTGCACCCTGCGTGGTCATACAGACTCCCGTCAAAAGTGATATCTAGTAAATATGCAGCTCAGATAATGTTTTGCCAGAGCCAAGCCCTTTCCGACTGAAAAACAGCTAGAAAAAGAGAGATTTTGTCTAGCTTTTTTGATCTTCAAAAACGTTAGGATCAGAACGGTAAAATGGATAGAGAACAGCAGCGAGACTTGAAACAATGAGACTTTTGTGCTTGTTTTCTACGCATAATATCTGAGATTGCGTGAAAGAAATGCTCTCAACAGTGCGTGAAAGAAATGCTCTCATCTCATGTCATCCTTAGGGAATTAGTCGAGATCGATATTTTGTTTTATGGTCATCATTGAGGAGAACCTGCCTAACACATATAAGTATTTGAAAAGGTATAATAACTTCAAATGCGCGTTTCGACAGAGTTGGAAACTATTTGCCCAACCAACACCAAAATTTGGAAAAATCACTCTTACAACGTATGAATTTGGAATAAAGCCTTGTTCAACATAGAACAGGGGTTCTCAACATTTTTTCTCCCGTTTACCCCTTGCCAGCTTCCTAACATAAAATTTACCCCCTGTTTTTTTTGTTCACTATCGCTATAGGAAAATGTACAACAGCATCATTACATATACCCCCCGGTTGAGAACCCCAGACATAGAAGATCAATCAATTCATCTTTATAAAGCACTTTGAAAAGACAATCCCGTGCCCTTATGCATAAAATCAACACGTGCAGTTAACATGTTTCAAAACTATTTTCAAATATTCTGAAGAGTTTTACTCGCCAGTGGATGTCAGTGAAGAACAGAAGGGGTAGAAATATTGTACAATGCCCGCTTATTTACCAGAGTTGTAAAACTTGACTTCACTGAGCATAGAAGAGGTGCCGTATGTGCATAGCGAGCCGACGATAATTCCACGAGTTTCTTTTCTTGAAAGAAATTATTCGTTTTTTCCTGAGCATCAGTCACTTCGCTAGTCGTCACTAGACTTTCGCACATGAAGAACTCAGTCTTTTTACTCAACTTCATATACCGCATATATCGACAGTAAACCAACAAATGCGTGCAGGTCTACACGTTAATCGACTCATCTAGATGAAGGGTGACTCCCGCCTTATAACTTCGAATTTCGCCTGTTACGTGATCTTGATCTAAAATATCACCTAACATTTATACGACAACGTACTGTGTGGTTTGATAAATAATCTTGATAATTTTGTTTCTTTGTTCTCTTTTCGATGATATCCATAGTGTGCGGTTTGATAAGTCACTCCCCAATTGTATGCGGTTTCTTTTCTTTTGCTATTGCAAAAGCAACGCGGTAGGATTTTTCCAATCCTAACACATCTTCAGAAACGAAACCTGATACAGGCATACTTCCTACAGCACGAAGTTGAAGGCAATTTGCCTGCAAGAACATGTGGTTGTCATTTACGAATGTGTGGGATGGGATGGAGTGAAGTGGGTCTACAGAATTGACGGCTTCATCGAACGATTTAGGGCATTTTGGAGAAAAAGACACACTGAGGTTTTTGAACATCATCTGTTATGATGAAGTCGATCCGAAGTCCATGTATAATTCTAGATAAGTTATATTCTTCGACATAATAAAAGAGAATGTTGAAACCTGCATTTGTTAAATCATGAATAACTCATTCATTTAAAGAAGCAGAAAAGGCCGTTCACTGTCCAATTTATAGCATACTGTGAAAAGAAAGTCGAAAACGGTGCTAGAGCCTGACCATTATGAAAACAGTGAAATGTATTACACAATAGAGGATTTTTTTATTCTGAAAGAGCTATACAATCTCATTTTACATGCAAATTCCAAATGAAGTCGTGAACAGAAACAGTGTTGCGCGCATGAAGTGCCCAAATGAATCTGGTAACCTACATGTGTAAAAAGGTGAACTAAAAAGAGAAAATTTATCACTAAGCATAACTCCGAATCATAGTCCAAGGAGCAACATCTCCAGTTTGCGTGATATAGGGAGGTCTGCAACGTAGATGGCCCTTGGTCCTTCGCAGCCTCCCACTCCCTCATGCATTTTATAAATCAATATGGAAGTCATCGCAGTACTACATTATAATAATCATGATGACGTCATTCATGCGTGTGTCTCAAAAGCTTGTGTATCATGAAAGTAAATGTATTAGCGCCATCAAGCGTATACTCTCTACTACCGCCACGTATGTATCCTCGTCTTCCTTCATATATTTGTGTATTCCTTGTTAATGGGATGCATGTTTAAAGTCTAGCTAGCGCCTTGCATGTGGGAGTGAAGACGTTACACAATACAATACAACGATTAGGCTACCCGTAAACCTACTTTGTAACAATGCTCTATGACGCGTGACAGCCTCTCACCAACCTACGAAAAAACACTGTTGGATGTACTTTTGTGTTTTGTCCTGTTACTAACTAGCCTAACAATCCTGGATATTACAGTTTGTAAAAATTTATAAAAATGCATACTTGCTGTAATTTATGGTTAGCAAATTTACCCTTTAGAAAGATGAAATTTACTCCTAGGTTAAATTAACCCCAGGTTAAGAACCACTGCACTAACTGCTTCCCAGCACTAAAACCATAACATAAGTTGTCCATATTGGGTAAAGGCGAAATAGCTCTAGCAGTGCTTTTGCCTCATGTGGCAAAACAGAAACTGCTTTCAAGTTTTCAGAGTGGAAACAGGAGTGGGTGTGTAAATTTCGAATGAGCTCCTGAACAACAGCAGGAGCTGGAGACACTTTTTTTGGAACAGGAGCAGGAATAAAAAGTGACTCCGATCACCTATTGGTTGACTACATATCGATGACGTCATAATCGTTGTCAAAAGTGACATCAGCCCCTCCGAATTTTTTCGCTGGTTGCGGCCCAGGCAAAGATTATATCTACTCTTGTAGGCCTACTTCTACTTGAATACCTGCGTTTTATACACACTATCATTAGACAAAGTTTAGCCTACAATGCTTAGTACGACTCAGATACACGTTAGTGTTGCAGCAACTTCGTTTTGTAACATGCATGACGAGAAAAGTGTAGATCAGAAGCACCTAAAAAAGTCAGAAGACCACAGTTTAAATGCTAACGTAAAAGACATAGAAATGAAATATGATAGTGACACCGGTGACGATCAGTAGTTAACCATAAATGCTGTCTATAACCCATAGCTGCTGAGGTCCACACCAAACTTCATCATCCCAGAAAGACGGTCGGTAGGGGAAATTGGTTTGGGTAGAGAATGAACACGTCTCCCTACATTTCTTCGTGGCTGGAATTTTTAGTGTTTTAGTACTTGGTAGGTTAATTTAGTGATGCGATTTCTACAAATTAAGTTTTACTTTTGCCAGTGTTTGTTTCACTTTGCGGACCTTAAGAAGATGAATTGGACAGACTGCAATAAGTATTTGCTATCTTATGGGGAGATTGGTGTTGTAGCCAGTAGCCTATACTTTTATTTTGAGAACAGAGGCTAAGACAGTATAAAACGCCCACGAAACGTATCCAGTCACCAAGCATATCCTAGGCCAGGGGTCGCCAACCTTTTTGAAACTGCGAGCTACTTCTGTGTACCGATTAATGCGAAGGGCTACTGGTTTGATACACACTTCTGAAATAAAAGTTTTGCTCGATTTTCCTTCAATTATTTTAATATTGATATTTGTTAATGTGAAGACATTGATCATGCTAATGTTATTTTTAGAACAGGTCTGCGGGCGACCTGGTGCCCGCGGGCACCACGTTGGTGACCCCTGTCCCAGGCTATACAGCGAAATATAGTTACGGGCAAAGTGGGGCAACCGAAACAAAAAGCGGAAAAATGGGAAAAACACTTGGAATACGTTTATTTTCACAAACACCTCGCCAAAGACACTATATAGTTTTACCCTGGCCAGTAGCCAGCAAAAATATCTTAAACTGGCCAAAAACGTTTTGATTTCTATTCGTACATTTTATCAAGTGATTTAGAGTACGCCTAATTGTGAGGTGTAGAATCCAAATCTGATTTTAGATTTGTAAAACAAGGTTAGCTGGCCATCGAAGCCAATAAATACTAGAGATGAATACAATAGTCGAAAATCATGAACAATTCATTCAGATTGAAGAGGTACATATTTTCAGCGCAACATTGAACGAGTTATATGCTTCCACAAAGCGACAAAAAACGTTCATATAAGAAGAAATAGATGGTAAATTTCTGGGCTGGTAAATAACAACTAGTGACGCAGGTAAATAACAGCCAGCCGCTTGAGCATTCATACAAATCTATTATCTCGGTTTGTTTCGTCCAGCGGTAAACTCTGTTGCTCCGGAAATAAATGATTTGTACCACGATTTTACCGTTATTCACCCTGGAGGAAGGAGACGTAAGACAATTGCGTACAAATGAGTCACGCCAACTGCACCAGTGTCACTCTTCCTCACAGGCCTTAATATCTTGGCTACGCACAGACTGAAAGCAAGGGTATGTCAAAACAGTAGCTGTAGTTAAACAACAGTTTCAACTATAGTTTGCTTTTTCCAACAGCTGGATTAAAACTCAGAGGACGCTTTTTTACCATATATTCAGTATTGTAAAACTTCCGTAGTCAATGTCAAACAATGATGGCACACTCTTTTCGTACTCAAATTGCGGTCTTGTGGTGCTGTTGTGCAGCCCTAACAGGTAACGTTCGATTTCGTTTCGCTGTTTTGTTTGTTTTGACTGCAGTAGATAATAATTGTATTGCCTAGCGGAATCAGACAAACATCAACAAAGTAGGTTTAAAGCTAAACATATTGCAACACTGTTAAATTCATGTTTTTATTATAACAACCAATTCATTGTGGCGTTGTAGTTGTAAAAATGAGCTTAAACGGAAACGCCGCAAAAACCGTCAACACTGATAAAAAGAATTCGCTTGAGTTACGTTAATAGGTAACTATTTTTTCTGCATGGTGCTTGCACCACTAACCGGGAGCCTGAAGTTCTATTTCGTATTTAAAGTTCGCATTTAACTATTCTCCATGTGGGCATTAACAAATGCTTCTGATACCATCCGAGAACTAAAATAATTCAGAATTAGTTTTAAAGATTGTTTTGTTTGCAGGCGTCGTGGTATGGAAGACTTTTTCTCGAACTTTTTGTAGTCCATTTCATATTCTATGAGATATTGTGTTTATTCAGGCAGAGACATAGACATTAATATAGGTTATCATTATCAAGCCAGTAGCAATTTGTTTGTATTTTTTAAAATCAGTCTGCGTACACATTTTGTGAAATGACGAGCTCAACCCTAAGTGATCTGCAATGAAATAAAAACCAGTAGTTACGTGTCATCCTCGCAAAAACATATTCTGAAATGGAATTAGTTTCAAAGAATTAGTTTTTATGTTACAAGCGATACATAACAGACATAGGCGTAGCCAGGAGGGCCAAAGGGGCCATGACTCCCCAACTTTCTAGCATATGTTGTCGTTTTGTGCTTCGAAAGACGGTGCCCCAAATCATATACTATTGCTCGCTTGAAGTGAAAATATTTAGCCCCTCTCGACTGATAACAGATTAAGGGAACAGATGCGTTTAAAAGTTGCAAATTGTCAAATTGTATATTATATAATTATTTACTATAAAAACAAATAAAATGGGAAAAACTGCTTGTCATTGTTGTTACAAGTCAGCGCAATAAGCATTACGTCGAATTGCGAACAGTTGGAGAAACGACGATGCCGCAAAAGTTTTAGTTCGTGTAGATCTCAAAGAACTGCTGCTGCTCACAGCCACATTTTACAACGACACGCTAAACCCTGAAAGCATAAAGGGGACTAAAACTAAAGACGTAAGTTGAAATAACATCTGTTTGGAAAGTCTAAAAGAGTAATAAAAACTGGGACATCGGTTGAATGCGATTTAAAATAAAAAAGAAAAAACAGCAATCTCACAAAAATTAAAACAAAATTATGTTGAGCTTTGGCGTTGCGAATCACACACTCAGAAATGTATCAAATTATTGGCAGATAATTGAGCATATATATATTTGTGAATAATATCGATGCCTTGCAATCAAATCTATTTTAGCGATGTTTGCTGCATGTTAGAGCAGATAAACCTATAATAAATAATAGTCAACAGCTGCAATAAAAGAAGCAAAATAAAACAAAAACAGCAAAAATAGAAAAGTGATAACAATAAGCGTGATTTAAGTGTCTAAAAATTTTCCCATTAGGTGGTCAAGTACGTTGTGGAACAACACCTGGGTATGACAAAGCCTTATTCATCAGCTCCAGGATTTTCGGTGGATCAGACGCCTCGTATGGTCAAGTACCGTGGCAGATAAATTTGTACGAAAACAAGTAAGTTTTAACTTTTTTATGTTTGTTTCTTTTCTGTCAGTTTTCTTATATTGCATTTATTTTTTTATCTCAGACGCAAGGTCCATATCACATGTGGTAGTATAGTGGATGTAAAACATTCGCATTACGAATTAGCATTTTAGAACTTTGTGGTTAACGGAATTGTACGGTACGTGCTGAATTGCTTGTGTCAACCCGCCATTGCGTCAGTTAGCGTGTGGTCGCGCACTGATCTGGTGCGAATTTTGAACTGTCTAACGTGCGGACTACATTTTGCTAGTTCTGCTACCGCGCCATCGTCGAAGTATTGCTGCTAATCAGAAGCCGCATGTAAATAAAGATTTGTGCACCAGGAAATCTGTGAAACGAACTTTTAAAAGGGGAAGAGCAAACGCCATGCTTCGGCTTGACAACTTAATACGTCAGGTGGCTTAGTCGGGAGACAGAACAGTGCTCATACAACGACTATACGCTGCCCCGTTGTTCGTATAGCGTATGGGGAAACCAGCAATTCTGCACGCAACGACGATCTTCCCCACAAGCAACGTTATAGTAGTACACAAGAAAAGTGAAATATTTGTTGGTGTGTTAATCCGTGAACGTTGCTAGGGGAGAAGCTGCGAAGTATTGAATTATAATTAGATTGGCGTAGTAGCCGCAAAGAATCAAAGTTGCAGCCGTAGGGTAGCCCGTTTGTTTGGTAGGGGAAACAAATTTTACTCAACGTATTGTACTGTGTTTTGGTCCAGCATTTTTGTTCAACGTTTTCCAATATCTTTGCCGAGAAAATACTCGAACGACCAAAAAGGGCTCTTGTATGTCAAACGTCCGAACAATTTTGTCCAAATATGAAAACCTTCAGTATATTTTTGAACACTTCACAAACATTGAACAAATTTTGCTGAAATTTCTTCCAATCTTAGCTTTTTTGTTCGATTTTTTCGGCAATGCCGGATTCTTCGCTATTCTTAACTGCGAGAGAGTTTCGCTCCCTGCCTCGCACAGCTATTAGCAAGGACACAACTTGCTTCTTGAAAAGTTGCCAACAAACAACGCAGCGCAGCTATAAAAAATCAGTGATAGCAAAATCAAAAGATGCATATGCTCTGTCCAGAAAACTGGTGACGGCAACAGGGCTGCAGAGATTTGTCTGGGAAAAGATGTTGAATCGAAAACGGAAAACGCAGTAGACTAATTTGTTTTTTAAACAAAAATAGAAAGCGTTTTCAAACAAATCTGCTGTGACGACAAAACCAATCCGCAAAATGAACTGATGACGTTTCTAAGTGCTTCAAATGGTCAGGGCACAGGGCATTTCAAATGGATGCTTTTTCCCAGAATTTGATGTTTGTAATTGTATCGCGGACTCAATTCATTGAGCTTGTTTGACAGAAAGCTGTCAAATACAGAAGCACGGCACAGGTCAATCCAAATACGTCTTGTTTCTGGCTTAATGAGTCAGACGCTTGCCTACTAGGAATCATTAAACGATATGGATGGTACTACTAGTGGACAGATGCTGATAAAACTGAGAAATATAGAGTGAAAAGTGGTCATCAGCCTGGGATTTTTGCAAAAGCGATCACAGTTTTGAGCGCTTGCAAAAAACATGAAAAGGTAATTTTCTTATTCGGGGAGGAGGCAAAGACAGAAACACATTAATTTTTGCCGCCCTAAATGTGATCACAAAGATTAATATTGTCATTATTTAACAACGGAATTTTCTTGGTTTTTATTTTCAACGTACGACCTAGTCTTAGTGAAGTTCGTTGGTGATCATCAATTAATTGCCGGATTCAAATACAAATACTGGTGAGTGATGTACAGATCAAACTAAAATCTAATTGTATTAACAGTATCGTTAGGTTGGCCATACATTCCGGATTTTAGGATCGTGATTTGCTGCTTGATTTTTCCGGAAAACTAGACTCACTGTAGGGAGAGGAGAAAGTAAGGATTGCGAAAATTCATTACAGAAATGCGTCATGAGAATTATGTTCCCGTTTGTTTATTTTCTCTTCGCTTTATTTGCAAGGAAGTTTCCACAGGAAATCAGAAATTAAACGCGTTTACCTCTTTCGAGACAAACTTATACCTTCTCGCCCGCGCTTAAAATTACAATCCCCGTTATTAGAAAGCTTTCGCACTTATTGCATCCGTTCCTGTTTGGAAATGTAAAATAATGGTCACTAAAAATATAACTATGTGAAAAAACAAACAAGCCGCTGTGTTTTACTTTCCCAGAAAGTTTGGTTGATAATTACGTCCCGCTGCCGAACTGAGTTTTGCAAATGTTTGCCTGTGTCTATACAGGAGGTTTGATACCGTAAGAAAACACCAAACTTTGCTATGGCTACCGCTGCAAAATACGCGATTCAATTTGGTTTATAGTAAAAGGACCTCCGAAAAATTTGAATCAGTGGGAGAGAGACGAAAAGTGCTCTCCTACACTCATAACTGCGAGAAGAAACGCAAAGAAGCTATAAAAACAGTGACAGCAAAAATCGAAAGATGCATTACAATGCTCTGTCCAGAAGACTGGACCTTAGCAGAGCTGAGATTTGTCTGGGTAAAGATGTTCAATCGAAAACGGAATACATCAGTTAATTATCGCATTTGATATTTTCTACGTAGTGCTCGCGAGCTGCTAATTCGCATGGTTTGTTTATCGCTAGTAAATCGTCTTTCCGAAACACGTATTGTTCATTGCTTTGGAGTTCTGTGGTTGGTCTAAAACAGTGTTTCCCAATATTTTTTTGGCTAGCGCCCCTTTTTCTGACAAACAAATTTCTATCGCCCCCCTACCATCCCTAGCTTACGTATCAACACATTTTTTTTGCATTGTATATTTGGGATGTTTCAAAATGATTAAAACAAGAATGAGCGCAAAGACGCATTTCACTATAAAATTTAATTCAGTAAATTAACTCATTTAGCAGTTGGAAACTGTTAAGAGTTAATGATTTGGAAACCTAGAGTTCATGAAGGGCTCGATTTCGTTTGAACAGCATTAAACTTGGACAAAAGGTGAAGATTGCTGATTTGGCTTTAATGAGGTTAACACCATTCCCCTGCAATTGCAATTAACTTCATTGAACTTCGTGAAGATATCTGTGGACTGTGACAACCAAGATACTATATCTATGACACCCTTGCCTTTGACAGTCACCTTCTGTGTGCAGCAACAGGCGTACAAACTCTTCATCATTATCAGAGTGCACCACATAGCCTAAACTTGGCAGAACACTTCTAAACCCTTTGGTGTCCTTTGATCAATCAATCCATTAATACCCTGCCACATATTTAGTAAATTTTGAGTTCGCAGCAGTGCAGGATTGAATTTAATCTGCATATTTTCAAAGTTTTTGAACTTAGCCGTGACACTTGCAGTCGTCCACTGGCTCTACCATCTCTCTCTCCCTGGATTTCCTTGGCGCTGCTCAAGTTACTGTAAGTGCGTTCAGGAACACACTTCTGTTTTCTGGAATCTTTTCGATTTCCTTTAGGTAACTTATTCTTGTTGGCACCTAACACTATCTGTAAAAAAATATAAATTGTCTTTCTACTTTCGAATTGAACTCGTACAAGGTTATTATCACATTTGTGATCATTAAACTACTCCATCCAAAATTAGCTCACGCTTTTGGTTACAGGCTGAGTCTAAGTGCAAGCGTGCATTCTCAAACCTGACCGGTGGCAGCCATTGTAAAGAAACGGGCATTATTAAGTAGCAGTTTACCCGTGCCAAGAAGTACAGCTGACGAAAATTCCAATCATAATCATTTCATTATAGAGGAGGACAGTTTT
>JGI24158J21664_10008042_pt1 | contig 14018 bp, 10 predicted proteins | sample Ectturendosymbi3_FD_21664 | JGI IMG/M metagenome (IMG submission 21664) | reverse complement strand
CAGTCTGGCCAAGCGCTCGGCATAATGACTGTAGCAGGGAAATTCTCCAATGCGGATGCAATCTTCGTCGGAGTCCGGTCGTGTTGCCTACTGCCTTCCCAGCGGAATAACCTCGTCGAAGACCAAGTGTGTGCGGTTGAGAAATGGGCTCTTCAACACTTTAAACAAATCTCTGCCCGGAAGGACAATTCTTGTGTTGTGCATTGTCTGTACTCGCAATTGTGTTGTATAAGAACTTTCCGCAAAATGTTCTCGTGTCTCCGTCGTTCTGATCGCCGCGAAAGCGACGGCATGGGCCATGTATTAAATACATCTACACCAACACGTATGTCAGGCGCATAGCAAATGGCAAATTCATTTAGACGCAGTTAAAAGTGTTCGACTAATTTACAAGTGATTATGTTTCTTGCAAATGCGACAAATTCGTACTAAAAGTCCAAGACGTTGCGCGTACCCACGCAATTATGACCGCAATATGCACAAAAATGTGATGCGAAGTAATTACTGTGCTTTATGTTGGGTAGATCGTAATTCTGGGCAGGTTCCGGGAAACCCGGCTGGATTTCAACCCCCACCTGAAAATAATCGGGTGAGCAACTCTGAATCACGTTTTTTTTCCGGCAAAGAATTCCGTCCAACGAAAGCTCCAAAGTGACGTGTCAGTCGCAAAGCGTCAAGCGTAAACGATACACAAAATAATAGTAATCAGTTTCACGCAGCCAACTAAAAAATGTGGATTTATAGCAGGTGATGAAAACGAGCATCCATACAGCTGCATTAACTGCAGCATGCTAAATACATTGAATGCATTTTCAAACGCTACGAATTACATACTGTGTTCTACATGCATCAGAAGTTAAGCATCAGACGAGCGTTTTATTATGTCCGAAACCATGGTCGCTGGTAGAATTTTCTAACCTGGTTCCAGCATTTTGTGCGTGCGTAGTAGGCGTAGGGTAAGGATGTGCAGTGAGGGCTGCAGACCCCAAATATAATATCAAACATGGAAAATATGTATTGATATCGTTGTCTTGTTTAAAAAGCGTTTTGTAAATTTAACTCTTTTCCGGTATTTTAGCGGTGAAAATTGCATTAAATATGCCTTTTTATTACATAAAGTTTTTGTACATTTTTTAATCTGCTGTTTGGGCACGAACATACTTTTTCGGGCAAAACGCTGCAGCCTTGGAAATTTTTCCCCTAAGCCTATTGTTTACATAAAGCTTTCCTGACAAGCTTGGAGAAATCAAAGGAACAGATTTCAACAAAGATAGGTATCAAAGTCAAAATGCCTTCATAATGAACTGCATAAGAGCAAACATAATGATCAATAATCGCAAAGAGAGCAAGAAGACGATGAATCCAATAAATCAGAGATAATAAAAGTCTTTGCTCAACTGTTGTAAAACTTTTTTGAAAACGACGAAAATGACTTGGTGTCGTTTTCAACAACAGTTGAGGAAAGACCTTTATTATTGTTGTCCTGTTGGCTGGTTCTGCAACAATAAATCAGAGGTTCATTCCATTCTGAAGATTAAGGTCATTTCAATATGATTAAAAACGTTAGTTAAAACCACAGCTGAAAATGTAGTACTATATTTTTAAACATCAGAAACTTTCTCCTGCCGTTTTCTCCTGCCGCTGTACTTCACCCGAAGTAATTCATCATGAAAGTTGACAATGTAAAAAAACAACTGATAAAGTTTCAACGTTGCGTACAATTTGACAAATTCCACATTTTTAAACATGAGGTTTGGCAAGTCTAACCGGAAAGCAAATAGGAGTCATTACCATGAAGACTTTGGCGCGATGACAACATGGCAATAAGCCTTCCACGGCACGTCTTCCATTCCACCAGCAACAATCCACGTATCACTTTCTTTGTCGTAAACTTCGATGAAAGATTTGTGATTACTGTTTTCCATCCTAAGCAAGATACTAATGAGACGTGCAGTAAAAAATGCTGAAAAAACATGGTAAGTTATGCGCTCACATATCGTTACATCAAAAGAAACTAATATTTATGCTAAACGCAAAGCAAATTTTATGGAAACAAGTATGAAGTCAAAACTTCCAGTACATTCTTGATTGAGCTGAAGTTCAGGAACAGAACAATATTGGCATCGGACCATAAAAAATATCGATTGCATATAACACACTGGTTGTGTTTGCCAAAATGCTTCAATTCTACAGAAAAACACCAATCTAAGCCTTCAAACAATTTGTCTCGGCAAAGGTGACGCCGTCGAATCAATCACCAACTGTTTCAATAGAAATCAATTTCACGTAAGTGCACGCACCCTCAGTCCTGAAACCTTATTCATATGGGTTCATGACTACGGAAGACCACAAAATACAGGTTATACCAGGATATATATATGAAAAACAAGCGTTCTCAAGCTAAACTACCAAGATGTGGAAAAGTTCATCACACGTTTTTTTCTTTTTTCGTTAACTTCCTGGTTGTCATCAGCAGCTGCGTCTGGTTTCATTAATATTAGGTATGGGGAGGATAACAGGTGCCTTCCCTGTTGCGGCATTTCCTGAAAGTCTTACTGAACCTATCGCTACGAGAGCAACCACTGCTACCTGTGCTGGATGTGTTCGACGCGGACTGGGTAGGAATAGGCCCTCTTCAAAGCGCGGCAGCGCCCTTCTGCCGAGGATGACCGAAGACTCAGCAAACTGCAGATGAATACCGAGAGGCTCACCGCAAGCAAGATCAGTCTCATCGAGTAGCTAGCCTACAAGAACAAAGCATTCAGCATCGTCCTTCAGGAGACTCACTGCACAAACGCAGACAAGCTAGTGATTCCCAACTTTTCACAAGCTGGGTCAGTCCTGAGCAGGAAGCACGGTCTTGCCACTTTTGTTCAAAAGCAGTTGGAATGAAGACTGGTCAACAGTCTCCAGAGCTGTTGCACAACCCAAACGAAGTAGCCAGCTTCTTCTCTCACCGATAGAACGTCGGCACCAACCCGGACCTGGCTTTCGCGAGTGTCGGCCAGGACAACCGACTGCCTGACAGACATGTTCTAAGAAAGTCCCTGCGGTCACAACACCGGCCCTCTCTCATAACGCCAACGAGGCTCTTAGTTCCTGCCTACAGCTATCCGGTGAAACGTTGGAACTTCCACAAAGCTGATTGGAATTGCTTTTCCCTTCTTACAGATGAATCCTTGAGAGATTGCCACCTCCGAGCACAACAAACATCGAGAAGGCATGCCAGGAACTACGCGAGAGCCTGTTATTTACGGCTAAACCATCTATCCCACCTGGGTGCCGCAAGACCTATGTGCGCTTTTGGAACAAAAAGTGCAAGACCTTTTATCACTACTTCCTCTAAAACCCAGTGGGAACTGACTCTGACAGAGCCGCTTCGTCCCAACTTTCGCGGATCGACTAGAAGAGGCAGGAGCGATGGGAAGAAACTCTCAATTCTATCGACTTCTCGCACTCCAGGTGCAAGGCGTGGAGCACCATCAACAAACTTACTGGCAGGTCCGGACACTATTCTCATCTGGGCTTGGTCTCAGCAAACTCCATCGGTTCACAACTGCTAAAGAACGGAGCACACAAGACGGGGGTCTGCAAATCCACAAGGCTCGTCAACAACAAGGTGTCCAACATATGGAAGGTCCCAACACCTGAGGGAGATAACATCTCTTGCCCTTCACGCCAGGGGCGCTTGTTACTGCCTTCAACCACATAAAACCAGGAAAATCGCTGGGACTAGATTTTTTCGCGGAGTTTACACTCCACGGCGGATCAGCTCTCAAATCTTGGTTGTGCGATTTCTTCACTTCCTTCCGGCGCGAACTTAAAATTCCCAGGATCTGGGGAACAGCCCTGGTAGTTGCGATCCCTACAGCTGATCAACCAATGGAGGACCCAAAGAGTTTTCGCCCTGTATCTCTATTGTGAATCATCTTTAAGATCCTTTAGAGACTCATCTACGCTCGTGTCAAACCAATCATCTACCCACTACTCCCGCAGAACAGGCGGGTGTTCGACAGGGGAGGTCGACCGTAGATCAGGTCACCTTGCTGACACAGGACATCGAGGATAGCTTTTCCGCTAAGAAGGCCGGAGCTGTGTTTGTCGATCTCACAGCGGCCTACGACAGTGTATTGCATCGCGGCCTCACCTGCAAGCTGCTGCGATTGCTAGTGCTACCTGCACATGATTCGCATGGTCATGGAGATGGTTGGCAATCGCAGCTTCGCCCTTACCACCGGCAACAACAAACGGAGCAGGTTACGACGCCTAAGAATGGCGTCACACAGGGATCCGTCTTGGCACCCCTTCTCTTCAATATCTACATCTCTGACTTGCCAACCACCACCTCCAGAAAGCATGCATACGCCGACGATCTAGCAATCATGCATGGTGATGGAGACTGGCAAGAAAAGATATGGCGACAAAAGGTGAATACCTCGAGAGCTGGAAGTTTAAGTTAGCACCACAAAAACGGTGACAGCAGTCTTCCATCTCAACAAGGAAGCTGAACGTGAGCTGAAAGTCAATTTCAGTGACAAAACCCTGCCTTTCTTCTCTGAATCCAAATACCTTAGAGTAACGTTGGACAGGACGCTCACATATCACCGGCACCTCGAGTCATTTCGCAATAAAGCTGACATCACGCGTCGCACTGTTGAGGCGGCTTGCTGACTCTGGCTGGGGTGCTGAGGCAACAACGCTGCGAACAACCACTTTAGCCTTGGTCCAATCAACAGCACAGTACTGCGCTCCTGTATGGTACCACAGTGCTCACACCCGCCTCATTGATCCTGTCATCGACGACGTCTTGTGAACTGTGACTGGATGCCTGCGTCCCACACCAGCAATCTCCCTATCCTCGCGGCCATCCAACCTGTTGACCTTCGTCACAAAAGAGCCACACTGTCTCCAGCACGCTGTGCCATGGAGCCTGGACATCTGCTACACTCAGTTCTCACTCATACACCGGATGGGAATGCACGGCATCTCAAATCTAGACACCAATTTGCATCCATCGCACAAAAACTCATCTGTTTATCTGACGACAACAACATACGTGCGGCACTCTGGGCAGATCACCGATGGTTAGTGGTTGGAGAACACTACGAGACTCCGTACTTTCACTCCCGACATCGGCATCCACCCTCTGGAGCAGCGTATGTCCGGCTTAAGCGTATGTCCGCCTCCGCACCGGTGTCGGACGTCTCCGCTCCTGCTTACACAAATGGGTATGACCCCTTCTGCGGCTTGTGAGTGTGCCGCAGAGGAACAGACCGTTGTCCATGTGGTCCTTCAATGTCCAATCATCGACCTGCCTATGGATTACCATTGTCTGACCGTTTTTGATGAAAAGACAATCGAATAGCTACTCAACACCTGCCCGAGATCTAGTGCGGCCTAGCAGAAGATTGGAAGAACTCGCTCAAACGATGAAGAAGGAACATTAGGAATATAAATCACAATTGCGGAATGATTGGGAGGATATCACCCCCATCCAAAAGTAAGAGTGTTCACGTCAACTGGTGGATTGCCGTCAACTAAGTACTATCTAAATTGGTGGTTTAGTCCAGTAAAGCCAGCGCAGCTTATAGCCTGTACTTAGTCTGTACTAAGATATTGTAAGGCAAAAGCAGTAAACAAATTCGCAAGCGCGTACCGCATTCGCGTAAAGCTATCGCACCGGCTACGGAATATTTGTTCGCATTAGATTTGAACGAATAAACGCGTGTTTTTTTACGGTATATAATATCATGATTTCTGATCGGTTTTAGGTTCTCACAACTTCTTTTTACAAAGCGCTAGGTGTGATTTCTATCTTGTACAGGTTTTCACATTTTCAAGTTTTTACGCGCAACAAATTGCAAAGGCTTGTAAAGAAGCGTTTAAACCCGTAGGCCTATAACCAAGTATTTAACTGACGAAAACTATGAAGACACATTCTCAAATCCAAGCACAAAAAGAACGCTTTTAATTTTCCGAATTGCTTACTCGAAAAGGACTTCGTGAAAAATAATGGACTGCAACAGAAAGATAAGTTATCTGGAAAAGCGTTGATTAACAAATTGGAATGTAGAAGGCAGTGTCAAAGTATCGTCAACCCGGTCGTGGAACATGAGTTACACGGGACCAGCGATCTATTTTCGGCGGAAGTCTAAGACGAAGTTGGTGTGGACTTGTTGGCCTTCTCCCCTGCAGATTTTGAAGCCTTACTCATGACAGTCGCATGGAAGATAACAAATATTTAAAGGAAACAAAATGCAGAGGATTACCCTCCAAATACATAAATCCGATGTCGGAAAACGTGAGCACAATGACATCTGCGTGGCTGATTCATTGGCGTCATAGTGGTCCATTGATTTGTACCAGGGGCGTATTTTTCCACTGCCGGCACAACCTTTTTCAACGAATCTGAGTATCCACCTGTAGGTAAACCACGCAACAAATGCTAGCTCATCAATGTTACGCTACGCATAAGAGGTGCAACAACATTGTTGCTCCGCTTTTCGTTGGTTAAGTATGATCCTAAAACCGTTCAGTAAAAACGCAGTGCACCTTTCAACCACCGGTTAAGAAATGCGCACCTGTGGCGTACAAATGTCCACTGAAAGCAGCAAGTGCTAATCCACGTCTTGCTTGGTTCATTGGAGCGATTTTCACCCAGGTGTCATCAATGAAACAGCAACGTTCGACGGATGCGAGTTCACGACCGCGTTCATAGCTGTATCCTCCAACACAGTACAGGTCACCTGCGCATTGGTGCTTTGATCAAACACAATTAACGGCTACATCAAATGCACGAACTTGATGCCATCTTGGCATTGCGTTCAAAAACCTACAGCTAAAAAAGGTAATAAAAAAATAGTTTCTTAAAAATACAATTAAAGACGGAGGTCATTTGCATTATTCCACACTCAAGTCCAATGAAGTCTCTTAAGATATTTTTTGAAGATCAATGCAAGCGCGTCCCAAGGTTTTAGTTGATGGGAACTCAGAAACAATGGAGTGGGTGGAACATACAGCAAAAGACAAAAAGAAAGGTCTTTGCACACTTCAGTCGGTGGACTCCAACTGCAAATGGGTAAATATCGGGCGCCACTGGCACCGGGCATTGATCTACGTCAAATCAACTTGATGTTAATGCAAATTGAAGCACAAATGCGATAGTCGTAACAGAAACAGGAAAAGTCGACTTCAAACGCCACACAAAGGAAAACCGTAGCTTATGAGGCTGTTTCTCTCTAGCTCCCAGTGGTGGCCTTAGTCATTTGGGATCCCCTGTGCAAAGCCGTGGTACGACCTTTTCGCAAGATTGGCAAAATAGGAGGCAAAAAATTATATCATAAACTTTGGAGGCTATGGCGCAAATGTCCCCTGGCTACGCCCATGGTGTAGTATTTACATTCACTCTTGTCCATGTATGTGTACAGTCTATAAAGTTCATGCAGCCTATGTGGATTTTATTTCCCAGATATGCACCACATTCCACCACCACACAGATAACACAATGGCATACAACATACAGCAAAATATAACACCCCACTGCTGCTTAACTTAAATAGGTAGAAAATACTTCAGCACAGGGAAGCTTAGCGTTTTCGTTTTTATTGTGAAAATCGCAAATATTTTGTTCGACCTTCTGTGAAATTTTAAAAATTTTGGCTAATTTGCATTTTGCCCCACATTAGGGTGTAGTTAAAAACGGGTGTGGGAACGCAGTTCCCATACTAAATAGTTCGAATAAATTGAGCATTCGCCTACAAAAATTTCCACACTGGATCTTCCTGTTTCAGTGTAGACTTTTGACCAGCAGTAGTATTATTATTTATTATTTTAGTATTATTTAAAATTCGAAAATTTGTTGCTATTGCTGTTCTGAAAATGTTATACTATAGCTTTTTCTATTGTCACTTACAATACTGTATTATGTCCTGGGGTACAGCTAACAATTCCGTCCTGCAAGTTGCAACCTATGAATATTTTGCATAATAATATATTAAGAATAATGATATTTAGTAATTACAGTTCTCACGTAACTCCTTTGTATAAAAATCTTAATGTGTTAAAACTAAATAATACATATCGGCTTGAATTGGCAAAATTTATCCCCAAACTACATCATGGTGCGCTGCCCAAAATCTTTGACAATTTCTTCAAAAATATTTCAAATATTTATTCATACAAAACCAGTTTCGCTGACAACCAAAAAAAAGTATTTTTTAGAGGGGCTGCGTTCTGGAAAGAAATCGAACAGAGTCTGAAAATCTTGCCCTATGTCACTTTCTGTAAACATTATAAGGATCGTCTCTTAAACTATGAAAAGGTTTTTGCCCAACCATACATGATTATGCTTTTTAATGGTGAAATGGGACTTCTCAATGAATATGATGCAAACGAAATTTCGTTTGCTTTCGTTTGCTTGTGTTTTTCTTTTTAGGAATTATGTGCTTTGTGCAGTTGTTTTTTTGCGTTTGCGATGCTTAAAATGTATTTATGCATTGTGGCATTGTCTTTTGTTTTAACAAATTTTTAGGGAGTCTCGACTAGATAACTTCAGGGATTTTTCGGCGTCCTAGTTGCGAATGCACGTTAGCAGTGTTTTGCTTTCGCATTGCTATTTGTATCGTAACCTATAAACTTCTTAACTAGCAATGCATATCGTGCGTGTCGCCAGTACATCTGTGAGATCGCAACCATGTTTTAATGTAATCAAAACCTTCAAGTAACGTTACTAGTGCAAAAAGGTGTGGGTATGCGTTCCCACTCCACTAGATCCCTGCCCCACATTCCGGAATTTACACAATCCAAATGTTTCCATGTGCACTTCCACAAATACGCTTACCTTCCTGACAGTTGAAAATATCCAGTTTTAAACTTGCAAACCTAGAGAACAGGGATAGTCAATGACGCAAAATGATCATTGTTATGTCACCTAACCATCGAACTTGCAGTTTGCAGTATTTCCTCAACGCGCTAGCTGAAGCTGACGCTGATGAGCAGTATGGTAAATTGATAGAGGGTTGGTGGGCACGGTGAGATCATTTGACTGGTTGGTCTCCAGTATATATTTAAATTTAAACCAGATATTGACGATGGTTTTGTGGAATTGTTTCATGGAAAACACTTGTTTATCAAAATAAATGAAAACATAAACAACGTTTAGCTTTAAGCACAAAGCTTTGGACGTTTATGAGAGTTCGCTTGCCCATTGGGTTGATGAGGTATCTACGAAACCCTGCTTTAGCAGAGCCATCTTCATTCGTTCGTCTTGCACAAAAACAGGGAACCAACCAATACGTTTACAAATTACTGCAGTCTCATAAATCACAAAACACTTTGAAGTACTACTACATCAATACGGCGGAGTGCTAACTTTTACCTTGCGCAAAAGCTTAACACATCCATCCAGTTAGAAGTATAATTGAATAAGGCATTGTTACAGGCAACTTTTACCTGTAACAAGTATTTCTTGACAGAAAATAAACCCGACAAAACGTTTATAAAATCAAGATAAATGCTGCTGTACAAACTACAAGCCTGCTGAATAATCCACAAGCCGAAAGGCCAGCCAGAGAAAACTCTGATATATTGTAGCCAATTAAAACTCATTATTAACTCGCCTGATCAAGAAACACGAACTAAGATCTTGTGACATCCTGTCACGAGACAGGTGAATACCCAAGAATGTGAAAGTACCGGTCACAAGACACCTTATGTAACACGGATAAAAGTCTTGTGACATCCTGTCACGAACAGGTAATTTCCAAAGCACCTGGTGCACCTGAAAATCAGGTATTGACCAATCAGAACACTTAAGTGACTGGAACGCCACCAAGAATTCGAGTATAAATAGTGGCGTTTTCGGGCTAAAAGCTCAGAGGTTTCTCTCTGCCTGCTGCGTATGCGCAGGTAAAGCCTGTGGGGTTGACATTGGACATTGTATGTTCACTTCTAACACAGGTCAGCTTGATGAATCAACATTTGGCAGTTCAAATCTTCTTGTGGCTTATGTGAGATACAGTAGTCCAAATTTAAGGTGTGTTACTGCGTTGTTGATGAGTTTTTGTTTGCGAAGTACCTTAAAGGTGATACAAAAGGAGAGATCATTTTTCGATGTTTGTAGAGACCATTTTTCGATCCTCATTCTTCGATGAGTTGATTATCTAGATGTGATAGCTTGCAACGACTAGTTGACCTGTATGACTCAACTGCGGAATTTCTTGAGCCATTTTTACTTGCATTCCCAACATCGTACATGGTTGAAGCTGTTTTAGTCACGCAGATGCAATACTAAAAAAGCAGAGGAACCGACTGAACTTGGATGAGCGAGGTGACTAGCAACTGAAACTCATCAATCTCCAGCCATACATGAATGCTCTTGCTGTTTCTAACAAATAACACCCTTCTCATTGATGGTGTCTCGAATTTCAATAAAAAGTTTGCCATTTTCCTTTTGTGCTTGTGTCAATAATAAGGTGTCCCGCTCATTGCCTTTATGTTAGAGTTAGATAGAGGTAATATCTGTAGCTGGTGTTAATGCAAACGCCCCCGTATTTGTGAGATATTGGGAGCTCAGAAGGTCAACTCGTTAGTGGCCGATGAGAAGTCTGGGATTTTACCCGCAGCCACAAGAATTTGGAGACCCCCGAGTCAAATGAACCACTGTTACAAACTTTAAAATGTCATTACGGCTGAAACGATTATGGCCAAAAGAGAATAATTTCAAAGTTGAAATAATGCATACTTTCGGCAGCGTTGGGACAGTTATTTGTTCACAGTACAAAAATTATTGCCATCGCTTGTTTTACACAACGCACAAAGGTCGCTAGCTGACGGCAGTTTCACAAGTTATTCTACATTCGTTTACATGAGGAGTGAGCTTAAATGGGCTGTTTCATGCATGACGTGACATGCAACAAAACTTTCTCCGTAATTTCAAAGGCTTTCACAAGTCGTTTGCAAGAATAATCGTTTCACGAGCTTTTTCAGTCCCTTTCAAGGACTCTTCGCTTGGGCAGCTTCATTGGCTACTTGATATAAAGATAAGTATAAGTCTTTCTTTGCAACTTTCTGTGCAACAACACGAGTCTTTCTTCAGGACGAAACCCAAGTTCAACAAATGTTCCAGCCAGTAGCGGTTCGTGACTGTGATTCGTGGAGGTGCTGCAACTCTTCCCAGCAAATCTTTTATGAAGACAAAAAAGCATCACGTTTTCCACGGCGGCGAGGACTGTTACATTTCTCTTTCTACGATCCAGTTGTGAGACTTCCGTATTGCTATGTTATGGGATGAATGACTGGCGAGGCGCTGGTATGTTTGAAGTTAAATACAGATAAAACCCGACGCAAGTAACAACATTCAGCTCGTTGATTGCTCATTCACTGCAGTTTGCCCTTATCTCACACGCACAACATCCCCTTCACAGTCATTCAACGAAAAATAACGTTTGTTTCGCACCACGCCGGGGGTCTTAAAATAACGTCACAATTTATCAACTGCTATTGTTCCAATCGCATTGACACAATATATCGAGAACAGAAACAACCATAGGTGATCATATCACACATCAGCATTAGGGAAAGGAGTGAGTTATCACTTAAGACAGGCAATTGTTATTCCTGGAAATACTTAACACAGCTATGTGGCATCACTCGCTAACAGAGCGATGCTGCGATCGATCGCCATTTGTGAGAATCATTTTCAAAGATGTGCAAGTATTCATAGCTTAAAAGATTTGCTGAAACATTGGGTGTTACGATATGCTTTACAATTAAATCGTATAGGACAGTATTTAAGTCAGACTTCATCAACACTTCAACATCAACACTTCATCAACATCAACACTAAATTTTTAGTGTTGATAAAACTGTTAAGTCTATCCCAGTTTTATGCTCCTAAGTCAGACTTAATTTGGGTGTTAACGGTATTTTCCAGAAGCCGCCTTGACATCTGAACTCAAGCACGAATTTGAGCTTGACTTTTACAACCGGTTTCAATTCTGACGCAATTCACAACTGTAGGCCTACTGAAAAATGGTATTCTACGGTTTCCGCTGTCTAGAATAAAAATACACACCAAATGTAATCACTGCAGGTAAGCCTCATTACCAATTTAATACAATGTGTCATATCACGGTGCATTGCAAAACTTTAGAGCCAACAATTTAAGCACGCTGCCTTTCACCAGCACGAGGATAAACACACTGATTCTGCCACCTGTCACAGGCCACTGCACTTGCCAGCCCAGCGCTACAGAAACTACAGTTGCAGGCTCACAATTCCCGGTTGGCTGTTTGACAGCTTCATTGATTTCGGTCGCAAGGCCCACAACACATGGCTAGCGCACATATAAAACAAAGACACTTGCAAATTTATCATACTCGAGGCAATTATACACGACCCAATACACACGAGACGAAGCTATCGGCGACGTGGATAGAAACAAGCATTTTAACGATATAGAGTCCTACTTATTCATAAAACAAAAAAGAAAACAAGTGAAACCTTGCAGCCGGGACGCCTAAAAACCTTGCAGTTATCGAGTCGAAGTGCCCAGGCATAATGAAATATCTCAGCGATTGCCAAAAGTGTAAACGAAGACACAATTGCGTGAAACAGACCTGAGATAAGGATCATGGAAATATTTCAGTTACCTACCACAAAATGCCAAGCGCCACGTTATAAACCATACGAGCAATCCGAAACGCATGCCAAACGTATGCGTAAACGATAAGGCAGATGAAGTGATATTATATTTACTGAAAATTTAACTGGATGCATCCAATAGTATAGTTATTTCAGACATTCATCCATATTGCAACAACAAAATAGATCGGTATTGATTACTAAAGGCGTTATGGGATTTATCTTTGAATTGTTGATCTTTATTTCCCCAAAGAGTAGCTCCTCGATAAGAAATTGTTGTTTTGCCAGCGTTTGTTGAAAATTGTTGTATAAAATAGTTTTGGTTGGTTGCATATCTTGTATTATCACAATGAACTTCAGCCGTTTTCTGAAATACGTCTTTAAATGATGTTAGCAACATTTCATGGTGAAATTCCTGCATCAGTTTAGCTAATTCTAATTTATAAATATCGTAAAGTTTCAGAATATTGAGAGATTTATACAGAGGTGTAATATGACATCTATCGTTGTTATATGTAATAGTTCGTAGAATATTATTGTGCACCACTTCTAGTGGTTGCAAAACAGAATTAGTAGCTGTGCCCCATGAAACAATGCAGTATTTTAGATGACAATGTACAAGACAAAAATATAACATTTTCAAAACATCAATTGATACCACATTTCGAGTTTTATAGAATAAATATGACGCCCTAACTAGTTTTGATTTTATTTATTGCACGTGAGATGACCAATTTAACGAGGTGTCTATCAAAACCCCCAAGTATTTTGCATATGTTGTTCGTTGAAAGCAGCTGTCATTAATTTTTGTTTGGAAGAAACAAGTTTCGATAGATTGCTATTATTTTTCAAAGATTTTGTAAGCATAAATGTTGATTTGGAGTAATTTAAGGAAAATTTGTTTGAGCGCAACCAGTTGTCTACTTTAATTAGTTCTAACTAGTTCTACATTCACCATCTGCTGCAGTTGTCAAGATTTTTATGAGATACACAAAGATAAGCATCATCAGCATACAGTACAGTAAAAAATGCAGAGGATTTAGGTAAATCATTAATGTACATGATAAACAATAGCGGTCCCAGAACAGACCCTTGAGGAACGCCATTTGAAATGACAACTAAGCCAGATTGCACATTTTCCAACTTCACGAATTGCTTGCGATTGGATAAATAACTACGAAATAATTGTAAATGAATTACTCTAATGCCGAAGTTATGATAAAATTTGTCCAATAGTATGTTATGATTTACCGTGTCAAATGCTATAGACAAATCAAGGAATATGGAGCAAGAATATAATCCATTATCAGCATTACTCAATAGATTGGAGTAAATACTCTCAACTGCATATGAAGTTGAAGATCTAGGCCTGAAAC
>JGI24158J21664_10008041_pt1 | contig 14018 bp, 11 predicted proteins | sample Ectturendosymbi3_FD_21664 | JGI IMG/M metagenome (IMG submission 21664) | reverse complement strand
GGGGCGGGTGCGGGTAGAACTTGCTGCAGGTGCGGGGCGGGTGTGGGATGAGAAATTCTTCGTACGGGTTTTACAAATGAGTGTTGAGCCAAAGCACATGAACTTAATCAGCTCAAAAATCGCAAAACATGTGGATGTACTAAAGTTATTTGCCAGCATTGCGTTTAGGACAGTAGGCCCACAGCAGTTATAACATTATGATGTAACAACCCATTGTTGCGAAACATTAGCTCAAGCTCTTGCCATGTGGTGGGCAATTGACCATTTTCCAATGCAACCGTCGTACGTGGTGAGGAATACTTCAGTCTAGCAGCCCTTCTAAATGGATACGACAGCGCTTACCGCACAGCTAGTCACAAGTCACAACTGGACTGAAACGTAGTTTTTCTCACCTCAAATCTGTTGACCGCGGAAGATCAGATCTATGGAAACATTTTGGTTGCCAATAAAAAAAATGAATAGCTTGATTTTGCTGCTTGTTAGCCTTGTCTTCAGGCGTTATAAGTAGGGCAAGTTTTTGCAACTTTTTTTACAGCTTCTTAAATGCGTACTCAGAATTTAAGTAGTACAATGTTTTAAGCTGGTTGCAGGAATTTTATATGGCAACTTGTTTCTTTTTTAGATACAACTTTTCCTGCAATTTCTATCAAGTATTTTGCAAAGTGTAGATGTTTAATTAAAAAACATGCTTGAGAACTGTTTTAGTATAGTGCTGTTCTCTTTGATAACCGAATCGAACTGAATAGTGACCTAAAAGCAATTGTAGAAATGACCTGGCCAAACAAACATCAGTCCACAACTGCACGCTAAATTGTTAAATTGCCAAACAACTTCATGCACAAGTTTTAGCATGCTACGTAAACTGTTGGTAAAAGATCACCAAAAGATCAAAGCTGTGGCTTTAAAGTGGTAAGATTTATTACATGAAAAGCTGTGGCAGAACATCACAGCTATAACAAAGAAATGCTACATAGAGAGTTTTTAGAGCTTTAGCTTCAGTTGAAACATGTAAATGCATTTATCTTTGCACAGGATTTATAGTCATAGTAATTTTTTAGGTGGTAATTTTACATTTGAATGACATCAGTTGTGAATCATGGATGTTACTTCAATAGTTCCCTTTGATGGAACCTTAAGCAAGTACACAAATGTGATGAAAGGATGGCAAAACAGGTATTTTTTAAAATGTATATAGATATATATATTGCAGACGAATCTGGTTAATTGTGTAGTCAATTTGCCAAGCTCTTTTCTGCATTTGACCAAAATATACATGTGATTATCTGTATCAAGACAAATAGCTAGAGGTTTGCCTCTTTCTGTCCACATACTTGCTACCTGAAACTGTTGATATCTGGTAGCTTGACGCCAAACATGGAGATTTCTAGAATTGTAGGATATAAAAGTGCAGATTAAATTCTAATAATTCCTTGGTCCTGATATTTGAAATTCTAAAATCCTGCAATATTTAGCAAACCAACAAAATAAAAAACAACAATAATTGATCAACGTCCTAATTAAGTAATTGATTATTGATTTTTTGTTGTTTTTAGGCCATAACTTTTGAATCAGAAACACTAGAAAGCCAATTGAAGGCTTAACACTTTGGCACCCGGGCGCTTTTGGGGATTTTCGAAAAAAAAACACCGAAACACATGTGGCTTTGCGCGAGAATTTCTCCCGACTGGTAAGTGCTACGGACCTGGTTGATGTCCCCAACAAAAAAATTTTTTTTCGAGTGCAATCCAGAAGACTGGCCAATCCATTTGAGCCTTTGAACAGCTCTCTAGCGCAATCGGCGGAGGAGCTATGGCATTGGTAAGGCAAACGAAAACTGCTGTTTTTTAGGCCGAAATCGAAGTACGAATATATCGTACGCCAGCTCTCAAAGTGTTAAAATAGCCTAGTTTCTAATAAAAACTTGAGTCAAAAAATTCCCTTTAGCAGTTGGCATCTAGGACCAGGTAACCTGAGCCAAAATGGCCTAAAACCTAACGTACTTATGACGTCACCCACAAAAAAAAATGAATCCAAAACTTTCCAATTTTTTTAAATGCAAACTGGAAGACTTGCTGCATGAAGCAGATAAATTAGCTCTTCTGGTGATTATTTTATTATTAGCTGACGTTTTGCCCACCTATACAAGTGGGCTTCCTCAGGGCAATGTTTTTTTACCACGTATAACATGCAACTTACTAATAACAAGAAACAATGAGCAGTATGACGTACAAAGACAAAAAACGCAAAACTGACCATCACGTTAAAGGAATGGGTGAACAGCATGTCACAGAAAAATCATGTAAGTGTAAAATGAAAAATGCTGGGAAATGATAACCGCTGGGAGACTTGTTGCATCTTTTGAGTGTTTGGACAGCTCTCTAGCACAATCGGCTAGCAAGTTATGGATTTGCAAAGTGGCGTGAAAATGGCAGCTCATGTGTGATTTCAAAGTACAAATATTTCATACACCAATAGTGAAGGTGTCACTGTCAATATTAGATCTAGTGAACCGATGTAGCGTTGCAACAAACTTGGTAATTGACAACTACTGTAAGTGCATTTGACAGTAGTTGGGGAGTTATGTGACTTATCCACTGGGCTTACTGCTGTCGGCTGCTTTGTAATTGGAATTAGTTGCTTTTTGGCTCTTGTTATGGCAGTATCTTGGGCTAGTGTGTGCTGTTACTATACTCTGCGCACTTTCTCTAATATTTTATTCTTTTTTGTCCTTGTAACTAACAAGTTTACAATCTTGCTGGACTGAAAATGCGTCACTGATGTCAAATCGAATTCCTAGCAAAACAATTTGTGATCACATTTGACTGTCACCCTTGTGGTGTCTTGATACTGATATTTTGGTCTGCCTTGCAACTGGAACACCTTCATTTATGGCAAAATGTTTATAGCATTGAGCAACATTTGTGTTGCCCTAAACAAAGTGTCTGTATAAGTCTTGTAATTGATGTACTCTGCATGGTTTTTATGCCAGCACATGTTTTGCATGTGCTGTACCTATGTTTGTACTTGGCACATGCCTGCTGTATCTGTCAGTATCGTAACATGGTGGAATATGCCATTCACTTTAACAAGAAACAAACTCTTGTATGTTTTGGAAGGTTAATATTCACACCAAAAATCTTACATGAAAGTCTTACATGGTTTTAGGTTCTTCATTTTAAATCCTCAACGTGGAGTTCTTGAATACTTCGTCAGCCAAAGTGAGGCTGTGGGCAACAGTTACAAACCAAGAGGTTCTGTTATGCTCACAGGAGCAGTCATTGCTCCCTCCACTGAAGATTCATACACTTTTTCTGTAAATGCTGCTAATGGTGAAGTGTATAGGCTTCGAGGTAAGCATTTTTGTACCTTACTTCTTGGTTTTGAGTTGTTCCTATATATTTGACTTGGCTGCCTTTAAATTTTTTCATTCTAAGGTTATTACCACTGTCTAGTGTTAAGCATGGCCTTTTGCTTGTTTTAGTTTCTATGATGTTAGTCTTTGTATGTGCAAAGTTATTGGCTAGATGCTGTTTTGGGCTTAGATTGATTTCAGTCTTGTTGAAACATTCAGTCGGGGGTCTTAAAAACGATCTTTGGTTAAAGAAATGTCTTATACTGCTGTGGCTACCCCTGAAAGTTGATGGAAAGCTTAGGTAAATTGTTATTTTCTTTGCAAACGTCACACTGCTTTTTCCCACTTTCTATTTCCAACTTGTTTTATGACTTTTGTTCCAATCAGTTCAAATGGCATTCTTGAAGTCCTGCTGCCTTGCAAAAGCATTGCTTCAACCACTGCCATCTTTTGTATAAGCGGCAAGCGCACGCTGCACATAGGTACTCCTTCTGTAATGGTTCAACTTACTTATTCAAGATTAGCATAGACATGTGGCATCTTTGCATGAAACAGCCTGGTTGGTCTAATTTTTGCACTTTGCCATCATAAAAATGCAACTGCCTGACTAAGAAGTAGGGCTACTTTTTAGTCTACATGGAACAAGAACACACTTGTGCTATGGAAATCGGTGATTACTCCAACAAAATTTTTGCGATATTATGGTGCCATAGTGCCTTGAGGGCAGAAGCTGAATACGATGTATTTATGTGCAATAGCCTCTCAGCATAGATTTACTTCTGATAAAGTGAGATTCACTTTTGCGGGTTTTCCGAGTTGTTAACCAAATGTAGAGGTCACATCACTAGCTCTTGATGAACTGAAAGGCTACTTGATATGATCTAGAAGTAATTCTAGTACTTAGATTTTTTTCTTGTTATAAATTGTTTTAAAGTGATCTTTTCAGATGTGCGCATTTCATTAGATGCAAAGGATCATCATAATTAATTGCTGTACTGTTTCGTTCTGAAAAAAAACGTAGGGTTGTTTGACCTGGGAAGATTCCACTGAACAGCTTAACGCCCTTCTGATCAAATTCATTTTCAGCAATCAACGCAAAAGAGCGGCAGGAATGGGTGGCAAGGCTCAGAGCTGTTGTTCAGCACTTCTCAACACAGATTGCCCAGGAACACCCTCCATTGGTTCACGCTGAAAGAACACCTCGAACGAGATCAGTGGTGACCAACATGGGAAACAGTTTCAATAAAATAAAAGGTACTTTTACCCAATAGCTGGACTTAAAATTTCATAACACAAAAAGAGCTTGTCTGATTAACTTCAAATTTTCAAATAAGATTGATTTTTACGAGAAGAACATTCATGTACAATTTGGTTGAAAAACACCAAGCATGAGAGAAGTTATTTGGTCCTATGCAACAACTTGCTGCTTTAAATTTTGTTTAGTAGGCTAATCACGTTGTTAGCTAAACGCAACAAAAGCAGTCCGATGCGCCAGGAGCAGAGTCCAGTTGCTCGATTCAAAAATTAAAAACCTGCCAAGTTCTTGGACTCTTTACTGTCCAAGTATGTTTGTTATCCAGTACGTTGGTCAAATGGCCATCAGTCACTTTAATTCACATGCAAAATCTACCTGCAATCGCAGGTGGTGTCTATCGTAAAGTTGCTCAGACCCGCAAATACCTGTGTGTGACAGGAAGCATGCCAACGCAGTTAAAATAAAACTTGGCCAGGGTTGTCTGCACCTCCCACATCTAGGCTAATGATGTTGAGCTTCAGCCAATTTAAAATGATGGAGAAAGTTGTTCGACGCATAGCAATAGACCCTGAGAAAAAAAAACACCACGAGCAGCAATAAGAAAAGAGATAAAGTAAACCAGGGGTTGCTAACCTTTTGGAAACTAAGAATTACATCTTGGGTACCAATTATTGCGAAGGGCTACCGGTTGGATGCACACTTTTGAAATAAAAAAATTGTTTAGTTTCCCTTCAATTGTGTTAGTAACTACTGATATTCACCTATGTGAAGACACTAACCACATCAATGCTATTTTTAGAAGAGGTCCCAGCGGGCGACATGTTGCCCGTGGCCAACATATTGAGTGTCAACACTCATGAATACTTCAGAGCAGGGGGACCAACGCGGCGCCCGCGGGCACCAGGTCGCCAGCAAGGACCATGTAAGTCGCCCATGGGCCTGTTCTAAAAATACCATTAGCATGATTAATGTCTCCACATTAACAAATATCAGTACTAAAATAATTGAAGGTAAACTGAGCAAAATTTTTATTTCAGAAGTGTGTATCAAACTAGTAGCCCTTCGCATTAATCGGTACACAAGAAGTAGCTTGCAGTTTCAAAAAGTTTGTGACCCTGGTTTAGAGTTTGCAAAGGAAAGGGAAGGAACACATTATCAAAAACCAGCACATGAAATTCAAATATACAAACTAAGCAAACCATGCTCCAGAACTACACAGTCATCCTGTTTTCTCAGGAAAGTACCATCTTTATATTCCTTTATAAATACAAATGGAGAAAGGCTGTGAAATTTGTGGACCAAGAAGTTTCAGAGTAGATTTTTTCATGGAGGTTGAAGATGTTTACTTGTGCACCCTGGGCAGTAATATGTTGTTCGTGAGAGCCGACTTGGCTTACGGAAGCATTTGGTTTAATTGTTAATGAGTCTACTACTGTAAACACTGCACATACCTTTGCCTTATCTCCATGAAACTAACGCAGTTGAAAATTTGCATCTACTTAGTGAAATTTGTGAAATAAACAACATCTTTTCCGGGTTCATGTGGGCAGTGATGGCAGTATTGCTGGGGACTGTGGTTGGGGTGGTAATAGTCACGATACCAGATCATGTGATTACAGATGTTGTAATAGCAGCTTCGTTGTAATCTCTTCTGGCTAACTCTCAACGTCTGCACCTGCGCTTGTGAGCAGGTTTCAAGCTGATGAGAAAGCATTTTCTGTAGATCAAATGGTGGATGTGTGGCTTTCTGTCATTGAAAAATAGACCGTGATATAAACTGCTTCTGTGCGAATAACGTTGCAAATTTGCAAGAAAGACATCAGCGGCCGGTTACCCCGAAACACATTTTAATTGTTCATTACCCCCTCTCTTATTTATACACTGCTTACACTCCCCATAGCCCCGCATTTAACTTTTTCATTACCAGCTGTTATTTTTTTTACAGACCAAGTGCAACATATCTCTGGATCGCTGCAAGGGCCTCCTTTGTCGAGAAACGTCGCACCTGGTGACGTAACCAAAACAAGCACTGCAGACGCTAATGCCGGTGTGTATGCGTGTTGGTAGAGAGCCGAGGATTAATTTTATACATTTCTGATTTTTTATGAAACGAATTGTGAAACTGCTGTATAGCAGCTTAAACCTGGGGTGTTCAATTCACAGCTGTATGAAATTGGTAGAACCTGGAGTCTGGTTTGTCTGTAGTAGAGCCTCGTCTGTCGTAGACGGAAATGCAAAAAGGAAAGATGAAGTTGGGGTATAAGCGCTGAATTTCCCCACTTTCTCCAGTTGAAGTCCCAATGTGATGATATCTGGACCAATATGCAGTGTGTTGTTTGCAGTTCGCATTTCCATTAACTGGAAACGATTGTTCAACGTTTTAACAAGACTGCTTGGACAACATCATGCTCAAAATGATTTTTCAAAAAGAACAGAAAGATCATCTTGTGACAGCTCGCACTGATCACCAGCCATATCGCAAATCTGTTTTTAATGTTGTTTCAGACAGTTGTCTGTCAACTAAGCTTATTAAAATTGTAACTGCTGCCCTTCCTGAGTGTATGGAAGTTTTTCCAACTGTCCAATCAGTCTGTACCGGACACGGTTCGCTGCCTCACAGGTCGGAATCGAACCGAAAGTGCGGGATCGTACCGGAGAGCGGCTGTGATGCGAACAGGCCCCGTTGATGTGAATCGGCCTTTGCAGAGCGCAGACCTCAAGCAATTGCAGAACGCGAAGCAGGTTTGTCGGTTTTACTCAGCTGGTAACTTCTTGCAGATGAACGTGTACACGGCGTTCGTTTACACCGGGGGTCCCCAACCTGGGGTGCTTTTGTCCATTTGAAGGGGTACATTTGAAGGAAAATTAATTATGTTTCCAAATATTATAACATATAGAAAGTTTCTNTTAAAATTTCAGTGGATGTTTGTTATTTCNCTTGGCCTCTTTTGGCGTAAGAAATTTAAGGGGTGCATGCTCAACTGGCAAAATGCTGAAGGGGTCAGGGGTGGGAACNGCGTTCCCACACCTTTTTTTCGTGTAGGAACGCGTTCCCACACCTTTTTGCACTAGTAACGTTACTTGAAGATGTGGATTACATTGAAACATGNCTGCGATCNCACAGATGTGCTAGCGACACGCAGATTTGCACTGCTAGTCAAAAGTCTGCAGTGAAAAAGGAAGATCCAGTGTCGAAATTCGTGTGGGCGAATCCTCACTTTATCCGAACTGTTTGGTGCAGTCTTTATATTTGGCATAAATGTTTGGTGCAGTCTTCCTTTTTATTTGGTGTGGGAACGGCGTTACCACACCTCTTTTTTTAGCAGTACACCCCTGGAAGGGGTGCATGGTCAGAGAAAGGTTGGGAACTTACTCCTCGTCTAATAATAAGACGTCAATATTTATGTGTTTTCGTTTTAAAACGATCTGCTTTCATCGCTATCCTGGTTGCCTTGTTTGGTTTTGTCCCTGAGCAGCTCATCGCTTTCGTCCACACGCGATGCGTTTGGTGCTGAACCATCGCGTCCGCAATGGGGCCAATAAGACCTGGTTCAATTGGCTTCAGATTTGCCGTCAGATGTATGGGCAGTGCTGCCGATTAAAAAATTAAAGAGTTCTTTCGATGGAAAACTTTTTTCGAAACACTCCTTTCTTGAGCAGTTGAGAGCACCCCATAACCTGGAAGAAATTCAAAGAATAATAATCAGAGAAATGGACACAAAGAATATGACCAAATGTTGAGAATCACAGAAATTATTAAAAAAGGTGCAACCAAGAAAATGACAGCATTTGTTTAAAACCAGTTGAAGTTATTTTGTGCTGTTCCTTTTTCAACTGCATGTTCTAGAAAGGATTTCATANTGTATAATATAATGTCAGGATCAGTTATGTATAANTTGTATTCTTAATTGATCTGGAAAGNATTCCTGAAGGCCTTCCATGCAGGCAATCGTATCTGCGGACAACTACCACGCTGGCCTCATCAACATGCTCGACTGCCTCCGCTACCATGGCGAACACAAGAGCGATTCGGACAAGGCGGACACAATCTCTCAAGCCAGTGACGAGGGCTTGTCGGCCTTGGACCAAGACGTTCTTCTGCTGAAAGCCACGTCTGGAGCTGCGCTGCAGTCACTGAGCAGCTGCTACTCTATTTTGCAGAAATATCATCAGCAGCTCTACTCTGCTTTGCCGCCAGGTTTGTGACCTTTCACCTTCCACGTGACTGCTTTATCGTAATGCATGGATGATACCAGCAGTGTGATTGCCTTATAAGTGGTTGCGGTGAAAGAATATTCTCTTGTGTCGCTTTCAACTTAGTTCGGGTTTCGTTTTGTTTTTCTTCACAATCAAAATTGTGTTTTTTTGAGGTATTCGACGGTAAAGCGCAAACAGCAAAAGCGAATAAAATCCTTGTGAAGTTGTTGGAAACTGATATAAAACCGTGAACAAAACGCGAAAGCAATGCTTGTGCGAAGAATCACTGGCTAAGGCCTTTGTATAAACGTCTCTAGAAAAACTGACACGGTGGTCTTTGTTCTTATGTTATGCTTTAAAGCAGTGGTCCCGAACCTGCATTGGCCTATGTGCCATCTTTTCCGAATAAATATCCGATGGGGCCACTTTGCAATGCTGACACCTCATGAACAACTTGTCAAAACTATTGCTCATAGGTCAGTGAACGTTTTAGTAAGGATTTATGGAACTCTCTGTGGATCACAAAAAATTCCAGGTAGACCACCGATGGTCCAACTGGACCACGTTGATGAGGGTCATTGCTTTGAAGGTTAATGTCCTTCAACTTTGGTAAATTGTTGCTTACCTGACCAGCTCTCAGAGTCGTCTGTGCTTATACCACCTTCGTCTTGAATAGATGCGAAAGTGAAATGGGTCGAGCCGAAGGATCGAGCTTACAGCGCGAGCGGCACTCACAGTGTCGACACAGCTTCTGTCAACAGTGACGGCAAGGATCGAATCAGTGTGAGTCGGCTCTTACTTATTCAAGTATCTTCTGTATTATTGCTGTTGGTTTTGTGAACAGAGCTCCGGCCTGCACATTCCTAGTCAGTAGTGTGGTCAGGTTCTGGCCGCGCACTTGTGCAAAGACATTTTAATCGTTGGTGTCGTAACGGTTTGAATTGAAGCTTTGGTGTTTTATCGGTTTGAAAATGCACTGTAGCGAATTGAGCTGTTAACATTAGCTCGTCGTAAACGTAAGGGCAGATAAAATCGTCTTGTCTAGCGGTTGTTGAGCATTGTTTTATGTAAACAAATCGAGTCGGAAGATTGTTTTATTCTTCTAAGGTAGGAGTCAGCAACCTTTTGAACGCTGTGTGCCGGTTCACGATTTACGTCAAAACGCTAATGATTTTGAACACTGCCGTTCTAACGATACATTTTTGCCAACTAACAAATATAACTCAAATTTCGAGTAAATATCCTGGCCACACCAGTGCTGGCGTCCAGCAATTCTAGAGATCGCGCAAACAGGAAGAAAACATCTGGAGATTACCGTAACTGCAGCACGGTACTCTGCTTATGGAAGCTAGCTGGATCTGCGGTCTTGCTTTGGTTTCTACAGGACGCTTACGATGACCATGCTGTGTCTGCTGCACACGGTCAGAATCTTACATACCTTGCCTCAAACTTAGCTCTTAGTTGACAGATATGTGTTCCTACGGAGTCTTGCAAAGTATGGAAAAATTTTGGCCACTTTCCAGTCTGGTAAAAACTTTTCTTTGGTCTGTTATTATGGAAAAAGAAAATAATTTTCCAGACTTGATTTTTCGACATGCATTCTGATAATTTTGTTCTGCTATTTTTGATGAGATTGATAAATTACACTTTCATTGTGTTGACAATTACATTGCGTGAATTCGACCTCCATATGTCATTTGGAAAAGTTAAGTCTGGCAAAAGTTTGGAAAAGTCCCAAAAAGTCTCATTTTATATTCAAAATTGCGTAGGAACTTTGCAGACCTCAACTATGGCTAATTACATAATAGAGGCCATCAGCTTAAAACCATATTAACGATATTTTTCACTTGACGCGAGTAAGTTATTGTTCGGTTCTGCCCAAAGCACAGGTGCCCAACACGAATGAGGATACGTGCCCAAAGTTTGTGTTTTTGCAGTGCTCATGAAATGAATTTGTAAAATTATTTCTGCACAATGTGGCGTATCAAGGAGTGTAGATCGTAATTCCGGCGCAAGCCATCCTACACTCAAGGTATTCGGATATCATCGGATTATATCCGATTCGATGAACTTCTGCCGATGCTCAGCCCACGAGCATGCATTATTGAACAGCACCACAATAAGGTTTCTCAACCCGGCCTTTATCAATGAGCATTTTGTGAAATACCTGTGCGGTCCAGAACACCCGGTCTTGTTTGTTACGCCACAATGCTGCAGTTTGTTCTGTTTTTTTTTAGTTCTGTTCGTGATCGCTTGAAGACATCCGTTTGGCTTTTCAACTTTTCACAAAAGGTTTCTGCTTTATTTTGTCGCAATCAGACTGAGGTCAATGTTAAGCACTCCTTACTACAAACCTGTGATTGTACCCGTTTGAACTGCCAGTTGTTGGCGACAGGGTTGCTAGGTAAAAATTTCAATAAAAAGCCAAACAGTGCTAAAAGGCCAAAGCGATTATTTGAAGGCCAGAAAAAACAAACTTTCTTGTGGCATTGCTATTATTCTTTTGTCACAAAAAAGACTTCGATTACAAGAGCATCATTAGATTTCAATTTTGTGATATCGTCGGGAGACCACCAGCAGCAGGCGCCAGGCGATGGTCTGCTGTGTCCTGTAGTGTACGTATGCACCGCTTAATAAAAGCCACATAACTTGAAACAGGCCAGATCACTGAAATTTGGGTCAGTTTGACATTCTGACAACCCTGTTTGGCGATTGGTCCCAACCGGCAGCGCACTCTAATCCTGCGTATTCAAACATGGGCAATTAAATAGCTGTTTGTCAACTCTAGTTTGCGAAATATCTAACATTTCGATGTAGTGGACATGAGCGATGTGGTAAATATACTTGGCATTGTGGCTCGAACTAAACTGTCACAGAGGAGAAACCATCAAACATGCTTGGTCTGGCAACGTTGATGTTGTTTCGGTGATTTGCAGTAAGTTTTACCGCTGACGAAAGAACCTTGCCCTTTAACTTGATGGTTCAGAACGAAAACTATTCTGCCGGTTGCGATGAGTCAAAGATATTTAGTTGGAGACAGAGCCAATGCTTTATTTCACTATCCGTTGTTCATCACATCACGTGTCCGCAGGTTTTTTAAGGTTTGACTTTGATTGCCGTTAAGATATTTTGAGCGGCCGGAACTATTTCATCTGAAAACCGAGATGGTTATAAAGAAAGGTGTTGGTGTATTTTGGTGGTTATGCGAGGTTCTGCTGCATTTTGAAAGACTGTTAGAAAAATTAAGACCGTTTCGGTCCCTTTAAACGCCTCAAACACTGTGTGTCTGTTTGAACAGTTTAAGACGCCATCGCTCGCTGACCCATCCGAAGAAGTGGAAGACGTTAATGATGAAGTCGAAGACGACCTCGGCGCCGTGGACGAGCACAAGAGCGTCATAATGCATTTACTCTCTCAGCTGAAACTGGGCATGGATCTGACGAAGGTGGTTGTCGCTTCAATTTAAGTCCTATCTGATTGGCTTGTGACGCCTCCTGTTATAGTTATATGCTTCAAACCACAACACAACTTGTTTTTGTGATTCTAACTGCCAGGAAAAGATAGCGAAGGAGTGTAAGTAGTTTATACATGCTGAAAACCTGTCCTTATTATGATAATCATGAATTTGACATTTTTAATGCAGGTGATCCTCAGTACCACTTTACCACGTCTGTTACCATTGCAGTTAGTGGCGCAGCCGGAATGAGGCCGAAGAGGCCATGCCACCCCCCGAAACAAACTTGCTAAGATTTTTACTGGTGTTTGGTGTCAATTTTCAACTGTTAGATAGACGTCAGTGACTGACAACATCAGTGACTGGCCCCTCGCGAAACGAATTATTGGCTGCGCTACTGATTGCAGTTAGGATTCGAACGCTTTCAGTATTAGCTAAAGTTAAATTTAGTTTGCTAAGATCAAAGTAAGCCGTTCAATGTACGTCCCTCGTCAAGATGGCAACATACTATTTGACTCAGTAAGCCATTAGGGTTGGACATACCTCTTCAAACCAACTCATGGATTCCGCCTGAAAATGGGTATGAAATGTTTCACAGAAAATGTTCGGTTATCATTACAAATGTCTTGTAAAACCCTATCGAAGGTACATGTATAGATGCTGGTGCGATTTGCCATCACGTGGTTTCAATCTTCAACAAGACCGTGTACTGTGCGATAAAGTTAAGCGTTGTTGAACAAGTTTTATCCAAGCTTCGCATTTACTTCATAGTGTTCAAATAAAGAGTGGATGTGGCATTTTCCTGAGTTGCAAGGCGTTGTCGTTGCACGGAACTCACACCACCATCACATGCAATGCATGATTTCGTTGTCATGCAGGTGACCCTGCCCACCTTCATACTGGAGAAGAGGAGCCTGTTGGAAATGTATGCAGACTTCATCGGACACACGGATCTGCTGCTGGGTGTCGGTGAAGGGGAAACCCCTCGCGAACGAATGCACAGGGCCCTCAAATTCTACCTCACCTCCTTTCATTGTGGAAGACAAGGTCTGCAGTTGTTTGTGAATAAACACTTGTTGCAATCAGCGCATTGTAGCCTCGAATTTTTGTTGTCCTTTTTCAGCTTTGATGCTGGGAGTTTCCGCCTGATGACGCGTTTAAAGTTTGTGCAGTGGGGGTGCTTGAAGTTATTGTGACGTGTCAATGCAAGTCAGCATGACTCTCGCTGCAGTGCCCTGCTTGCTTTGTTCGACGTTCTGGTGTTGAACCCAGACCTGCAGCCATGGGGAGGCATTCGGGGACAGTGACCCCAAAAATTTTGTTGTGCCCCGAAAAATTTATTTGAAACATATAATTGAAACAAACATCTTGCTCCCTAAAAATGCGTTTTGTACCCTCAAACCTTAAAACCTGGCTACGGGCCTGGTTAAATCTGTAGTTGTAAAACTAGTCTGCAACGTGTGCTCAGTCTTGCGTGCGATAGGAAATAATCATTCCTCTTGTTATCTACTTCAATTAATAGAAAATCTGAGAAGCAAATTATCAGATGTATGAAAAACTTTAATCTGGAAAACTTTCTTATTGACCTTGAAGAAGCTCTACCTCCATGGAATTTTAACACTGGTTCCACAGTTCATAATTATTTTGATGAGTTTATTCATATTTTTCAAACATTAATAAATAAACATGCTCCTTTAAGAAAATTGTCACGAAGAGAAAAACAACTGCAAGCAAAACCGTGGATAACGAGAGGATTACTT
>JGI24158J21664_10008040_pt1 | contig 14020 bp, 8 predicted proteins | sample Ectturendosymbi3_FD_21664 | JGI IMG/M metagenome (IMG submission 21664) | reverse complement strand
CACCCACTGGTATCCCCGAGTTTCGATTAGACCATCAAACGCCCAGCTTCAATCCACACGATCTCGTGCCACGACAGGCCGTGATTTATGACACGGGCGCTCTTGTTGCAAAACAATCGCTCAGCGCGCGCCTGGCGGACGCGTTTTGGGATTGTCATAAATCACGCCGCGCGCGCGGCCTCGCCTTGTTATTTTGCCCGAAAAATTTCCTTTCTCTTTTTTCAGCTGATTGATGCGCGACGCCCTGGTTTCTGGGTTGTTGCGCAGCGGAGCGTTGTTAATGAAACGTCTCGCGCGTCTTTATGATTAACAGCGCAACATTAGCGATAGCAGCGACTCGGGTGACGTTTTCCGAAGGTCTTTTCCGTGTAGGAGAGACGGGACGAGCGGTCGTCAGTCAAACGATTTTTTGTCACCGCCCCTTACTTCCGCGTGATCAACGGATTTCTTTTGAAGTGATGGCTCGTTGTTGAGTCGACGGCTCTTTTCGACATGCTGCGACTCAACTTACCGTCTTGCCCACTCGCCACTAGCTTTGTCGCTTGCTTATCAACGGAATCAACAGCGATCCAGGCCCCTCCAAAGGCGAGTTATTATTTTGCCGTTCGATTTTCCTTCCGCAGTCGATGGCGGTCATCATCCGTACTAAATCCGTCTTTTTCCACGCCCTGATGGGGTCCAGGCCCACACTGCCGTTTGTAACGCGTGAATGTGCATCACTGAACTGCATATATACCTGCTCATGGTGAACTTTGCAACCGCATGCTAAGAACCAACGCGGAAGTATCTGATCGACAATTTATGAGGAAACAGCTATTGTCTCAGATGGCAGTCCAACAGAAGACTGCTGCTTTACCTGCTAATTGTTGCACAGTAAACAGTGTGATGTCTATCTCTTCATGCAAATGTCTAAAATCCAAATGTATAGATGAGCTGGAAGGTTTTCAATAAATGGTTGCAAGGGGTTCGAGCTCCGTGTCACTTCTGCACCTGACGATGGTCTTGCTTTTGCTGGAAAAATTGTCTGGCTGTGATTGAGGCTGGCGATTGGACGAGGGATGCCGTATTCAGATGTTACCACGCTTTGGCAAGATCAGTGCGATGCTCACTTTACTTCCAATTCAGAGCGCATGCTTGAAATCAAAACGCTTAGGTCTTGTTACGCAGTGCATTCATCAGAAGAAATGCCTGCATCCTAACCGCAGTACGCCGTGATTGTTGTCTTGTCTTTTGTTTCACTTGATTGCGTTAAAAACGGAACACTCGCGTGCATTGTCCTTCCCTCACGTGCTTTTAGTTAAATGGCAAGAGCCGCTGCTTCCGCGTCGAATTTATTCCGAGCTCTTTGGTGACACCTGCCGTCGAGAAATGCGATGCTTGGGTGAAGTTGAGTTCCTGGTGGAAGGGACTGCTCATGATTTCTCGCCTGAAAATCCTCCGAAAGCAAATCGTTTATTGGATTTAAGAACGTGTGCACCCCAACAAGATTAACCTTGCTTGTAGTGTGTCGAGTGTATGCCGGAGCAAGCAAACACGTCGACAGCTTCTGTGTCCTGTTATCACCTAACAGAAAAACCAATCATTGATCTCTGAGGAGTTATTTGCAAGAAGTCAAATGAGACGGTAGTGGCGTTTTAAGTCAGTTTTTCCGACAGCTGTCGCGGTTCCATCGAGTCCTGTTTTTAAAATTCCGTCGGCCTCGATCAGTTTGTTCTACGCGCGTCGTTTAAACGACATGTGGTGCTTGATTTTTTGCAGAGCTGCTTAGATCGTGAAAACGAAGACTCGCAGCGTGCCGACGATCGCGCCGAAGGGTTCCTTTGTCGATTTTGTCGCCCGACGAAGACGTTCAGCAAAGTGGAAGACCTCGCCCGCCACCTCGACGACCACTTAGGTATCGTCTGCGTTCTTTCTGACCTTTCGATTCCTTCTGTTCTAGCAAGCATTCGAAACGTCAGTGTTGCATCCATTGCCACCTGCGTTTAGTTCCTTGTCGTTTATTGCCTGGAAGTGAAACAAAACGCGAAACGAATGATCGCGTCGTGATCCGTTGGGAGGAAATAATGAGTACATGAGTCGAAAGCATGCAGCTGCCACCAGCGTTCATGCTTCAGGGAAAGGCTTCGTCGATCGAACTCAACCTTTGAAATGCCGTATGTTGTCGTTCCACAATACTGTAGATGCGCTGTTGCGCTGCGAAGTCGAGGCGTAAATTTTTAAATAACCAACGCAAGCTACGCGTGCACGAAACCGTACAAGTACGCACGATACTGCAACGCTTCGCAGCAACATTCGGTATATTTCCTGCTGGCCCCCGACAACCTTAAAGCTTCACAATGTGGTTCGTGTCAAGTGTCAATCGTACTCCACTCTCGCGCAGATGACCTGGCGTCGACGGCCGACGCCCCCGTCAACCAAGGTCACGTGACGAGGTCAGCGGAGAGGGACGTCATCGCTGCGTCGCACGCGACAGCATCGCGACAGCCGCAGACGCTGCGCGGCAAAGTGCAATACCAAGGTTCGATGTGCTTCAGGTAAGCATCGGCCAGTTTATACGACAGGTCGCGAGACCTTGATCCAGAATTCTGCGTTTTCTTAGTCGCGGACGCAACGCACAGTAGATTGCATTCCATCAGCGAGTCTGTGTCGTCGCTTTGCGATATATTTCCCATATGCACGTCGTGCTTTTCTTAAACAACTTGCCTCCAGCGTTGATTCTCCAGCTTGATTTGTTAGCAGCACGCGATCGCATGCACAGGCTGCGTGAATGTATTGCTGCCTCACTTAGCGAAACCAGTCGATCGACCCTGTATGTGTGAAGCAAAGAAAGGTTACGTTTTTTTTGTTTCTGCTCGCAGCAACAGCGTTTCTCCAATGTCCGCAAGTTTTAACCGTACGCGGATGCAGCCGGTAAATCAAGCTGTTGCAGAACACAATAGGTCCTTTCCCGTTCGGCGCCATCATCGAAAGCGCGCGATATTTCCTGCGCTATTTTTTCCGCAGTAACTGGCGATAGTTCCCAATTTCCTCCTCGTTGAAAATGGATGCTCGCGATGTCATCGCGCCTAGCCGAACTAGGCCTGACAACGGAATTGTCATTTTTTCTGAATGTTTTTGGTTTCGTCAACGCTTAAACTGCGAAACCGATGCCTGTTGTTTTTTTCGGTCATAGACCGAGACATTTTTGAAATTTGACCGAAAAAAATTAAGTCATTTCGGTCAGAATGTTTGAAAATATGGGCTAAAAAAACACTTAGGGCGAGTTTTAATGCAATTGTGAGACAAATGACCGAAATGTTTCAGTGACCAAAATGTCTCGGCTAAAAATGACCGAAACGTTTCAGCGAAAAAAAATACCCCGATGCTAACCAACTATTTTGGAATAAGAGAAGCGTTGGTGGTTCTTGGCTTTACTTGTTAAAAGCAAGTTTGAAAAGCCGTAACCCCTGTCTGGCTTTAAATTATCTCCAGTTGCGCAGGTGGTTTCAAAGCCAATCTGAACGGACAGTCCAAAGCTTACTCATGGCGACTTATGCTGCTTAGATTACACTTGGTAATCGCGGCCTTAAAGCACTTCATGCACAGTTTTCCGTTTGATTGTTTCTCAATAATGAAGTATTGTTTATTCGTAATGAAGTCTTATCTTCTCATGTGCAGTCCCTGTCCTGTGCCTTCGGCTTTGCCACCTGCTGACGTCAAACAGTCCCCCTCGCCAGTGAAAGCCGACGTCAGTCAAATGAAACTATTTCGCCATCGTGCCGGCATACGTCGGGTCGACGACGTCAACAGCAGTAATGATGACGTCATCCGCGTCACGGGATAAGTCAAACCTGTGAGTACGATTGCTTGAAATTTTATACTTTTTGCCGTTTCTGTGATTTTTTTCCAACTTGTGGGGATGAGGTGTTGCCATGCTTGGGCGCGTTTTACGTTTCTCAGTCTTAGTGAATGTTCGCTAAATTGCGGAACTTGGCACACGATGGAGAGTACTTTGAAAAACGACAGCGCGAATAGTTCGCAGTTATAAGCGCAAGCACTGAAATATCAGGACGCGTGACAAGCAATCTTTTGCTCGCACAAACTCCGTTTTCGCTACTTGCTCACGTAAGCCTCGTCGATTCAGCCACCGATTTGACTCACAGCAGCAGCCAAGGTCGCGCTGCTGCCGGAGCTCCACTTTGGTCTGAGACGTAAGCCTCGAAAACCGCGGTCAATGCATTCAGTCACTGCGCGTGCTTCAATGCGGCGACAAGTTCTGAAGCGGGCAGGAAGCGGCGGTGAAGGTTTGCGCGCTTTGCGCCCGGGCCTGAATGGACCCAGACGGACGCCATCGAGAAACCTATAAAGTGCCATTCACGCGGGTCCCCGTGCGACGTGTAACACTATTCCCCGCCGAGCCCTGAATGCCGCCGGCTCGCAGTTTGAAATGTGGCCACAGGCGTTCGACAGCTGAATCGTGCCGGCCGGATGCGGCCGACCGCCGCCTACTTCGTGTTTCATTTATGCCGCCCTCGCCTTGATCGACAGCGCGCGACCAGTTCCATTGTGATGTCGCCGAGACGGAAACGTGCGCGTGTTTCGCGTCGCGCTCGCAGCGCTGAAATCGGCCAGCGCGGACTTGCGTGGCAACAGTCGTCAAGAATTTCGATCCCCGCAACTCTTGGAAGTAATGAACTCGTTTCCTGTTGCAGCGTTCCGCAGCAATGTTTCGAACGTCCGTGTCTCATGTTATGCCGCCCACTTTTCTGTGTTTTCGCTGACACAGTTTCTATTAGCAACGATCTTGAGATCTGGGACTTCTGATAATGACAAGTGTTTCCTTGGCTCTGCTTCAGAAGGCAAAGCATTTTTTAATGTTTCAAATCGCGATTTTCGCACCACTTTCACAATAATTGAGGAGTCTATCAAAAAGCTTAGACCAGCGGTTTTAACGTTTTTCACATACCTTACCCTTCATCAAGCAAGGTTACCAGATTTACCTGCCATTGGCGCTCATTCATTGAAAATACGAAATTAACAAACTCTTACAGCTTATAATGCTTTAAAAACATTTACGTTGGCTACAACTTATGATTCAGTAAATTTACCCCAGGTTACGAACCACTGGCTTAGAACGTTTTCATCTCAAACTTGGATTGAGGTCGCATAAGCAACAAACAGAACAGAAGTTACGTTTTCGCCACTGTGCAAAGCAGATATTGGTGGCAAGGCAATGTGTCGCTTTCACTGCGATTTGGGATTGCTGCTGTTTTTTAAAAAAACATTGTGTTTTCTTCATCATGTGAGTTCATTTCTCACATGAGGAAAGCATTGAGCATTGAAGCACTGCTTTTTCATCTTAACTTCGCTTGTATTTTCCGCAATAGCAGGTTTTTTAGTTTTCTTCAGACTTCAGCGATGATCAATATGGCAACAACTTTCGAAATCTCCCTTTTTTGTTTCAGATTAAACGCTCCTCAGCGCCACCTCACGACCGCGGCTTGGAGATATTTATTCGCAGCGTCGCTATTTCTTACTCGGACTGTGGTGTGTTCCGATGTGCGTCTTAATTTGGTTCTTCGCCGCATGTTTTGGTCGCCCGTAGGAAAACTACCCGGTACCCCACCTGCCTCTAAACGGCCAAACACGTGTTTCTTGTTGACTAGCAATGACGCTTGCCCCCGCACACGTACAGCAGCTGCTTTCGCTTGGCTGGCAACATCGCCTTCGGAGAGATAAGTCGGAGGCGACCTTGCAAAAGGCCGCACTCCGTGCAGCCGTTCGGCGTTGCAAAACCGAAACTCGTCTTTCGTGAAAAATCGTTCAGAAGCAAAGCGACTACGACAACACGTGACCAGCGCGTATCGAAACGCATTTTTTGAATCCTGCGATGCCCACACAGGCCAATCGCATCCGGGACGCCGCAGAAAAAAGACAGATTTGTAATTGCGCGTTGTCGAACGTCAAGACCGCGTCACCCTCGCGAGCAGTCGTCTCTTTTTGTACAGCAGCCCATTTGCACGCACGTCTATATAGATTAGCGCGGTTAAGCGACCTTTGCATTGCCACCTGCTTGTTGCGTGATAGGTACTCAGTAGCGAAGAGATGGCCGACCACGATTCTGTTTTTGTCCGTTCTGTGAAAAACATGCGTCCTATTTCGGGAAATTTCCTTCGCTTGCGTCTGTACTGTTTTCAGATATTTTGTATCCCAGCAAACGCGGTTTTCGAAGATGTCGTTTTTATTTGTTTCTTGTCTTCTTTTTTTTCTTGGACGCATTCCTTCATTCCTTTTGTGTTATACCGAGGTGCACACTGTTGCCATGCGACGACCGTAGCCATGACAGCGAGGTAATAAAACGAACAAAGTATGATTGTTGACAGTGATCAGTACTGCATTTTCCAAATGAGTTCTACTGCTTTCTGACATTGATTGGCCAGTATTGCCATACATCTTTCCAAGACATTGTGTAAGCAGTGGTTTTCAACCTGGGGGGTCGTGAACCATTTTTGGAGAGCTCGCGAGTAGAGTTTCATGTACACACACAGCTGTATTACATTTGCTTTATTCGTGCTTTAGATGAAGGTCGTCGGGTTAGTATTTCACGCCGTGACATATGTCACTGCATGAATTGCTGGGTTGAATAGTGCGTCGTTTCAGTGGGGGGAGGCCTGTGCAAAACAGGTCGCGATCCGCGTACCTTGAAAGTTCGGGACACGATGTTGCTACTTTGCTTCACGAAATATCTTGAAGAGATGCTGTGCTCCCAACTGAGCAGCGTATGCGGTTACTCTGAAGTTTGAGGTGAAACCCCTGGTGTCAGGGTAAAACCGAGAAGGCGCGGAAGAAAACGGTTGGACTACTTCGTGGGAACGCGGAAGTGGCATCAGTGAAACGATAAACAGTGGTCGAAAGTCACCATTTTCGTGAGGAAACTTAATTTTTCGTCCTGGCGCACAGAGGCCCGAAATGCCGTCGTCGGTCCTAATATGTATTTATGCAATTAAAGGATTCTTAATGATCTTGCACCATTGAACATTGACATCTAGAACTCAAAAAACGTTAGCCCAAAAACCTTGGATAACACCAGAGTACATTACAAATCAATTAAAACAAGCGTTATAGGGCATTAGTTCGTTCTAAAGTTGGTAATGAGCGGGAACATAAACGATTCAATAAGCCACCTCGTGCATTGGCAATCTTATACGGGTCAGGTCAAGGGGTTCTCAACCTTTCTCCCGTTAAGTACCCCCGAGTCATAAAACAATCAACCCGAGCTCCCAGGTTAGCAGGCAAAGCCGTGGATTTCACATTGTTGCATCGCAACAACGCAAGATCAGGAAAAATCTGCACGAAGTTTTCAATCGGCACGCGTTTTCCTGTAGTATGGGATATTAAAAAATAGCGCTACATGAAAACTCAACTGCCGTCCAGGTACTGGAAATTTTCCCGTGAACCCCAGGTCGAGAACCACTGGGGTGAGTTGTACAGTTGGTTGAGCTCGCGCCACCAAAGCTGGATTCCATTGCGGGGTGGTTCATGCCGAAAACTTGGGAAACGGTGCTTGGCAACCCAGTTTGAAGAAGTATGGTTTTGACAATGCAGGCGTAGAGAACATACCAAAGCCAATTCGGTGAACAGAAAAATAGTCTTCGAGAATAAACGTTATTATTACTTTGATTTTGTTTCTCAAGTGATTGCTTTGTATCGATCATGTTTGCTCTGGTGGTAACTTGAAATCGCAGGATTTATTGCAAGGTCCAGCAATAACAACCCGTCACGTTTTGCCCTTAAACTGTACATTCGTTATTTTGTTGGTGCTATGTCAAGCCTAATAAGAAATTGGCAAAGTTGGGCAATTCATGAATCTAGCTAGAAGTCGAATCTGAGTCATCACACCTCCGAGCGTACGTGGCGGAACTTGGGGGCCTCATGGGCCTGGGCCCCTCCACTTTTTTCTGGGGGCCTGGCCCCCCACTTTTCAATTTAGAAATTTGCCTAAATACGTTTAAGTAACACAATTTGTATCGAGCATTTGTTAAATTGGACAGAGAACCCCTGTTGTGCCTCGCTGCAGAAGACTCCCACACAGGATTGACAATTGTTCAGACAACACAAAATTTACTTCGCCTCATTAACAAGAAATTTTGGCTGCAGCATGAGTGGAGGATGAATCCACTTTCTCTTTCAAAGATAGCACATTGACTAAATTGCATGACCACGCTCATATTGATGCCCTTGTAACTGAATTAAAACTATTGAAGAATATGTCATCGTCTTTTGCACCTGATACCTTCGAAACTGTACGCAACGCCTGCAAAATTAAGAAAGATCGAAGGGCCAAATTATCAGCGTAGATTTGTCCCGGTCCGCAAAAGCCTATTTCATTTTGATGTAGAGATTCGTTGTACTGTGGAAGAAATTCTGGAACGACAATTACTTATTCGAGGTCGAGTTTTGCAACATTTTGTACAATTGAGAAAACTCTCGCGGCCGCAAGAAAAGTTTTCGCGGGTCCTATTTTTTCCGAGGGGACCGTTTTTATAGGGTGGATATACCTTTTCGCATTACGAACTACCGTTTCCTACTCGCGATTGTGTTGCGTACGTGAGGTCTAGTTTGTATCAGCTTGCAATTCGCGTCAGGGCAATTCGTGTGTGCGCGCTCCACTGCGTCCGCGCAGTAACCTCGTTTTCGCATTACATTCGAGGTTTTGTCCATCGGCGTGGACACCACGTTTGCAGGTCTGCTGTACGTGTCAGCAAAACTCTCACCCCTGGTCTAAGGGAACTTGTTGGAGTAATGTACGACTGTTACAGCTGTACTTGGCGAGTACCAATGTCAAATGCTACAGCAGAGCGGTCGTTTTCGTGCCTTCGACAGCTGAAGAACCACTTGACAAACAAACTTAACCAAGAGTACTTGGACCGCATGGTGTTTTTGCACATTCACAAATACAAAATAGATCAGGTTGATGTCATAACAATACTGCAAGAGTCATAGCAGTAAATGATCGCAGAATTAACTTTTTCGGAGAGACGTTTGTACAGTAGTGTAGCACAGTTCATCTATTGTTGCTAGGGATCGTTCACCTATTCTGTCATTAGAATTTCAGATATCTATTTTTACCCCATCATCATCTTGAAAGTCCATATCATCTCTATCTGATGATGTAATATGTTGACGCTCTTTAGCTTTGTGCATGTTGTGTTTTTGTAGTTCAGGGGTCTCCAAACTTTTTTTAAGAGGTCCACATAAGCTATTACACAACATTTCGAGGGCCGGACATCTTTCGTTCTGTAAATTCTTTCGGGATATGTTGCATTCTACCAAATCAACGTAGGCCTATATATATCATTTTTTCATTATTGACAAAATGTCCTCGCAGGCTGGATGAAATGGCCAGATTTGGCCCGCTGAACGTAGTTTGGAGACCCCTGGTGTACCCTGGTGTAGTTACTTGTGAATGACTTTTGTGTAAGACTTATAACAACTATTTACTTTTATGTGCTCAAGTCAGTGTAGCGCACATAGGTAGGGTGTAATGTAGATAAGGGTCGTTGAGATCTTATAAAACTTTACATTAAATTGCTTAAAACAGTGGTTCTCAAAGTTTTTTTCACATTCCTCCCTTACAAACCCAAACTCTGCCGATTCCTCCCCAACAAATATCACAAATGATAATTGCAAAAATTTCTCTGTACGTACTGTGAAGAAGCAACAGATGATTATGAACCAAACAGACTCTTTTGTAATATCAGTCACTGCATTTAAAGCGGCTTTTACTTGGCAGTTACTGCGATTGCTACCTGACAGGTGCATGGTCTAATTGATCATGGAGCTGGTTGGTAGTCGCAGCTTCACCGTTACACCAGCAACAAAAAACGTAACGCCTCCAGAACTGCGCCCCACAGGGATCGTCCTGGCACCCCTTTTCTTCAACATCTGCATCTCTGACATGCCAACCACCTTCTCCAGAAAGTAGGCTATGCAATATGCATACGGCAACGACCTAGCAATCACGCATACTGATGGAGACTGACAAACAGTGGAAGGGGCGGAAAGCAAAGACATGGCAACTGTAGGTGAATACCTCCAGAGGTGCAAGTTAAGCTCAGTACTACTAAAGCAGTGTTGGCAGTCTTCACCTCAACAACAAGGAAGATAAACGTGAGCTGAAAGTCAACCAAAACAACAAAACCCTGCTCTTTTGTTCCAAGCCCACATACCTCAGAGGAATGTTGGGCAGGACAGTCACGTACCGCTGAAGTCACTTCGCAAATAGTTGACATCATGTATTGCACTCTTGAGGCGCCTGGCTGGGGTGCTGAAGCAACAACTTTGCGAACAGCCAACTTACCCTGGTCCATTCAACAGCAGAGTATTGCGGTCCTGTCTGGTGCTGCAGTGCTCACACCTGCCTCATTGACCTGCCATCAACGACGTCTTGCGAATTGTGACTGGATGCCTGCGTCCTACACCAGCGAACAATCTTCCTATCCTCGCAGGCATCCAACCTGCTGAGCTTCGTCGCAAAGGAGCAACACTGTCTCTAGCACGCCGTGCCTGTAGCCTAGACACCTGCTCCACTCAGCGCTCACGGCCATCGAGTGGGAATGCACGGCATCTCAAATCGAGACATCCATTTTTACCTGCTGCTCAACAACTCATAAGTTCATCCATGGGCATCGGAGGGATTTTTTCCAGGGGGCTAGTTGGGGATTTTCCCAAAGATTTTTCCAGGGGGCGGGCAAAAGTCGTAAAATTTGCTTTTTACCCCTGGAAATTGAAAAAATAACATTTTTTGCTAATAATTTCAAAATCCAGGGGGTCAAGGCACCCCCTGCCCTCCCCTTCCGACGCCCATGAGTTCATCTGAAGACAAAAACAGAAGTGCGGCGGAATACTGAAAAGTTGGAGTGCACTACGAGACTCCGTACTTCCATCCCCTAAACACCCTCCTGGAATGGCACTGCCAAGAACAGCGTGCAGTATCGTAGCCGGAATGAGGCCGGAGGCCATGGCAAACTTTTCAGTTGTTCGGAAATAAACGGAAGGGCCAACCGGAAGAACATCAGATAATTGAACCCCCTGAACAAAATTTCTGTATGCGCAACTGACGTGGGTTCGACTCAATCCCCTCCACACGGGTGCCGGACGTTTCTGCTCCTGTTTGCGCAAACGGGGTATGGCCGCTTCTGCGGCTTGTGGGTGTGGCGCAGAAGACCGAACCTTTGCCCATATTGTCTTCCAATGTGCAATCCATCGACTTCCCCATGATGATGAGACAACCGATTGGCTGCCCTGATACCTAGTGTGGCCAAGCAGTGGACTGAACGAAATGACTCTAACGATGATGATAAAGCAGGTTATGCAGGCGTATTGTAGACATTCCGGTATAAAACAAACTTGCTGTGCAGTTTTTTTACGTGTTGAATAAACTAATAGGAATAAAACATTTGTTTTTTTCCCACTGCGTTTCCTCCCCAATTCCTTCCTGGAGCAAATTTCCTCCCAGGGATTCAAAATTCCTCCCTGAGTGAGCCAAGTGCCTCCCGTTTGAGAACCACTGGCTTAAAACATGCTGACAAAAATTGATGAGGTCATATTTCAATGGTTGTGGCGCCACAATTGCCAATTCAAACCATACAAATTTTCTAGAGTTTTTTGAAAGTAAAAGCGAAGATGAACAACTTCCGAACACATTTTGCCGAAATACGTCTTTACGAAAACCTGCTTGTTTTTGTGCTTTGGTACATTTTTCTTCCTTGCCATGCCTATGCTGTCAAGTCCAGTCTTTAAATTTTTTCTCTAAAGTCAGTTGTTGTCCTCTCCATTTTGACAGATATATTGAGTAAGGGGGAGTTCTGTATTGGCTTCGGTTGCGAATATCCAAAGAATTCGCCATGTATCTGCTGAAATTTTCCAAAATTTCTCTAGCGAAAAATATGTTGAAATTAGTGAAAAGGTTTTCGATTGAAGCATAGCTCGGTAAGTCAATGCGATTTTCTGCCTTCACTGAGCAGAGTTAAATTGAGCCTTTTCTTAAAACGTCGATTTCAGTTGAGTCATTCAATACCAAAATTTTTCGAGTCCAGTGAATGGCTCTTGTCATCATATCTCTACACACAAACTGTATAAGATGTTTTAATGCTCTAAAAGCATTTGAACTACACCTGTAGCCTACGTCTATTGTTCGAGTATATAGTTAATTTGGTTGGCCGAAGCACAGCCGATGCAGCCTACAATTTGTCTGCAGGCTTCTTCCCATGCAATGTTTTCCTGTGCTTTTTCAGTGGTCTTTAGCAAGTCCTTAGTTTTACAGTGACATGTCACAGCACCAAATATTATGAAAAACGCTCCAGAAACACTTCTTTACCTCTACAAAGTACAACATTGGACTGGTGTCACTTTGGAAAGCCACGAACGTGCCGAATAGATCTGGGAACGTATGTTATCAAATCTCAGATTTTGAGTTATTTTCAAACTATTTACACGAATACGCAAAAAGTTCAACTACAAATCCATGCCCGTTGTTATTCGGCTATGGAGAGTCATGCATCGATGATCCACATTCTCAACCAGAAAACATCACACTATTTCGCAAAAGTTGATACTTATTTGAACCAACGCCATATGCTTGCGGCCTTCTCCAAATATCAGTCAGTACAATGAAAAATACGTTGTAAGGACATCACACACTTGTTCATTTCTCATTATCGCTTGTCATTTCTCATCCACATCAGATTTTGCAGGTTGCACACTGGTCTTGCTCTTTTTTCAACAATTAGTGGCATGAAGCGGGGAAAGGATGGCCACCATCCAACTATTCCTAAAGCATCATTAGTTGGTGAAAAGCTTAATCGCGAAAACATTTTGTAGTAGTGCTTTGTTGAGTAGATCGCCTCTATCAAATTTCAACACATGCTTTATTGCTTCATAATTGTAAGTTCCTATAGGTGAAAGTGATTTGTTTCTTGGGTAACAAATAATAAACTTAGGAAAAACTGTTGCTGTTCACTCCGTCGAATTCGATATGGAAATATTCTTCTGCAAACTGCCAAGTGCGTTGATATTTAGTATGAGTAAGCGACGACACCGAGATTTCGAAATCCATTTGCCATTGCGACTGTCTTGTCACTTTTAAGCAGTGGTTCTCAACTTCCTTAGACCCATGGGCCATCTTTAAACAAATATCCGATGGATCACTTTGCTATGTTGACACCCCATTAACAATTAGTCAAATGCAAGAACCTAAAGTGGTCTTACATAATTTATTTTACAATAAAGGTTACAATTTTCCGGAGAGTTTTATAAAAGATTTACGGAACCCTTTGCGGACCACTAGAAATTCCAGGTGGATCACCGGTGTTCCACCTGGACCACGTTGAGAATCATTGCTTTAAAGCAGGGGCTCCCAACCTGGGGTACATGTACCCCAGGGGTACATTTCCCTATCTGAAGGGGTACATTTAAGGTTCGCAGTAGAAGAGAAAAGTGTATTTATATGTGATTTGTTTCCAAATATTTATACATATATCAACGAATATCATTTTCATAAATCATTATCTGCTCATTGTTAAATATATCCGTGAATAATTATGACCAAATATTTGTCAAAAGAAGTTTTAGGGGCACTGTTCATCTGTCGAAATGCTGAAGAGATACATGTTTATCTGGTGACATGCTGAAGGGGTACATATTCATCTGTCGGAATGCTGAAGGTGCACCTGCAGGCTTGTCCATGGGAATGTCATTCCTATGCGAATCCCATGGGAAACGTCCCATGGGATGGGACAGCACACATTTGTATTTCCAATGGGACTCAGAAATACAATGAGAGTTTCAGAATGTTACTGAATTGTCATACTTGACTATACGTCTGAATTTTGAAGTCAATCAATTTTTTCGTTTTGCATGTCTCTTTGTACATGTAGTCGTATTTAGTAGATACTAAACCTAAACTTTCATAAATTTAATAATTTTAATTGAATTGTATTCCATATTAATATTATAATAATGTAATGGGAATCCCATGGGA
>JGI24158J21664_10008039_pt1 | contig 14020 bp, 10 predicted proteins | sample Ectturendosymbi3_FD_21664 | JGI IMG/M metagenome (IMG submission 21664) | reverse complement strand
GGCTCGAGTCCGAGTCTTTTGAGCCTTTGATCGACTTTCTAGCGTTTCTGGTTCAAAACTTATGATCTAAAATAAACAAATTAATTAATTATCTAATTAGTAAAATATTTTTACTAACTTACATCACAACTTTTGAACCTGAAACCCCAGCAGGTCATCCAAAGTATCAAAAGATTTGGATTGTAGCCTAGTTTCCAGTAAAAACTTCAGCGAAATACTACCACCTAACGGTTGGTGCCCAGCGCCAGGCAAAGTGGGCCAAGGTGGCCTAAAAGTCCTCCACTCATGACGTCACTCACAAAAAAACGCACCCCCCAAGCAAAAAATTTTTTTCGAGTGCAGACTAGAAGACTTGCTGCGTCGTTTGAGACTTTTACCGGGTCTGTAGAGCATACCAGACCGGAGAAATTCCCATGCAAAGCCACATGCGTTTAGGCGTTTTCTTCCCCGAAAGTCCCCGAAAGCAGCCGGACGCTAAAGAGTTGAGCACAAATTCCTCCAGTTCATTTCATTCTCACTATAAAATACCCTAAGTTCAGTAGTGTGATTTAACACTCTGCATGTTTTTAGTTTCTTGTGGGATCTAAAATTTAGAAAGGTACAAGTTGGCACAACTTTTAAAACCCCTCAACACTTTTATACTGCAATTTACTTGAGTTATGTTCATTTTTCTATGAATAATATTTGTTATCTTTGCGGTTAGTAACCCTAGCATGCATTTCTACAATTAGGTTTGGCAACTTTATCAGCCAGTATCTTCAATTTAAAGTTGAAAAATTAAAAACCTGTTTCATAATCAATCTGCCAGGAAAGAGTGAAGAAACAAAAATTTGACTTTTGTCTCTTTACTTTCAAAACTTTTAAATGTGCAGTAGATGATTTAGCTATTACATTGTGATGCTACAGAATGTGACATATCAAACTTTTTTTCTACTTGTTCACTGTAATTTTCCTTTTTGCAAAGGTGGCAAAGCTCAGCATCATCAGCATGAACCTGCCAGATCAAATAATATGCTTGCAAAAGTCCTCTATGCAACTGGCTTATTTCTATTAAGTGGTGGTATTGCTGCTTTGGTGGTTGGTGAGTTTTTTGTAGTTCAGCCCAGGTGCTATTGTTTATGAATCATGTTCAACGTAAGTGCTTCTTGTGACATACTTACTGTACTCTTTAGTCCAAAATCTCCCTTTGGTGGGTCGTGCCTTGGAATGCCTTGGTTACTACTGGAGCTTGGAAAAGATTATTTTTCTGCATTAATACTCAGTTCATGTCTTTATCAGAGAGTGAATGATGTTAAGTCTTGTTTAACACATTGATTAAAACATGGTTTGTGCTTCTGGTTGTGCATCACAAAAATGGAGACTGCAGGAAATGAATAACCCTGTGTTGGTTAAATTTAAAAACGGTTGTCTAGTCCTAGCACCAGCAATACCAAGGCAGATGATTGCCAATGGCAGAAGTGCGTTTTTTAACACTTTAGTTCATAGATGCAATGTAAGAGTTGTTAATTCTTACTAGACAAGAGTGTGTTGGGAAAAAACTTGAATGATGTGTTGACAGTAAAATATTGCAGAAAAGAGCTTTGTTGTTGAAAGAGTTTTGAATCCATCAGCAAAGTGTTTGATATGAAATTATTTCACATAACAATACACATCTTCAGATCTACAACTTTATTCATATAGAATTCTTCTGGTTGTGATAATAGGAGCAGACTGCAATAACTGAAAAATGGTGTCCTATGGGGATCAGTCTTTGCGCACATCCTTTTTAGTGGATCTATGTCTTTGACTTCACAAAACTGCTATTTCAAGAAATGCATATACCCTGATGACCTGCCTGTTACCACGTTTGGTGCCAGTGTATGAAAATATTGTACTTCGAAATTCTTCATGGAGTTGCTATTTTTGTGCCACTTTGCAACTCCATAACGTGTCAGTTGAAGTTTTGGGTTTGGGTGTTTTGTGGGTGATTTCATAGGTTTAGGCCTTTTTGGTTATGGAGCCCTGGGCTCCAACCGCAAGAGGGAAGTATTTCTCTCAAGTTTTTACTGGAAACTCAGCTAAAATCCGAGTCTTTTTAGCCTTTTATTGGCTTTCTAGGGTTTCTGGCTCAAAAGTTAGGGTAAAATAACCAAAATTTGGATAAAATATCTTTTTGGGGAAATTTTGCCCAAATTGAGTTTCTTTGGCCATAGCTTTTGGACCAGAAAATTGCTTTGAACAGTATAATCTCAAATTCCTGCCAGAGTTCAGTTCTTGCACAACTTGGCATTCTCTTCTGCAGGATTTGTATGCTTTTTAGATAAGCATACAGTGTGCTTTTTATGTTGTGGGAAGTTGACGCTGCAATATATTCAAGTTTGGCCAATCCGAATTTTATACCTATTTGTGTCTGATTGCAGGATCCGAATTTTATAGCTGTTTGTGATTACAGGAGAAAAATTCCAGAAATTGATATTTTCAAATATGAAAACTAATTTTGTCGTTTGGATTAAATGCTGTGCTGATTAAAAACAGCATTTATCTTTCTAGGGATGTAGTCATTGTCTTGTCCAAGCCATGATGTTGGTTTAGTGATTTGTCATCAGAGCTAGCACGCAAGAATGCCATGCTTGCGGCACTTGTTACAGTAAAACAGCATTATTTTGCTCATATTGGAACATACTTCCCGTGTAAGTACGTTGTAGAAACTCTTGAACATCTGACCCTGCACCTCCCAACTCTTTGCATTCTGTATGCAGCGTTATTGACAAAAGAAAGTGAGCCTGATTTTTACTCCCCTCAAACTCAGATAAGTGGGAAGATTCAACTTGAACAAGATGAACAGGGTTTGATCACATGGTCTGATGATTACAATAATTTGTCTTCTGCTCAATCTCAGAAGCTTGTAAAAGTTTTTGAATCCAAGGTATGGTAAGTATTGCCATAACCTTTTTGTTACCATTTTTGTGCCATAAGTAATGTGAATTATTTTCAAAGTTAGTGGGGCTGGCGTGCGTTCTGTGCTTTTACTGATACTGTTGATTAAATGGTTTATCTTGAAAGAATAAACGTTCACATGTTTAATGCCTTTATTGTTGACTATTAACGTTTGTGTGTTTGTGCAACGTCATCTCATTAACCCAAAATTGGAAGCAGATACTTTTTATTTTTCTTGAGTCAAACAATTATTATTCAACTTTCTGTTCTTGTTGCAGTTGCGAAGTGTACTTGAAAGCGAAGGTATTATAGTTGAGGAGCTGAACATCACCTCTCTCACCAAAGCACAACCTTCTGCAAACACCGCTAGCCAAGCATTGATGTTGAAAGGGAACGAAATGTCTTCGCGTGGAGAGCCCGAGCTTGGCAAACAATCTTCCTTATCTGACAGGTTGCAGGAGTCTGCGGGACTTCAAGTTACAAACGTAAAGGATAATCTAAAGCGGAAACTGCGAGGAGTGAGTTTCAACAAATTGTTTTTTTTTCACATTTTTTAAAACTTCTTCAGGCATCTGTGGCTGACGCGTTCTGCTTTCGAACTCAGCATTTCCTGCTATCATCCGGTTTTCTTTTTTATCGACTATCTGGCGTGTTTTCTGAAAAAATTAGTGAGTCAGACCATACACGAACTTCGTTTTGTAATACTGAAAGATTTTTTTCACAGCTTAAATTCAGTCGATAGTTAGTTCTCACTGCATTGTGTTACGAAGAGACAACTGTTTCACGAAAAACATTTAGCTTTCTAAAAGTCAGACATCCGATTGAGTTTCAAGAATTTACTTCGTTTCAATAATTTGTTTTTACGCTTTTGTTTATCGTTATTAGTGTTATGCCGAAAAAACGGCGGATTTCTAAAACCACCCTTACGCATAACCAGCGAACTGAGATTGTAGTGGAAAAGCACGTGTCAGATTTGCTGTTGTGTTTAAAGGTCCCGTCACTCAAAACACAAGCACATAAACTTGTGATAAAAACAATCATTTTAATATTCGACACAAACAATAGAAAATTTTGAAGTTTTGATTGGGGCGTACCGAGGTTAGATGGCGCCCGGGGCAAGAAGCAAGTTTGGCGCCCCCATGTTCGAAACTGAGATCTTTCGGAAGCAAATACACTGTATTGAAGAAAGCACTTACGACATTTTTGGGACTTTTCATTGCCCAAGGCATTGTGCGCCCCCTTCGTTACGCCCCTGGTTTTGATGCAGGCAACAGACACCACTGTCATTGAACGACCATCTGGTTCTGTCTCGTGGCCCAGCATGTGCAAATCTGCAGAGTAGATTCACAACGCAATGTGAACACAGCAAAATATTACCAAACATTTGCAATTGTCAAGGTGAAACTTTAAGAAAAGCGACTAGCTTAGAGTAGGGGTCCGCAAATAGTGGGTCGCGGCCCAAATTTAGGTTGCGAGACCTCCCACTCTGGGTCGCGAAATAATTTAAATTTTAAATTTGCCATTCTCATTAGACAGAATAAATGCGATCATTTACTGATTTATGTGCTAAGTTTCATATAATTCTGTGCATAGAAAAAATTACTACTGTTAATAATAGTCATGAAATTGCTATTTGATTGTGAAGTATTTCCCCAAAATAATATTCTCACGAAATGTTTGGATCGCGAGAATTTAGAACTACTTTTTAGGGTCGCGCCAAAAAATATTTGCGGACCCTTGGCTTAGAGCACTAAGCAACTTATCGCGTATGCCGCTTGGTATAACAACAGTAGGTTAACCTGCCTTATCCCACCGAAGTACCAGATGCAGGAATGCACTGGTAACCACGCCTAAAAGTTTCGTCTGTATGCCTTTGCCTATGTCAGACAACATCATAAATTAACTTTCAAAGTGGAAAGCAACCTGCAAAGAAAGAAGTTCGCGGTGATTCGTCCCACCCTGGTACAGACAGCAGAACAGAAACCTGACTTCGCGAATCAAGAGCGCAGACCTTGTACAGTAGCTCAGTACGCGTGAACAACTCATAGTTGATAACAGGGACAATCTCTGGGCTCGTCGAAGGCTGCAGGCCTTTGCCTCGAACTTTTGTCTCGAGACTTTGAATATTCATGGACGTGGATGAGCAGAGCTTCTGAAATTCAATCTGTTCATTCTCTGTCGTATCTTCAGCAAAAGAAAAACCAAAAAAATGGGATAAATGCGAGAAATTCGACAAAGTTACAGTGCCGACTAAATCACCGGTACAGGCCCGTAACCACGGGGTGGCCCGTTCGGGGGCAGTGCCCCCGAATAAATTTTTGTGTCCAGAAAAATTGTTTGAAACATATAATAAAAACAAAAACCTTTCCCCCGTAAAGATGTATTTTGTCCCCCAAACCATGAAACCTGGCTGCGGTCCTACGCCGCAAATACAGGTCTCCGTAAAAGCCAGTTTTTATAAAGAACGCCTGTAAAGAAGTCACAAACACAAAAGATGTGAGCAAATATTTTTAGATAAAAAAAATCGAGCAACATTTATACAAAAACTTCCGCTGCGATAAGCCTATTGTCTCTATTCACGTCATAATCTGGGCTTATTTACGTCATTAATTCGGACAAATTTCACCTTTTTTTGGAAGAACTAGGAACAATTGAGACAAATGGTTGTTATTGTGGAAACGAGGGAAGATTAATTGAAAATCGAAGTGAATATCACCATCCCGTCAGGAACACTAACATCGGAAGACTTCCAACGTTCACGTGCCTGACTCAACAAAATAATGCACACAACCGTTTTCAACACGGTCCAGGTCGATTTTCGCAGCTGCTGCAGAACTCCTTCAGCTGAGTGTGGCTCTTGTCTGTGCGTGCGTTTGCTTACTGTCAGTCAGTAACAATAACACGCAGGTCATAAGCAACCAGTTTTGTCGTAAAAATCGTCTAGCAAAAGCTCCAAGCTTTCAAGCAAGTCTCGTGAATTTTCGTAACTGTCAGTAAATTCAACACTAACGTTCCAAGTCACTTACCATAATTATGCGAAACCCTGTCCGTAAAACGCAATGTCTGCCGCTGTTGCACAATCGTAATTTGTTCTTTTGTAGCATCTGCCACCACTGCTCTTGAAGTGGGGTTCGCCATAGAAAAATCAAAATTCCCCAAGCTCTTGATTGAGGCAGGCAGGTTTTATACCAGTTAGAAATCGGGAGTCCGTTTTTTTGCAGAAGTAAACTCCCAACTATGTTTATTTGGTCAAAAGCACCTAGTCAGCTTTCCAGACATTTTCAACACATCACCTGTAGGAAAGACGCCGCAGAACTTCTGAAATTTGGGATATTTTAACCAAAAGTTTCAGCGAAAACAATCCGACCGCTGCCTGTTATGCTTTTGTTATTTATTGTTGTTGCGACTCGCCCCACCGTGCCACCCCCCAAAGAACGTACCGCTTATTATGAGATTTACTGAATGCGCAATTCCAACTTCATCGCCCGCAGTTTTAAGGAGAAAAGCATTGTTGCTGTTTTGTCGAAGTGCTTGTCCCTCCGTTGCTGCGCTGACATGTAGTTTGCGCATCGCCAATTATGACGTCAATCGATGTCATTTCATTGTCTCCATCAGTTCAGTACGCCACCTATCGCGGGTGCTGACCCATTTGTGATGTCATGAAACACACGCAGCCGAATGAATGACTTGCAAATCAGAATATTTGCGATAACAAGAAAATAAAAGCTTCCATCTCTTTGTTAAGTTACTGCGCACAATCGTGACCGCTCTGAACGTGAACAGTGTTTGTGACATAACAATCACCATTGCGCAGAAGAGAAGTTGTGTTTTCGTATTTGCAAAGTTTCCACGATAAGAAGATCCGCTTGAATTTCTTGCGCGACTCCCTGGTTACCTAGCTTGCTGTGCACAGTGACGCAAGAACTGACGTCAGTATTGATGACGTTGCTTTGCAGAATGCAGACTCGGCGTACGTCAGCGCTACTTTTGAAGCACGTGGTATTCCGTCAGAGAACGCTGCAGTCTTCACGAGTGCGACAGGTCATCAGTGGGAAGTCCTCAAGAATATAATACAGATGAAGCTGATCAGCACAGGACTGACAAGCACAGTCACGGATTTCAACCGTAAGTACTCATCTATCATTACATACTCTTGTTGTTATCATAATGACTCGAGGTGAGTTATGTTTTCTGTGTCAGTTGTCGGTGAGGTCTCCTCAATGCAAGGGTTGCGGAGTCGGAGGTAAATTTTCCTCCTACACCGACTCCTTAACACAAAGTGAATGAAGTTGGTTGGCAAAAATTTTGTAGCAACTAGCAATCAATGGAAAATGCTGTACACAGCAATAATTCTGTTTCAATAAAAGTTCAAAAGAAATTGAACCATTTCAACAGGAATTTCCAATTTAGGAGTGTGATGTNAAAATGATTCAATTGGATTCCGGAGTCGGAGGCAAAAATCTGACTNTAACTCCGACTCCTGTGTTCTTAGGAATCCGACTCCACCCAAAAAGTTCCGACTCCTNGTGAGTCCGACTCCGCAACCCTGCTGCTTGCAACACTGCAGTTACTTTTGCTGCTTGCAACACTGCAGTTACTTTTGCTGCTTGCAACACTGCAGTTACTTTTGCTGCTGGCAACACTGCAGTTGCTTTTGCTGCTTGCAACACTGCAGTTACTTTTGCTGCTTGCAACACTGCAGTTACTTTTGCTGCTTGCAACACTGCAGTTACTTTTGCTGCTNGCAACACTGCAGTTACGTTCCGCCTCGGGTTGCGTCACAAATAAATTGCAAGTGTTTTTACAAATGTTCTCACCGGGTGAACTGTTTCGATGAAGGTGATCAATAATGGTTGAGATTTGTGGATAAATTGTTTGACTTTATTAGAGCTTCGTTTATCAGCCGCAAAGGATTTAAACAGTATTGCATGTTTTAAATTCCTTATCAATTCATTGGGAGAAGTTGGTGCAAAATGCGTCACGTATCTCTCGACATCACAAAACTAATGCTTTTGTAGAACTATGGTGAAAAGCATTTATTGAACTGATTTGAGAAAACACTTGCTGAACTACGTATTGATCTTTGCGGTTTGTTTGAAATTGTCTTTTCGCAAATGTTGGAACTTGGCACTTCGAAACCGTGCTGACTGCTGCTTTCTCTCCCCAGTGCTGACTGCTGCTTTCTCTCCCCAGTGCTGACTGCTGCTTTCTCTCCCCAGTGCTGACTGCTGCTTTCTCTCCCCAGTGCTCACTGTTGCTTTCCCTCCCCAGTGCTCACTGTTGCTTTCCCTCCCCAGTGCTCACTGTTGCTTTCCCTCCCCAGTGCTGACTGCTGCTTTCTCTCCCCAGTGCTNACTGTTGCTTTCCCTCCCCAGTGCTCACTGTTGCTTTCCCTCCCCAGTGCTCACTGTTGCTTTCCCTCCCCAGTGCTCACTGTTGCTTTCCCTCCCCAGCTTCATCGTCCTTCATCTCAGTGTCAAAGCAGTTCGCTGAGAAGAATCCTCGCAGTGTTGTGCCACCTAACTTGCCTAATCCTCAAGGTAGGGTGTTGTGTTGTGTTTGCCACTTCAAGACACTGTGCTGTACTGTGTACCATCTCAAGATAGTGTGTTGTATGCTGTTCTTTTTGCTACTCATGTTTCGTAGCATTTGTCACCAGGTTTCAAATCAAGCAGGTAGATTAGCTCTTCTGGTGATTATTGTATTATTAGCCGACGTTTCGCCCACCTATTCAATTGCCCTGAGGAAGCCCACTTGAATAGGTGGGCGAAACGTCGGCTAATAATACAATAATCGCTAGAAGAGCTAATTTATCTGCGTGAGTGTGTTGTATTTTTGCCACCTCAAAATAGTGTGTTGTATTGTGTGGCATACGTGCACGTGTTGGTCGACAGTTTGTTAACCAGCCAGGGGTTGTGATCCTGTTTTGGAACAGTGCTTTGGTGAAGGTGGGTCGCCTAAGCTTTGGCTGATTTGTGTCTCATCGCAAACAGTTGGGGTGCATCAGCTTCAACTGATGGAAACCAAGCGACACCTGGTGGCGACGGGATTCGGTGAACTTGACCACGGGGTGGTGTAATTTCGTGAAAACTTTCTGCACTGCATCTGAACCTGCACAAACATTTTCCTCTCTATGCACGTTTGAAACTATTGAAGTTCCACTGACTTGGTTGGTTTTTATTTTTGTTGGCAGCAAAGTCAATCCACTGCCAATTCCCTGCTGTACATTTGGGACCAAGTATGGCACCTTCGGAAGATTACATATGTCCTGCAAATTGCGATCAAGAAGAAACTGTACTCGTTGGAGGCAGAGGTCACAAGTTCTCTTGCCGCACTCCTGTCTGCCCCGCCGCCATATACGCTGGTGTCGTGGTGGTGCGTATTCAACCGTTGATTCTGAAGTTTAACGCAGAAAAAAGTCTAAAAACGTAGTCAATGGACTAAGCAAAGGTTATGCAATGAAGGCCTTAAGGCTGAGAGACCTTTTAGCGCTACTCAAAAACTCTGACGACAGTGTGAGATTCAGCGCCGGATTTAGATGGTGGGGGGGTCGGGGCCCAACCGTGGTGGGAGGCCCCATGTGCGGATATAGAATCTTTAGATAGGGGATGGCCGATCAAGTTACTAGTATTTCGGATCATTAGTATTTATGACGTAATCTTGTGACGTCACATTTGTTAACTCAAGTGTAACAAATCTTTATGATGCAAAATGATAATTGACGATGATTAGCGATTTGTGAAACTGTTGCTAAACCGGTCATCAGAAGCATCGTATCTCGTTTTTTTGAAATTTTGCTTGAAAAAAGTTTCTGGGAGATCCAACGTTTTCATCATCTCTAAACGTCAGTTCTCGCTCAGCAATAAATTTTACGACAGAAACCAAACGTTGCAGAAGCGATTTCCAATATTTTTGGCATTGATTGACGCAGCTAGTTCTGTCTCAATTCTTCATAGTGACTAATGATTTCTGCGACCAAACGTAAACGTGTCATCTTTATGTTCCATTGATTGCTCGTGGCTCCTCAGCGTGCTTCCAGTCGAAGATTCCTTTTCTAATAAGGAAATGCGGTCATTTAGTCGTATCCGCGCACATCAGTTTACGCGTGAAACAATAAATGTAAGTTTTTGAAGGAGGAAAACAACGCCAGTTCTTTCAACGACTTCGGCGTTGTGCTTCTGGTGACGAATAAGATTCGTGGTGCATTTCCGTGATGAGTTTCTGCCTTTTCTGTGTTGTGGAACATCATGTTTTAAAAATGACTTTTCGTTTTTCAATCAATGTTCCCGCATTTTTTCCGGTACATTGGATGATCAGAGACCGATATCTTTGCCTCCAGTCATAGCGTCAGAAAACTCATCTATCGTGCTTTTCGATGATACTTCTTGACGTTCTGCTGCTGCACTGCTAAACTAGGTCTATTTTGATCGTTACGTAGATCTAAGTCTGTCACAACATGTTCTTTGATTTTCTGTCCTCTTACAGGTTCCACAGAAATGTCTCCGCTGGACTTCACTGCCACTGCAAAATAGTTACTTGAACGTTTCTTGACTTGGCTGCAACTTCTCTCATTTTTGCCTCTTTTGCTTTTCAATGTTTTTAGAGCCACTTGCATAAGTTCTACACGTGTAAAGGTGACGATCCCTTTTTTTCTGTCCATGCTTATTTATTAATAAGCTCAATGTGGTTGCCATATTTTCAGCGCAAAAAGGGAGGACAATTTACGACTGTCACTTACTTGAGTGTATGACTTACAGTTCAGAAGTCAAATAACAAACGGACCGATTGATTAGTTTTAAGCATTGAAGTAAAACGTCCAGTCTGGACAATGTTTCATTCAAAACACACAAAACAAATTCCTTGTTTACTTAACCTATTTAGCCCATGAATATTTTGCAGATTTCTTAAATTTCCTAAAAATGTAGAATCGCTTTTTACAATTTTATGAAACTGCGTGCATGAAAGATGTTTTAAATTGCACACCAGCTTTGAGCGGAAGCTGGTTCAGTTGACAGATTTCTCTTTCTTTTAGGTTTGTGGTTGCATAAAGGAAAAAATCGTTCCATATTAGCATAAACAGCCATAACGTTGAAGTAAAACTATGCAATCTTTATCAGTTGTTGAAGCGTTTAATGGTATTGCAAGTTGCAAAATATTTTGCCCATCTTTCATGTTCCATCATTTTATAATGAATTGCATTTGGTTTATGCTCTTTATGCACGATCTCAAACAAGTTTTGGTGCTGGTCAAACAGTTTACTTCAGCTTCATCAATAGAAACGTTTCTACCAAGCAGATGCTACTCATATGTTTCATCATTTTCCCAATTGGTTGTTTGCAAACGAAAGAATCTAGTCAAAGTATTTAAATTCAGCAAATAAAGTGGTCCACTTAGCCAAGGGTGAAACACAAGACTTGTACAATACAGGACCATCTGACATGAATGAATCACAGTCATGATCCTTGCCTTCGCTGAATTTTCTTAGTGCTGATTTAACTTGGCTTGATATGTCAATCTGATTGTCTGTCTTGAATCCTTGCCTTCACAGTGGCGAAACACGATACAACCTCAACAATCGATGCTTTAACTTCTCAATATTCTGAACTTGCTCAATAAAAGTAACCACAAAGATTGCAAATGTCTTAATGTGTTAAACGGACATCGCTCAGAGAATTTCCAAAAAACGTTTCAGAACAACAGTTGGCTTGTCGATCGACATGAAGTATGAATTTGAAGCTGGGTATACAATTGAAGCATCCTTGGAAAGCTACGAAAAAGTGATAACCGCCTGGTTGCGCTATGAGAAATTAGTTTTTGATACGCAATATCCACAAAGTCGCGATTATCTTTTCACTCTTCTTTGCGAACTGTGCAAATGCAACCGCACGTAATTCACTCAGCTTTAAAAAAATTAGTCCTTTTCCGAAAAAGGGATACTTCTGTCGTATTTCTTCATTTCTCAGCATTACTGATTAACTCAGGGATGCAAAAATTTCTGTTAATTTTAGCAGCGCGAATAAATTTTTAGTAGCGCCTACATAAGCTTTGCCATACAGCATTCATACGCATAAAGTGTAAAATGCAAAAAAACTTTTGTGCTTTTGGTCCCACGGCGCGAGTGCCCGACCGCATTTTTGCACCCCTGGATTCGTTATAACTACTTAGAAAATACTACACTAAGCTGTGTACAATACACTGATCACAGTTCATCAGCAAAGCTAAGCATTCTAATGCCAAGGTCATTGAGATACTGAAAAAAGATTTACCACTCTTCTGTAACGATTGTTGTGAAAGCTTTTCCTGTTTCCAGCAGAGAATTAGCTCAACCAAAACATGGGTTAATTAGACAACTCGCAGGCCCTTCCATAAACTAAGTTACGCCACGACCTCGTATCTGGTTGCAGTAGAGTAGGGACAGCTCATTGTATGCTAAAACAATTTATCACAGCCAGTGACGTAACTGACGGGAGGCAGAGGGGCGAATCCCCCCTGGCAATCTAAATGTGAAAACCGGACAGCCACCTTAAGTGATATTTCGGTTTTAGTATTCGTTTGGTTTTCAGTAGGTTGTTGTTTTTGTGTGCTTTTCGGTTTCTTTTTCGGTGATTTAGGGCTTTAGCATAGCCATCCACATCCGGACTCACCATAATTTCTCAGGTTTTTTCCGAGTGTTGGCTAGTGGGCCCTGTACAGTGGCCAGTGGACCCCTTTTAGCTAAGTTTTCCACCCTGACTCAAAGTTCTAGTTACGCCACTGATTAAGTGAAATAAGAGATACAAAAAGGAGGACGTTTTGACATTTTCGAATGTCCTCGGAGAATATTTCATTTCTCATGAAAAAAAGTGGACATGTACTTCAAACAGAAGGCGTATGGTAGTCATGCTTAGCAATTCGACTCATATGCGACCTGTGCAAATCTGAGTAGAGGCAAAATCTACCAGAAATGAGTAGAGACGCATGCTAACGTGTTCTACGTGGCTCGGCCTTGCATTCACTACATTCAGATACCTGACCGACTCTCAGGAAACCAATACGTGTAATAGTTGTTTCTAAACAATATCAAATATTCTTCAAGTGAAATACTGCTGTCTGGCCGACCGATATAATTAATAGCGTCTACAGAAACCTTTCCTCGCTAAACATGACTAAGTGGCACACACATGTCGCACATGTGGCTGAACACAAGAACACGGTGGGCCCCCCCTCTAAACCCGGCGCTGGTGAGGTTACAAATAGAGATCGTCTGAGGAAGTGTTTATGCTTCACTGCGTTATGGTTATGCTTCACTGCATTCCCGGGCAACGCTGTTCGCTGGCATCGTCAAGACTTCAACAGGCAAAGCATGCAACGAGTGCAAAACACTTGGTCAGTTGCGACTGATCTGTTTTTCAATGCTCGGACACAAATGTAGTTTTCCAAACAGCCATTTTCTTGATTCTGATCGTAGGAAATAACAAAAGACCCTCAGACATTGACGGCAAAACCAGCGACTGCCTTTCCTGAAATTGTTTATATTACCGTTATTTTGAATTGCGTTTCTGCTACTAACTGTTCTCTGAATCGTCTGAACCTGTGATTGTTGTTTTTTCACTGATTTCGTCATGGTAGCAGCGCTGCTTGCAAACAAGAACCAGATTAAATTACTCAAAAGTTTGGTATATTCTTTTAGTTATGTGCACTTGATTTAATTCATTTCCATTCGTTTTGAGGCACACCAAGACAATTGAAAATATTACTTTGTGAAAACGAACAGAAGCAGGAGCTTCACTCATGAAAACCAAGAGCTCCGCAGGCCTGGTTTTGATGCAGGCAACAGACACCACTGTCATTGAACGATCATCTGGTTCTGTCTCGTGGCCCAGCATGTGCAAATCTGCAGAGTAGATTCACAACGCAATGTGAACACAGCATGGAACAGCAAAATCCCGCCAATGTTTGTGGCACTAGTGCAGTGGTTCTTAACCTTTCTACGCAATCGTACCCCCTGAGCTTTCATAAAATTATCTCGTACCCCTTGTCTGAAGGCAAGTAGTAACTGTTACCAACGTAGTTCACATGGTGTCACAAATTCTTCAGCAGCTGTATAAGGCTCTCTTCTTGCCAC
>JGI24158J21664_10008037_pt1 | contig 14022 bp, 9 predicted proteins | sample Ectturendosymbi3_FD_21664 | JGI IMG/M metagenome (IMG submission 21664) | reverse complement strand
TTGTCCTTCCATGCTTGTATCTTGACTTTCTTTCATGCTTCAGTGCGTCGAGGTTCTCCCCTTGGATTGGTTATATTTTTGTTTTCTGAATATTAGAGCATAGTTCTGCGTGGCTTTGACATTTGTTCATTAAGTTGTAGCGCGCATTAATTTTGCGCTGCTACACCTCCTGTCAAGATCATGATTGTAGAGAAGGATCCAGAAAGTTCTAAGTCTGTGTTTGTCGTTGGATCGTTTTTTTGCCTAACTCATGTTTCACACAAAGCTGCATATCTATTCGTTCATGACATGCCTTCCACAGTGAAATCAGGTGGTCTTGCCATTTTAGCGTTTTCACTTAAAAAAACTGGGTTCGAATGAAGCCTAGACGACTGTTGCATCACCTTTTGAACAGATCTGTGCCTCTAGATACCGTTGTGTGCAGCTTGGTGCATTGTTGGGACGTATTTGATCCGCTTTTTTTATGCTGATGTAGTTGCAATCGCCGTTCATGAACATGCACAACAACCCATTGCCACATAATGACTTGATGGGCCACGTTGACTTAATCGCAATCAATTAGTTGGTTTTCCAAATCAATAAAAATATGTAGAGGTAGTAGTAGTGTGTTGGTTGTTTGTGACGAAATAATCTTTCACACAGTCAATCAAGTCATACAACATTGGGTATAATATAATGCAAAAGATGTAGCATATTTAAGAACAAGTTCTACACAAGCAACAACATTTACCGGTTCCTTTGCCACAAAGGATTGGTTGAAGACCATGAGGTGATTTAGTCCAGTACTTCAATCAAACCTTTTTCGGTTTCGTTCACACCTGTCATCGAGTGCTGCATTCCCATTCACCCTACTTCGAATGCATGTTCCGTGTGACAATAATAACCTAACTTTATACAATGTCATTTCTGAGTTTGATTTTTGTTCATGATCTACTTAAGCTTAGTCACTCATCTAAAGACAACCACAACCGCATCAACAGTCAAGAAATGCAAAGTTACGAAAGCAACAAATGTAGTCATCCGATGTATTTTACAGAGCGACGTCACAAAACCTGAAAACTACGGGCTCAGTGAGAACCGACTCTAGATCTCTGCCACTGCAGACACAATAACAAAGACCCAAGAAAACAGAAAGGAAACCACAAATATTTACAATATTGCACTGCTCCCGAACTTTAGTGATCAATTTTTCCAACTGCAGATGAGTTAATTCTCCAATGCCGCCCTGAGCAACGAGTCACTGCATTTCAACGCATCACTCGCGTTTGAATTTTCACCTCGACAATGGGCGTCGGAAAGATTTTTCCAGGGGGGTCAATGGTGAATTTTTTCAGGAAGAGGGCAATAAAATTTTTTCAGGGGGAGCCAACCACTGTGAAATTTCATTTAACCAATTCAAAACTGACAGAAAATCATTTTTCTACAAAAATATCAAATTTCAAAATCAAGACCCCTTTGCCACCCCCTTCCGAAGCCCACGAGGTCGACCAAATTCGAATATTCTTGCTTTGATATGTAGGCTACCTGGTAGTCATGAGCACCAGTTGTTGTGAGGCTTTCAATGCAATTTCCTTGTACTCTGGGAATTCAAAGAAACCAACCCAAAAATCGCTCTAATATGTTTTGAAAAGACGTTCTGACAAAAACCTTGCTGGAAGAACATATTCTCGATGTTAGCCTTGCTTTAGAAATCTGGTATTTTAAACTGCGAAGCTGATGAATCTGGCGTGTCCTGATAGATTCTGTGTATGGAGTAACATTTGCTTTCATGAAAACAGAGTTTTTGTACGTGCTTCTTAGACATTTCGTAGGTGTTACCTGAGATATAAACGCATATTAGATTTTGAAACCAATACGAAAGTGGAAACAAACAATCACAAACATCATAAATACAGTAGGTTCTCTTTCACTTCGACTGACAATTCTACTCTGATCATTGTTCATGTGTCTGTTTTTCACTCGAGAGTCGATATTGAGAATGAAACTTTCGAAAGTACTGCGGTTCTAGCAGGCAACCTTCGCACAGGAGTACAGGACAGTCATGCAGAGCACAGCATAGATTCCGTCACTGGAGTGCGTAAAACATCGAGCCTCTCGGTAAAAATGTAGCCCTCTTATGTCATAGAGGTAGTTAAATACATCATAGCACGGTTTTCCTGAAAGGGAAAGGACAAGTTGCCGACAACTTTAGACGGAAAGACAGAAAGCTTTAATTTCGCCATTTTATTCATGATTGTTAATGTGTGTTGGGAAAAAAAGAACTAGAGGATCAGAAAACTTAGCAACAGAAATGTATTCACACTTTATTAACTTATTAACCCCTCTGCTTTCATTCACACTTGCAAAAATTTTTTCACCCTGGGTGAATCATTCACCCGGTTAAGAAGCGCTGATATGGTCCACCAACCTTGCAATACATGTTTAAATACTATCAATAAGCATGTGTAAAGAAAAGACAAGGTGATGAAAGCAAACACATAAATGATATTTACAGATGTGCATCCCCATGTACAAACAGCCATCATGATAAGATATTTAATTTCACAGGTGTGGAGAGAACAAAACACTAAAATTAATGTACATTTGTTTGCGAATAGGAGACAAACAACAAAATGGAGAAATATGTCAAATGACAGACCGATGAAGAAGACTAACCCTCATTAGAAAAGGAAAATTTAAGATTTGCGATCATTTAGATGATTTGGGATCATTTTTATTGCTCTGACTACAGTGCAGTTTTCATGACTTGACTTGACCACTAAGGTGCTTTGCAGAAAGATTTCGACAAACAATACAAACGTGTAGAAGAATTGAGAAAAGGAACAAATGGCTCTTTTGTTTACGTGTAAGTATTGTTATTTCTGTAGTTACTTGAGAAGGTGATTAAAAAAGTTGCAACTTTGTTAAAGTTTGTTAGAACATCACCAGCAAAGAAAGAGGAAAAGGAGATGGTAATGGCTTTTGTATAGTGTGGTTCAGCGCTTCTTAAACATTTGTCGGTCGTGGGCCCTTAAAGCACCATAACAAAATTTACGGACCCCTTAAGAAGAAACCTTGCAATAAATATTCGAAATTGGCTTTTATTCGATGTACTAGGAATCAAAAGATTTGCAAAGTCTATTGTTAACCCTTTCCGAATATCAAAGCCTTTACATCACATTCACGGACTCCTTAAAACAAATGCATAGACCCCTTTAATGTTCAGGGACTCTGGGTAAGAACCTAGGGTCTAGTTATTAGTTATTAAAACTAGCGTAGAAGTAATGGTTCGTTGAATGAAATATAAACTACACTTTGGTTTAGATGTCAGAGAAAGAAGGACGAAAAGTTTTTCTGTGCAAAGATGGTTTCTCGGAATATTTACAGCAGTCCTGAGCAGGAAATAAAAATTTTTTCAACTCTTGATGATGAAAATGTTGTTCGCTACTACGAAAATTTCAAAGGTCATGAAACAGTTATAATGGTGATGGAACTTTGCGGTGGAAATGTCGAACAGGTATGTTGTTAAATTATTTCCCAAATTCATGCCCTAAGTTTTACTACAGCATTTCCTTATTTTTACTACTAAGTTTTGCTACTCCATGCATTTATTGCAATAGTTTGTCCAGTGCAAAAAATCCCAACGACAGCCGCAAAATTTGGAACAGCCATGTGTGAGACCTGTGGACCAACAAAGTGGTTGCTACGTGGAGGAAGATTTTTTGTCATACTTTGCAATCAAGACGATGGATGTAATCCAGCAAGCTGTGAAAGGCATTTGCTATCTACATTTGCAAACTCCCAAACCTATAGGTACGCTCTTTTCCTGAACAGCCAATGTAGTCGACTACTTTTTTTCAGATGAAATTCAAAAATCTTTTTGGCGTTCGAAAGCTAAAAACTCAGTTTTTTCCGTTCAAGCTTTCATCCACCGCAAAGCCTTAGGTTTTTGAAAAGACGTTTCCTGCGAAATATTAGTTTTTAATGTGTATTGCTTAAACCTGAAAATGTTTCATTTTCAGTAATAAACAGTTTGCTTTATTTCATTTTTTGCAGACACCACGTGGAATATATTTAAATCTTATTTAAGGGAACAAACAAACAGGGCAACAAAATCAATAACTGTATTAATATTTCAACCTATTCTGTTGTATGCCGTCACCATTTGCCATTTGCCATTTCCTTTAAATTTCATTGTTTTTTATATACTCGCATAGTTCACAGGGACATCAAGCCATCCAACTTCTTGCTGTACAAACACGGCTCAGGAAAGACTTTGGTAAAAGTTGCAGACTTTGGAATAAGTCGCGTGGAGCACAAAGACATGTCACAAACGTTTACAAATGCTGCTGGAACCGAATCATTCTTGGCTCCCGAATACTGTGTCGAAAAAGGAGAAAAAATTGTTGCGGTAACAGTGATGATGACGTTGTATATGGAGTACAGAATTCTAAATATTTTCTTGAACCAGCAGCGCAACGTAAACTGTCAGCATAAAATTGCTCCTTGTCATAAGATGAAAATGCTAACCTTGAAACAATTGTTTTCAGAAATTTTAAAGGAAGAAGCAATTAGTTAGACGTATTTTAAAGCTTTTCAACTGTAGTTTTTTGACCTTTAAGCACCGAAGGTTTTAAACTGATAGAGATTATGTTTTTTAGTATTTTTTAAAAATTGTGTTGAAAGCAACATTTTTTTCATGAAGAACCCAGCTTTTGCAAAAATTTGTATTTCAGCTAAATATTGTAAATGGCACAAACGTTTTTAACGTTTGCTAAACGTTCGCGTTATTTTGAAACTATTGTATATTCCTATGCAGACAACCAAATCAGACATTTTCAGCCTAGGACTGACCGTTTTCTACATATTTACGGAAGGCCATCATGTGTATGGGGAGCATTATGATGAACACAGGTCAAGTATTCGTACCGGAAAAACACCCAAATTTCAGTGCGGTAAGCTACTTTATATAGGATACCAATAAAACAATAAATTCTACCAACAGCACAAAGATTAATAGGTTTATTTGTAAGTACAAATTATGAAGTAGCTAACTTCTGCAAAATATTACATTTTGCATAATTTCATCACATAAATCTGTTAATAATACAGTAAATCAAGCAGAATTTATGAAGGATCAAACATATTGAAATGTAAATCAGATTTATGAAAGATTTTAAACCAACATTACATCAGAAAGCTTCAATGCTTTTTAGGGTGGAAAAACAAGTCTAAGTCCTTTAATTGCGCAAGCTTGATATGTCGTTGCAACGGCCTCCTATGGTTTTTCAAGATTCTGAATTTTGCAATGCATTCATTTCCCAAAAAACAACTAACGTCTAACTGGATCAAAAGTAGAAAGTAGAAATTTATTTCCACCAAATTTTTCCATTGGAAAACACTTAGGTTTATGGAATTATTTAACCACCATTTACAAATAGTATTGAGCAACAACAAGCTTTCATGTGCGTAGGCTATAATGAATAATATTTTGAGGGAATGTCGAAAAATATCTATGGTAACCGTGAACCACACTTCTGTTTTATTTATAAAGAATCGTCTGGTTCTTTCATATCTACAGCGTTGAGGGGAGACGCGGTTAAATTTAAGGTGAACATTTGAGTTTATTTAGAAAGACCTTTATTAGGGTGTTGGTGATGCGGCATGGTAAAGATGCCACGGTCCAAGATTATTGAGCGCGCACCGCCCATATGTTGCAACATCCAACCCATTAACCACCCGTGGGCCGAGGACATTTTGCTTTTTCATCCGGCCCGCCCATAACCCGCTAAACGCTTCTACGGTTTACTAACAAATATCTAACTTAACTGTTAAAGCGATAGTGATTTGGTACATAAAGAAAACACTTATTAACTTTCAAGTAACCATTCTTCACAAGTGCCATGTGTTTTCACTCACGTTTCGCTACCAAGTGGCTCTCCTATTAAAAAAAAAATATTTGAAAGTTTTTTCATCATTAGCTGGCCCTAGCGGCTCGGTGAAATCTAACAGCAAAAATATCGTTAACGATCCGCTGATTCAACTTTAGCAACCCGCCCGAAAACTGTACCATTATTGGCCATGGGTGGCGGGACCTTTTTCAAAGTGGGGGGCACAACTGCATGTCAAAAAACTATAGACATTTTTGTGTTTTGAATTGGCAACTGCGACGTCACAAGCATTGAAATAGGACGTCATTTCATATACACCATATGAACGTCTAAATTATACCATTTGAGACAAAATTACACCACTACGAAAACCTGAAACACCTGAAATTCAAATAGGCTGTTACAGGTCAATAGCGTCATTCGGGCCAACGATACTGTTTTTATGGTCATTCCTCAGGCTTATTGCACGATTTATGCTAACTGAACAAAACCATTCGAGGCTTGCGTCACTGAAATTTCCACTTGCTTTCATTCCAGCTGGCATTATTGTTGCTCTGTGACGTTAGTTACGTAACAATATATGAGACGTTCGCATAATAACTTCTCCATTGTTGAGTAACGTATGTCACAGAGCAATGATAACGCTTGCAAGTCCTCTGCGTACCATGGCTGTGGAGCCAGTACTCAAATTTCCGGCTCCATTTCCGGGCATCTTAATTTTTTGGCTCCGGCTCCAACATCTAGAGGCTTCTGGCTCCCGTTCCGGGACAATGGTCTAAAAAATCAGAAAAAAATTGTATTATTTGTATAGCTCGCTTGCCATACAAACAATCTCTGTGGATCCGGAACCCAAATTTCCGTCTCCGGCTCAACCATCTAAAAGTTTTTGGCTCCGGCCATTCAAAATTGCTTCGGATCCGGCTCCACAGCCCTGCTGCGTACTAAGCTCATTCACATTAGCCTGAGTTGCTGGACAATTTATTTTTCGTTTAAAATTATTCTCGAAATGGGAACTGTCCATTGGATTGGACTTAAAATCAAATGTTCTATTGAAATCCATTGCTTCAAAATCATTCAGTATTATTATTATTTTTTCATACGAATTATTTAAAAAAAAATACTTTATTGCATAGGGCAGCTCAGACTCTAATGGATGAGTCCAAGTAAAGGGCGAGCGAGCGAAGTCGAGAGAACACCAACTACGAACGATATTGTTTTATTCAGGTCACCTTCAACATGAACGCGAAATGCTAGACATGGAACGAAACTATATGAACAGTGACAAGGCCCAAAGAAAAGAACCCGAGTTAACAACTCAGTGAAGTGGGACCGTGGGTGGTGGCACAAATAAACAAATCAAGCTGGCGTTCTCCGACAAATCGTAATCTAAGACTCGAGCTAAGCCCGAGGAGCCCATGTGCCGGAGTGGGCTGTTAAAAACACCGTCGCCACTGGGCTGTTAAAAACACCGTCGCCACTGGGCTGTTAAAAACACCGTCGCCACTGGGCTGTTAAAAACACCGAGAACACAGCGTGAAAAAACAGGCAAATAAGACACAGCATTGATACCTGCCTAAAACAGCTTCAAAATCATAACTTTTACACATCGTGAACATAGAGGTAACATGACTGAATACTCATTCTACAACTGCATTAGATGCCGCAATGCAAGGACAAGACAAAGCATAGCCTATATAGCAACTAGCAAGTCGTCTCGAAGGATGCCAATTTTGTTGCCAATGCAGAAATAAACTTAGCTGGTTAGTGTTGCCATTACAAAAACAACAATACAACTGAAATTGATCTGTCAAACATTTCATTTAGCATATAAGATTCAGCAAATTTTCATATTTTTCATGGTGTTGAAACGCTTGAAATACACCAATTTTTCAGTGGTGTGGCACGAACGTTTGCCTTCACACAAACATGAGTGTCGGAAGGGGAGCAGGAATTTGAAAATTTTAGAAAAAAGGCTGTTTTCGCAGTTGTGAGTGGAAAAAACAAATATCACCACTTTTGGCCCCCTTAGGAAAACTTTCGAAAAAATCCACTAGTCCCCCCATGAATAAAATCCTCCGACGCCCAAGCACACAAGCTTATAAATTACGCTATTTTTGTAAAAATTGCGTTGTATTACACCATCTGGCAACACTGTTCAACAACACCACTGCGGTAAGCAAGCTATAGTGACAGTGACTATAGTGACAGGTGACAGACAGCGCACAGTGTATTCCGCCAAACAATTGCGAAATCCTGCCAAATTCACTGCCAAGTTACAAATAATATATTTAAAATAATATTGACAAAATACTACCAAAAATGTGCAACATTTTTTTCATTAAACGATTTCGTTTCATTAAACGATTACTTCAACAATGGACCAAATACTAATTGTGTTACCTAAATTGATTAGGGAAAATTAGAAAGTTAAGAGTGGGAGTAGAACCCCCCATAGGCGGATCCAGGATTTTTTTTTAGGGGGGGACTTAAGGACGGGTTCATACGGATGTGTACTGACTGCATAGCAGTGAAGACCCAACTGCTCAGATAACTTCAAACACGGTTAACAACCATACACATTTTGTTTAAATCACTTTCTCGCCATTACCCGACGGTTCTGGAGCAGAAACGGCCTTCAAAAAATGTAGAAATTATTCTCAAACTTATCTAACCTTAAAAAATTAAACTTGTTGATGTTGAAAAATTCTTATTACTTGCAAAACAAGCACAGGTCCACGCCGAAAAAACGCGTGGGGCAGGCATAGAAGTGACACAAAATCTACACGAAGAAACATGAAATGCCACCAGTAAGCTTTGCTGGCGGTCTGTGCAAGATCCAAACGGTATTGTGTTCGAAAATTGCAGATGTTCATGGAATAAAAGTTCATGACCATCGGACTTGAAAGTTTTTTTTATTCTCGGAAACTTTTCCCATTTTTATTGCATAACACCAGCAACGTAACCAAGGGGGGAAAGGGGGAACAATTTTCCGGGCGCCGAATCACTGCGGCGGGCCAAAAAGTCACAACAATGTGAAGCACTTTTTTCAAAACAGTAAATTTGTTTCCGAAAGATCTCAGGTTCGAACATGGGGGCGCCAAACTTGCTTCTTTCCCCAGGCACCATCTAACCTCGTTACGTCCCTGCACAGCACGATTGTCTAGCCAAAATGGCGAAATTTGTTTACAAAAATACCTGCCCATCAGTGGCAAACTATCAATCACAAACCATTTGGAAGAAAATGCTGTTGATTATTGAAGTCATTTGACGATAGAAAATAATTTTAACGTCGATGAAAAGGTATACTATTCCGAAAACAAGCACAACTTTCCCTCCCCCAAAAAAACACGTATGGGGTGCGCGTATAGACAAACATATCAAAAAATTCGAAAGCAATAGCTATGCTGGCATTTTGCCCTGGAAAGTGTTTATTGCACCACAAGGGCATTGAAAACGATCAGACAATATCTTTCCACCTCACAGCGGGAAACGTGAAGTTTGCAGTGAGTCAATGACCAAATTCTCTTAATTTTTTGTACGAAACGCGAGTATGTGGCGGTAATAAGATTTTAGACATACTGTACAGTAGGTTGAAAAAAAAATATTGGAGACAGCAGAATGTTGCTCGATAAAAAAGCATCTGATATCGTGCTGAGCTGAACTTTTGTCTAAAAACTGTTGCTGCCAGACTGGGTGTATTGCCAAAAAAGAGGTGTGGGAACGGCGTTCCCACAACAAACATAAAAGAAGACTGATTCTCCTACAAGAATTTTCACACTTGATCTTCCTGTTTCACGTTAGTGCTACGGTGCTATACACGAGGTAACTTGTCATTTATTCATTTATGCTTCTCCAGGCGTAGACATTTAAATGAAAAATCCAAATCTTCAAGTAACGTTACGAGTGCAGAGAGGTGTGGGAGAGCCATTACCACGCGTCCCAGCCCACTACACCCATGCTGGCAGGTCTGATGCTAATCGGTAGTCAGCTTTAGTAAAGCCTACAGCTAATCTAGCGCTCTTCATTTTAAGCCTACCTGACATGTAGGCTACGTTTTACGGTTAGGTTTGCTGTTTTGGAATTTACGCTGTCACTGAGCGCTTTCACTAGTCTGTAGTTAATTACATTGTAAATTCTTCGTAGCGTAATTTTAATGCCTTCGCATACCATGAGCTGCACTCATTCACAAAAGATTGTAGGAAAAAGTAGTAGTCTGCACAGTCTGCTCAGTCCCGTCGCCATGGGGGTGGGGCTTTGGTGGACTTATCCCACCCAAACAAAACTCCAAGCCCTCCAAAATTGAAACATGAAACACAATAAACCAGTGGGGTTTTTGTCAATTTTTAGAATGTCAATACCCTTCACAAACGCAAAACCGCTAAACCCTGCTATTAACAAATTTCTAGCCACGGTTCTGAGTCTGCTGCTTGTTCATCTTTTGTCCACAAGAAGCCCAATCTTACCCAAATGAAACAAAAGTTTAAATGCTTACGTGCGCAGTGGCATGGCCAACCCAAAATTTTTGATGGGTCAAAATGTTTAATTGTAGGCGAGCAACAGTATTTGCTTCAGATACTTGCTCTAAAAGCACAAAATGACTAGATATTCTAAAAATTTGGAATGGTCATGGCCCCCTGCCCCCCTGGCTTATTTTTGTAAAAACTTCTTATTTTTTTATGTAAAAACTTCTTTATTAGAAGTTTCGTTTATAGTGAAATAAACACATTCGGACTGTCCAAATTCAGCAAAATAAGCTTTATATTTAATAATTTTGTCCTTATGCCTCCGCAAGAAATGGTTTATTTGAAGGGCTATACAAAATATCACCCCAATGGACGTTTCTGTGTCGGGAACCATCGATGAAAAAACGTGTCTGAAAAAATTTAGACGGGGCTTCAGCCCCCTTATCCCCCTGGATCCACCTATGCTCCCAGAAATATAAGTGGTGGGGCCTAGAACCATGCGGACCCCCGGTTCCACCACTTATGTCAGTGGCATGTGCCACCTCTAGTGCATGGCGATGTCAGCACGGTACAATGATTGAAGATGTGGTTGGAATCTAGTATATTCCACCACACAATGTTTTTCTATGGCCATTCCAGGGCGTGCAGAGGTCTGGTGATGTTCGGGATAACTGCTTGATTGTATGCCACCCTGCCAAATTCTAGTATTGAGGAATGTGACTTATCATGCTCTTGCCTACAAATCTCTCTAACCACTTTTTATGGGAAACAAGACTTTAATTCAATAAAGACACCGCTCAATAATGTAGCTCCCTGCACGAAGGGATACAATGAACATAAGAGCAAACAAACTCTTATGTGAAACGAACACAACAGCGTAGCTTATCGAATGCTTCCCAGGAAGGGTATGCTGCACTAAAAGAACACGTTGTCTTATTGCAATAAGAAATCGCAAGCACAACACAAGAGCCGCGGGGCGAACACAGAGGCGCAATCAAAGGATTGGAAGATTGCAGGCACCTCTAGGTGACAAGGTAATCATACATTCACCACAATCCTCCTGGCTAACTTTAGAACTGGGCACAACAAACGTTAATGGGACCAGTGGCGTAGCGAGGCTGAGTGCCACCCGGGGCCGACAATACAAGTGCCGCCCTTTCCACCCGCAAATTTGCTTTCAAAAATTTAAAATGAAAGACGATTATGTTTAGTGCATATTTAAAGGTATAAGTATTAATAAAGCATCTTGAAAATCACAATCAAGCACTCACAAACTGAAATGTGTCTTGTTTTTGACTGTCGATTATGAGTCTTGCTTTTACTACCTGCCACCACCTTTCTTATCATTAATTTTTCTATTTTTTGCTTTCTTTACCTAAGCATATACAAACCCGACATGTTTCGTCAAATTTTCTTACCTGTTAGTTTTTAATCTCCAGTAAGCTCACCGCATGACTCTTTAATAGTTTACCCATTTCAGGGGATTACATGAAAAAATTAAGGGATGTAATGGCGGCATACCTACTTTACAGATGTAAACATTTATATATGTTAAAACTTCGTATATCATCTCCATCTTTAACTAACAATAGTATATATACTACATATACCAGGCTGTAATAATCAGTCTGATAATATGATCTCAGTGATGTAAAGAACGCTTCATATTCACTTCACGTTTTAGTTGTGGTTTAATCTTCTTGGTATGTATAAAAGTCTTCAAACGTTAACTCTGTGGGCAATTGCGCGGAGCCCTCTGTAGGTGCGGGGACCCATTTTGAAAAAATAACTTAAACAGGCTTAAAATTATGGTTGAGAAGCCATGGCATGCAGTCTTCATCGTGACCTGCGCACTTGGTCCCGCTGTTGTGTTGGACCTCTTCCAAAACATGTGTATAGTGTTATTCCTTGCCTTTGTTCGTTACCAATACCACCGTCGCCAGAAGGTCTTCAACTGGGGACTTTACGTTTGTGCAGGAGATTGACATTGCAAAATTTGACAAAAAATCTACTGATTTACAGTGCTTCATATTTTGAGAATTGGAGGTTTGTTTGGGGGCTAAACTACCGTGGCGACAGGACTGGTTAGCAACAGACGTCCATTTTAAAACCTGTATTACCAAACTATGAGAGGTGGAATATAGGCCTTTTTTTAATGCTCATTAGTGATTCCAACTTCTTACGTCCCGACGGTGAGTTGAACAACTTTATTCAGTACAGCCATTGCCAAGTTGTACAACTGTTTTGATTACCGCCCTCTTTAAAAGCCTTCAACACAATAAGCATATGGTTTGCCCTTGCGTTAGGTTTTCAGACTAAGGTTCTTGCCTCAAATTCATCAAAATGAGAGCAACACCTCTAAGCTTTACTTGTTGAAATGAATTTTTGTAGTACTGCAAATGCAAACCGTTGAACAAAGGAGACTTTTGCGAAACTCACGTTGCCTATCGGATGGCTCTGATTCACTATACTGCAGTTCATACCGACAATCTGAGCTCAAAGTTACCCACGAAAACACACCAAATGCACCATCTTCAAGAACGTCATTTTCCGACACCATTACGTCATGCAGAAAAACAGTCGTTGTGTTGAAATTGAGAGCTTTCTTTGCAGGGTTCTTTACTTCAACCGCCAAAATTTAATGTTGGTAAGCCCACCTAACGACTAGACTACAGATTATGGCACTTATTGAAAATATCCACACTGAACATTAAAAAATAGCATGAGATGTGTCAAGAAATGTTTTTTGGCGACAGCAATANCGGCTGCCAATGCCTGAAACTGCTTCTTACCGGGGGCGAGCGATCTTCCCCAAGGGGCGCGACCNCGTTTCTTTCAATGTCGGTGAATTGGACGTACAACCTTCCAATTGTGAGGCGGACACCACCACTGAGCGATCGTCGCCCCAGCGCAATCTTCGTCGCCAATGCCATTAGGTGTCACGTGATGTTATGGTGCGACGGTGGGGCGTTACTGAGGAACCAATCATACGAGAAAAAGGATTAAGCTAGCCTCGACTATTAACGTGATTTCATGCAAGACTTTTTTATCAGATTTTTAGAGAAGGGGCAATAAAAACAGCAGCCCTAATGTTTGCTAGCCCGCAGTCGAAAGTCATCTCTTTCCTTTTTCAAAGGACTTCTCACTGAGATGGTGGGAACGGCTTTGTCTGGCGAGGAAAGTGTAGGGACTGGGGCATAATTGTCACACAAATAAGTGTGTTAAAAAAACCCTAACTTCAAGACAAACACTGGAGAATTTTCTCACATTGGGTTTTTGACCCGGGATTTCAATGAACATTTCATCAATTTGTTCACTCCACAGACACATGTCGTGTGTTTATAGGCTAACCTACCGGTCTAGGGCTTCTAAACACAACAATTGAAAAGACTTGGAACTTTTAAATCTTTTAAAAATTTATTAAACAATAATAGCGAAAAGCTAAAACCTTTAAAATCTTTTAAAATGTATTTTTGATCAGCAAAGTGCCGTCCCCTAAAAGTGCCGTCCCCTAAAAGTGCCGCCCGGGGCCCGCGACCCCCGAGCCACCCCCGCTGCGCCACCTAGTGAGACACATATTCTTCGAAACAATCAGGGGGTCCTAGTCGACCTGCTCGAATCCTAGTCGACCTGCCCGGTCTCTGACTCCACTGTTTCCAGTGTCAGAAGTGCAGTTCTCAGTTGTGGTT
>JGI24158J21664_10008036_pt1 | contig 14023 bp, 6 predicted proteins | sample Ectturendosymbi3_FD_21664 | JGI IMG/M metagenome (IMG submission 21664) | reverse complement strand
GGGCCCATTCGATGGGCGTCCAGGGCCGGGTAAAGTAGGCCATAAAAATGCGAAAACACCCCCACTTGTGACGACCCCCCAAGAGAACCCAAAACCCAAAAATGAAAAATTGTTTTTTGACTCGGAACTACTAGACTCGCTGAATCCGTAGAGGGTTCGAACACCTCTCTAGCTGCAGCAGCTAGCGAGTTATAACCAAAAAACCGATAGCCACTATAGTGGCTCTGGTGGGCGTTAAGGGATGTTTCACTTGCAGACTGGTGTGTGCGGATACGACTAAATATGCGCCTTTCCTTATTAGAAAAGAAATCTTCACTGGAAGCACGCACTTGACAGCCTGAGGAGTCGCGAGCATTCAATGGAACATATAGATGGTTCGATTACATTTAGTCGCAGATGTAACAAACCACTATGAAGAATTGATACAGAACTAGTCAGTCAGGTCAATCAATGCGAACAATATTGGAAATCGCTTCTCCAACGTTTGGTTTCTGTCGTAAAATTTATTGCTGAGCGAGGACTGGCGTTTAGAGATGATGAAAACGTTGGACCGCCCAGAAAGTTTTTCCAAAAAATTTCAAAACTTTTCTTCAAGCAAATATTAAAAAAAGAAGATGCCATGCTTCTAGCGACTGGTTTTGCAACAGTTCCACAAATCGCTAGTGATTGTCAAATACCGTGTTGCATCATAAAGTTTTGATGCAGTTGAGTTAACAAATGTGACGTCACAAGATGACCTCATAAATATTAATGACATGTGGAAATACTAGTGATTTCATCGATCATCCCCAAACTAAACTTTTTGTATCCACAAATGCCTGGGCCCCAGGTCCCCCACCATGGTCCCCCACCATCTAAATCCGGCGCTGGCTAGGGCGTAACATTGTCTAGACATCGGATAACTAAACACCCACCCTGAGGGGTGCTACGATTCAGCAGTTTTGCTAGGTGTGTTTTTTTATTAACCCTGATGATCTGGACAATGTGTCTGAGTCAAAACATGTAATTAAAAAACGAATAAAATAAAATCTGAAATCTTAGTGAAATTCGTCCTGACCAGAGGCGCTGTAAACATTCGTAAAGCCTCCAGAAACAATTCATGCTTATGACCCACCTGGTGCAGTCCAGGTGCAATAAGTTCTCATCTTCTCGAAATGCAATGTTCAAATTGGCACTGCAAAAAAGTGCACATACAATTCATCAGCGCATTTACGATCGGATCAGAGTTGTAAGTCGGGCCGGGTTTTGCGGGTCGGGCCGGGTTCGGGCCGGCTACGGACTTAAGTTTGTCAAAATGTTTCGGGCCGATTTCGGGCCTGCATACAAGAGTTTTTTATAGCATTCAGAGTGACGATTTTTTTCTTTCGTGATGTACATTTGTTGTGCTCACCGCGGTGACTTTAATGAGTGAAGTGATTGTGACTGTTCTTCAGCCAATTCTATGTGCAAACACAGCTGCCTTCTTTTGTTCTCTGCTCAGATTAGTCTCACACTCCTTTTGAGAAGGCGGCAGCCTTGATGAAATCATCACGCGATAGCATTGCTTCGAAGAGATCAATCACTCACGCGAGTCTTGGCTTGTTTCAAGAAACGATGGCCTGCAGCACAAACAGCCTTGTCATGCCTATTGCGCCATCGTACATAGTTTAGTAATAGTTTTTTTTTTTCTTGAGAAACATTATATTCTGCAGTATTATCTTTTACTAATATGCTACGTTTGTGCCAGATTATGCCAATGTTTTGGTCAACGTGGTTGTTATTTTGGGTGTGATAAACCGTGTACCTGCAGCTATACCCGAACACAACGTTTTCTGTTACTCCGCAGTTGCGCATATCTTAACTCCCTCGGCAAATTTGGCTTTCGGGTATAAATCGGGCTTCAAAATTAAATGCCGGACCCTTTTACAAATCTGTGTGGGTATGTATTTGCTATGCAGGGTCCAACAAGGGGAGATTGAAAGGATACACCCTTCACCCACCAACAGTAAATATAGATTGAAATCATTTTGTGAAGCTAATTTTATGCTAATTTTAGGCCAAATGTTTTTGGTGTTGGTAAGAGTAGCATTAAAAAGATTTGTAGCGTTTTCAAAAAACGGAAATGTGCAAGAAAAATATTTATCGTCTTCGTAACGTTAAGCGACTTGAACAAGACATCAAATCGCGCTGTAACCCACACTTATGAAATGCATGAAAGTTGAAGTGTTCACAGGCCGCAGAGAAGGCCTTTTCTGGTAGCGTAAATACAGTACTGTCATAACGCTACGCAGTATAGATAACTAGTAAGGTCGCCGGTTGTGACAATGGAGAACGCAAGAGAGCTTCATCGTTTGTTCGAAAAGAACGTCCCGTCTATGCATTATCGAGCAAAGATAGACCGAACGTTTGACCGATTTCGCATGTTTGGAAACCCAAAGCTCAGCCCTTTTAGCTCGCTGTGCGGAAAAATTTCACAGCCTTGTTCATGCAGACATTTTTCATCAGTTTCGATCAATAAATTGCATTTGATGATTCTTGTGTAAGTTGACCTTTAAGGTTGTGCTTGTGACGCATAAGGCAAATATTTGCTTGATAGAGAAACTGCAGAAGTAGGACCAGCACCTGCAGAACAATGAACGATATACGCTGGCAGGAGGAGTTGCGCGTTTTGTGACGAAGGTTTGAGAAAAAGATAAACAGCTTTATAGCTTTATCTAAACTGGGTTTGGCTGGCAAAGGCCAATGGTGCGGAGTGCGGTTAAAATCTGAAGTAATTCTGTACATTATTTTGTGAGCTGTCGTCCAGCGACAAGACAGAATTGCAATGCTTGTAGCCACGAAATTTGGAAACATGACGTTCTTTTGTTTTCTTGCCTTCAAGAACTTGTAACAGTATTTGCTATTTGCAGTGTATTGCCTACTACTTTTTTATACAAGCTTATTGCATCAAAACTGACCCTAAATCTTGTTTCTCATACTTCAAGTTCTTAGACACAACAATGGGTTGTCGGCAAAATGTATTACAGTAGTTCCGGGTTGTTTTAACGGTTTGACCTCGCTGGTTGCAAAGACATTTTAAGAGACCGCATCTATTTTATCTGAAAACCGAGTGGGTCGTAAAGCAAAGTTGAAGTGTATTTTGATGGTGGTAGTAAAGCGAGTTCCTACTGTATTTTGAGGGATTGAAAAAATTTGGGAGGTCGTTTGGGCCTCTCGAAACACTTTGCAGAACCTCACCAAGTTTTCAACAATTTCATTTTTTTATCAGCGGTTTATTGCCGAACTATGGGCTATCAGTGGAATTAAAAGCCACGAATTGCAGGATAGGTATGTGGGAGGATTTGGTTTGCATGTTGCTACAGGCACCCGCTGTAAAAATTTCATATGTATCGCATAAACTACAGCAGTGTTTTTGAGAACGATGCGGTAAAGCCGTGTTTCTCAACCCTTTTACTTTCGTGGCCTAGATAACTTTTCGTAAAAATTGCGTGGCCACTACTATATTAGCATAAGCTATGTATGCTTTTAGACGCATGAAAAAACACGTATTATTCTAAAGTAGCGAATTTATTCCTGTATGCAATTTACTGAGCATCTTGCTGTTGAACACAATCACTGTGTTCCCATGCTGTAGTGATTAGATGTCTAGATCAGTGCTTCTTCACTTTTTTCGGTTTCGTTCACCCCTACCATCGATTGCTGCATCGCCATTCACCTGACTGCGAATGCATGTCCCATATGACAACAGTAATCTAACTATATACAATGTTTTTTCTGAGTTTTATTTTTGTACAAGATTTACTTAAGCAAAGGAAGCCATTTAACCCTTGCCGGATCCGCATCAAGAAATGCGAAGCTACGAAAGCAATAAATGCAGTCAGCCAATGTATTTTAACGGGCGACGAAAAAGAACCTTAAAATTACGGGATCAGTGAGATTGCAGAAGTCAAAACAAAACCACGAAAAACGATAGGGAAACTATAAATATCTACAACAGAAAGTCGTTCATTAACTACTGCACTGCTCCCGAACTTTAGTGATCAACTTTTCGAACTGCAGATTATTTAATTCCTCCAGTGCCACGCTCAGCAACGCGTCAATGCATTTCAGCGCATTTCGCGGTTTTGGGGAGGGCAATGATGGCTTTTTCCAAGTGGTGACCAAAAACGATTTTCCAGTTGGGACAACTATGGTGAAATTTCGTTTTTACCAAATCAAAACTAACAGAAAAACATTTTCTATAAAAAAAGAATAGGAAAATATCAAATTTCAAAATCCAAAGCCCCCTTTCCCCCCATTCCGAAGCCCACGAGCTCGACCAAATATGAAAATCCTTGCTCTGACATGTAGAGCACATGGTAGTCATGAGCACCAGTTGTTGCAAGGTTTTTACTGCAATTTGCTTGTACTTTACTCTGGGGATTCAAACAAACCAACCCAAAAATCACCATAGGCTAATAGAGATATATTTTGAAAGACGTTCTGTTAAAAATCTTTCTCGAGGACACTTTTCTCGACGCTACAGCCTTCCTTAAAAATCTTCATCTATAGATTTACATTTCCTTTCATGAAAACATCATTACTAACTACTCCGGTACGGANTTAGTAATTTCGTCGTACTCCGTACCGGAGTAGTTAAAACTTTGTAAGGAGGCCCCAAGAAACGTTTGACCACTATTGCGTGCGGNCAGCTGTTCTGGTTGGCACTATCGCTGTTCGGTGTCGTGTGTTACGTAACAATAAATGAGAAGTTATCATGGGAACTCTGCCATTGTAGCGTAAAATACGTCACAGAGCAATGATAACGCCAGTTGGTCGTATGCTTACTACGCTCGTTCATATTAGCCCTAGTTACTGGACAATTTATCATTCGTTTGAAACTATTCTCGAATGGGACTGTCCATAGATTGGAATTCAGATCCAATGTTCTATGTAAATCCATTGCTTCAAAAAACATTTAATCTGATATGAATTATATTTAAAAAACTACTCATTGCCGGGCTCTACCGGATGAACCCAAGTAAAGAGTGAGCGAACGAAGTCGTGAGAACGCCTACTACGAAAGATATTTTTGATTCAGGTCACCTGCAACATAAACACTGGCCAGATATGGAACGAAAATATGTAAACCGTGACAAAGGCCCAATGGAAAGAGCCCGGGTTACCATGGTAAATGAGAGAAGTGGGTGGTGGCACGAATATACAAAGCAAAGAAGCTCGCGTTATACTATGTACATCGAAACTCGGGCTAAGCCCTAGGAACCCAAGGGCCGGAGTCGCCACTGCTTATTAGCAAGGTTTACTAGATTACTGGCAAAGTTCACTAGGAACCATTACGTTTACTAGCAGCAGCACAAACATGAAAGTTATAACTTACAAGTAATTGGTAGCGAACTAACTTTGCATGGCAGTTAGGAGGGTATAAAAATGCAATGTAAAAAATGTGGACTTTTCCTGAGATTTTCATCTGTGTGGAAACAAATTTTATGTTTTCAGCGCGGTAACCAGTTTTATTTTCTCCTAAACTTTGCAGGTTAAATTGTATTTTGCTTTGCCATTCATCACTGCTTATTATGAGTACAAAAAATAGGAAATCAGATGTTAACAGCTTTTTAAAAAGTCAAAGGTGAATTTCTTGTTAGAAGCCACACTTGATCTTCGAACAAATAACTTAACGCATCTTGTCATTGTGTTAATGCAAGTGTGTTTACGTTAGAAAGCACACACGAGAGAGATAATCGACTATGTGCTTTGCGTTCTTTGAATGGTTTGCGTGGGCAGAGCTGCTAGCTGGCATAGCCCATGACTACAACAGGCACAGCATACAACGAGTGCAAAACACTTGGTCGATTGGGACCGGACAGTGTCAAGTGCTCGGACACAAATAATTTTCCAAACAGATATTTTCTTGATTCCGGTCGTAAGAAATAACAAACGGTCACCAGAGCATAACGGGTGACTGCCTTACCAGAATTTGTTTATTACCATTAACTTGAGTAACGTTTCTGCGAGTAACTGCTCTCTGATTCGTCTAAACCTGTGATTGTTGTTTTTTTCGATGATTTTCTCGTGGAAAGAGCGCTGATTGTAAACAACTACCAGATTAACCTACTCAAATAAGTGTGGTATATACTTTTAGTTTTGTGTACTATAGATATATTTCTTTTTTCAGTCAACTTGAGGCACACCAAGAGCATGGGCGGCGGATTGGGGAAGGCGAGGCTTGCCCCTCTTGAATTTTGAAAATTGACATTTTCCTATAACACTCTTAGCAAAAAAGGTTGTTTTCTTACTTTCGAAAAGGAAAAATAAAATTTCATCATTTTTGGCCGTCCCGGAAAAAATCTTTATGACTACCTCTGGATTCTGGAAAAATCCGCTATTGTCTCCCCCTGGAAAAAATACCTTCCGATGCCCATGACCAAGACAATTGAAAATATTAATGTGCAAAAACGAACAGAAACCGGAGCTGGAGACGGAGCCATATTATGAAAAAACAGAGCTCCGGAGCTGGCGCTTCACTCATGAAAACCAAGAGCTGCAGAGTCGAAGGCATGTTCATGAAAAGAAAAGCTCTGCAACCGGAGCCGGAGAAGTGTCATTTTTTATAACGCGGCTCCGCAGCCCTGGTTTTTACCCTCAAATCATAAATGGTGGAAGACATATAATGTTCGGTACAAAGAATAAGTTATTTGGGCTGTTTATCAGTGCGTTTGTAGATTTGCCGTGTGCATTACGTCTCTTGCATTTTCATAAATATTATTTTTCATGGACTGTATGAAAAATATGTGATGAGCCCGAGTGACGTTGTTGATCTGAGGTGAACTCTGAGGTCAATATTCCAGCCGTGCTCTGCCTGACTGCACATAAGCGCACGGCATGGTGATTGGGGTGCATGTGGACGCATCTGCAAAGCTTGAAAATTTGTTGTTATTCGGTCAGAAATTTTGACCACCAGGGGTTTTCTTTTTTGGTATATAAATCATTAAATTAGAACAACCTCTTGCAACTTGGGGTAAAATCAGAAAAATTTGGGTAAATTAAAACAACCCTATTCAATTTTGAGTAAATTATGGCAGCTTCATTCAGATTATGGGGGAAAATCAGAACAGTTTTATTCAAAGTTAGTAACATTAGAAACCAACAGCTTCGATGAAATTTCCAATCAGTAATTTGGCATGCAGAAAGCTTGAGTTTTTCATATGGCAAGTTTCAGTCATATCACTAAGATTTATCGTTTATATGTCATTTGGGAGGAAAATGGCAAATTTCGGTTCACGTTTTTGTGCATCTCTCAAAAATTGTACTCCTGTACATCTGCTTGCTTGCTTGTAGAAGACGAATTTTAATCTTGCTAGCTGGAAGTGGGAAGCATTTCTGTCAACAAAAGGTTAACACCAGGTTTTCAAAACCCTTTTTAGCATCTTCAATCAAAGCTTCAGGGCTTCTAAGTACAATATAGTATGGTTTGCTATTTGAGTTCATTGCGAAACTCGTAGGTTCCTCATAAAACAGAATTAAGAAAAGTAGGATATAATTACATCATTTTAAAGTATTGCACATCAGCAGAGTTTCAGGATCTAGTTAATAAAAAACATATCAAAAAACATTTCCTATCTACAATTGATATCTTACTTGTATCTTCCCTAATAAATAAACTTTAAAGATCTTTCCAGGTTGGTACATGCAAAATTTCAGTTTCATGCCTGAAAGCATGTAACCCTGTTTTTTATTGAAAAAATTAAGCAAAAAACCAACGCGCTAGCACGTTTTTGCGTTGAGAAATTGACCCTAGCTACAGATTTGGAGAAGAGCACATTTCGTAAGCGTGAAATCCTAGGAATACTTTTAAATCATTTGTATTGAAATGCCAAGTTACAAATGAATGCATTCGTTCCCCTTACACAATAAACTTCCTTTGTTATTATTGCCCAGTAAAAACTGCTGACATTATCAGTTTGAGGACCACTTGATTTTACAACTTTTTCCAGAACAGGACCTAGTTTATTGCCACTTTTGCACGAGGTCAAAGATTTTGTTGACCTATGGCGATTTTTCTTTCACTTTATTGTCGTTACGGTTCACCAGTTTTTACGATACTGAGACAAGGAAACGTCTGACAGCCGATTAACGAGTTTTCAAAATTGTTATCTTACAGTTCAAAATGTTTGATGAATAACGGGAAAATAATCGACTTGCCTAAACAATATATTGGTCATGTCACGATTTTTTCTTTTACTGGCAATAAACCTGTGCATATCCATGATACGGGCAAGTAAATTACTTCTGGTGTCCTTCGATGGAATGAGGTTAGTGTAACAAGAAAAGTTGATGTGATAGCATCTGCAAAGCAAACTTCTGGTGAATTGCATTTCAGTTGCTAATACTAATAAGGCGAAACGTAGAGGTAAAGATCATTCGGCATTTTTGTCCAGTTATTAGTTGTTTTTATGTTCAAAGCAGCTTCAGGTATGTCATCTTAATCACGTTCGTATCAAATGTGAATCACTGTCTCCAAAGCGTATATTGTGACGCAGGGTCACAATTTGCAATAATTTATTGGACTTTGCTGCAAATTTATTCCTAAAAGTAATGCAAGCATGCAAACCAATCTCTGCAGCATTACCACCGAGATGTTGTTCCCGACGGCCTGAACTGCGGTGCGTTCGCAGCGTATGCTTAGTGGTGTCATGCGTTTGACGAATGCGACGTAAAAATGTCCGGCGAGCCTACGTGGATTGAGGGTTAGCGGAGCCTGAAGAACGCGTTGTAACATACACTCTTCTAAGAATTTTCGCTTTGAATGAGGAACCCTCTGCTGTTACTCGGCCTTCGATTCACCGTGCTTTTTGTTCTGGCATCAGTTTGGTTTTTCATCTGTGAAGTGATCAAAATCGAAAGTTCTCACCGGTGGTAAAATTTCGCAATACCCCTAGGTTTTGTGCTGTTTGCATTGTAATGTTAATTGACTTATTTGTAGCAGCAAAAGTACAGTTTTACGACTCATAATAAGAACAATAAAGCACGATGCAAGAATCCTTTTTTAGTCGTCAAGATAACAATTTCAATTTGTGTGAATAGAAAGGATGAACAATGAAGTCGACGACAAAACAAGAAAACAATCGAACTTTGAAAAGAACAGTTTTTTTCTCGTTTATATGTTCAGGCTCTAGTCCAGGGTTTCCCAACCTTTCTCTGAACATGTACCCTTTCAGCATTTCTACACATGAGCATGTACCCCAAAAGTTTCTTAGAGTAAAATATTTTTACATGATTAATCATAGAAATACCTAAAAATAAACATATGATTTTTTAAAATTATGTACAATGACACATGTATAAAATGTTTGGAAGTAACACTGTCTGTGGAAATAAATCCTTTCTCAGCAAAGAATCAGACACTAAGATCTTACAGAGGAAATATTTGGCCTACGATGTAGGCATCATCAGCTCTTATTCAAATAGAATCAATTTGGAAGTAAAGAATGTATGAAGATATTTTATCTTCTATTGCTAACCTTAAATGCACCTCTTCAAATAGGCAAATATACCCCTAGGGGTACATGTAACCCAGGTTGGGGAAGCCCTGCCCTAGCCCCTGGGGTCTGCAACGGTTACATGACGCAGCCTATAAAGCAGAAATAAATACAGTAGTGTACTTTAATAAAAATCGATGCTGTGTTTTACAAACTCATCCGTATCCCCAGCTGCAAGTACCAAACCTAGACATACAGCCATAATTGCGCGATACGGAATTTCATCTGAGGTGTAAGCTGCATAGTGCTACTGGCTTTGCAGACATGACTACGTAGGCCGCGACGATGACTTGCCAGCTTTCGAATACCTTAAAAGAAATGGCGTGAGAGCGAAATTCTTGAAACCACCTTTCCCAACTTACACTTTTTCCAGTCATTTCACCGCAAGTACAGGTATGATGATATTATGCTTTTTCCTAAATCTGAATCTTAATTCTTAGCATTTGTTACATCAATCTTGTTGTCCTTTTCAAAACTTTTTGTCGTGCTTTGGTCGTGCCTCCCTACCTTTTGAAGCTACATGTGCGTAAATACAAAAAAGCGAATTTGTAAGTGGTCTTGCCACTTTGGCGAGGAAACGGGTTGTACTTAGAAAGAAGGACGTAAAAATAGATAACAAAATTACAATAATCAGAAAGGCGTTGCAACACGGTTGTTTTTATATGGTGATGTGGTGATGTAGTAATCTGATTTTTGAAATATAGATTCGCAAGTCTGGCAATATCTGCAAATGTTTAAAAGTGCTTTGACTGCCAGCGAAATCAAACAATATCAATCAAGGCCAATTAACCAATTATTAAATCGAATTGATCATTTCACCGGTTTTCTTTTCTAAATATGTTCAGGTCTTAACCCCAGGCGTCTGCAACATCCACATAACAGTTATCTTGTCCCAGGGCCATGATCATACATTTCATTACTAAATGTATTCTGACAAGATGGGACTCATCGTGGTCAGTTTTCATGAACAGCCTACTCTGGCCTAGAGCAAGTCTTTCTGCTTCAGAAGGACCGAATCTCAGATCATGGAACAGTTAACCAAGGTTGGGGTGGGAAATGGCCCAAAATAAACGCTAGTAAACGGTCTCTGGTTAAGTGGCCATAATGCAAATACTGAAGAACCCAGCATCAAAAATAATTCTGCAGTGTCTCTGTTTTTCAAGGCTTATACGTGGAATCTCACGGAGTTATAAACAACGTGCGCTTCAGCCCAAATAAGCCCCAGCCTGGCATCGATCACGTGCCTACTTACAACTACACTGATTGGTGGGATACTGGTGCGGAACCGATCTGGATCACAGCGGTCAAGCAGGTAAAGCTCATAGCTTAAACATCCTCAAAAGTTCAAAATATCATGCTTTCTATCCTATAATACTTTCAGGTCACTTTAGGGAAGGCTATTTAAGCAAACGTAGGTGATTCGACCAACCAGAAAACATCTTATGTGCTCTAGATACTCACGTTGTTTTAAGAGAACTTAGATGTTGAACAGTGATGCGTGTAACGTTTTTACCCAAACCGATAGCACAGAAAGCTCGTTGTTCCATGTCAAAGTTTCAAACCACTGTTTTTTAATCGAGCTGTCAGTTTTTTTTAAACACGCGCTACCCGAAGAAGCTTGTTACAGCTTGGTGGTAAAATTCACCGAACATGTTCTCTTGATCTCGAGNGGAGACGATAACTTGTANGATTCGTTTTTTCTCTCTCTGCGGAATCACAAAAATATCGGCATTTTTACCAATTTTGAAATATCGTAACAGTGCGATGCTATACTGCTAAGCCTTCAATTGGCCTGCTACTTTTGCTGAAGCTTGATAACTAAACTGAAAACTTGCCATCAGGTACATGACACGTTCCACACATTGTAGTAATGAATACACGTATCTTGTTACATACGTCATCAGGGTCAATGTTTTGGTGAACTGCGGCGTTTCACTTTGATGTTAACCAGAAAAGGGCGCTGTGAGAAAGAACCTCGATTTTTAAAGTAATTTAAGATGTTTCGGTTGTTTATGATGCTGCTGTTGTCGAGGAACATCTTTCTCAGTAAAGCTGGTCGGAAAATAAATGCCTCGTGCTGGAGTTTTTATTTTAGTTACAAACTTTGGCAAGATTTTTGCCAGATAACCAGGTTGTCTGCTGAAACGTAAAACGTTCTTGTTCAAAGGGGCTTCGTAGCGGAGGAAGCATGTTTCCAGGGAGCTTTGTCCAAATAGGAGGACATCAGGCAACACGCAGGGTTCTCGAAGTTAACGGGACGTCTTATGCAGAAGATGCATGGAGGGAACGCACTGACCAAGTCTTTTCATGGCTCACGGAAGGCAACTTGGATATGGTTGCCCTTTATTTTCAAGACGTGAGAACTATAAGCTAATGTGCGTAGACACTCTGTTTCTGACAAAAGACCTAGCTTATTACCACTTGGTTTAAATGGTAACGTTATTGTGAATTTCAAACTTTTCAAATAGTCTTCTCCGTTATAAACTAAAAGTGCAACAGCATAACATTCCTGCTTTGTGATGATTTAAAAATCAAGTGGTGACTGGAAAAAGAAGAGTAAAAATTAATAAACGTTGCAGGAAAGAGTTAAATTGTTTATTTGAAAAAGTCTGCTAGTACGTATCGAAAAAAAGAACGCTGGTTTTCTTCATGTAAATTGTTGTTTGGTCAAAATCAGGGTGAAAAAGTCAGAAAAAGGCTTAATTTCAAGATGAACCCCGTGCTCCCGATCAAACCTGCATTGTGTTTACAAAAATTTAAGTTGATGAACCGGATGCAAGTGGAAAAATATTTCCAAGCACGAGAAAGAAATTGGTGATGTTAAGGAAAAATGTATAAGTCAGACATGGAGGGTTTCAGATTATGTACCCTAGCATCAAAGTGCTTGAGTAATTTTTTACCTATCTAGCACAGCACCAACAGTTGAGAAGTGACGCTTTCCAACCCTTACAGTTAGTCCTTGAGTTTTGTAATGAAGTATCAAAAGCAGGGGATTCAGGCAAGGGTAGATATTCGGAGAGGCGAACGAGGCAGTCGCCTCGGCCCCTCTTTTTTCAGATGTTCCGTGGGGCCACCCTTCAGAGTTTGGCACTGAGTTTTTGCATCGTTTTGTTGAAAAGCGTATGAACCTCGCTAGAGCCACACTTAATAAGCTCTGAAGAAAGTCATATGTTTTTCAAAATAAACCAATAATTTCGTGCAAATGTGCCAAAAACATCAACAACTTTAATGTGTAGTTTTGCGGCCCCTTTCTGACAGTTTGCCTCGGGCCCCTAAATTCTAATATCCACCCCTGGATTCAATGCAGTGTTGGATAACCTTCGGGATGAAAATAATTGCAGGGAGTCGGTCACTGTGCTCCAGAAGGCAAAGAAAAAATCACGACACTCAGGGTGTGGTTGAGGAAAGGAACGTGTAAAATGTGGGGAAAACGGCGATGATCTGCGGAAAGTTGAGGGGGTGACGGTTTTTTAGAGTTTCTGCTACTGAAAAATCGGTGATCTTTTTTACTTTTTCAGAGAAAAAACAAAAAATTTGAGACAATAAACATAGGCTACACTTTCAACGTAAGAGCAAACCTAAAACCAACGAATGGCGTCGGAAGGTAGGGTAATCACAACATTTGAAAGGAAACAGTTGCACCGGTGAATAGCCTTCCCATATGCTTACGTTCTCATCAGAAAAACTTGGGTACGGTTGCGTAAAAATACTCTTCTCAGGGGTAAGTATGGATGGTTCCTTCTTTGCTGCTATCTTTAATTTATGAATTTGCCATCTAGACTTTATATTTCAACACGTTTCGCGCGTCATTTCAGCCACGGGTACACGACTTTTCGGTCTGGCCGTTTCGGTCTGAGCCGTTTCGGTCTGGCCAATTCGGTCTGGCCGATTCGGTCTGGCCGATTCGGTCTGGCCGTTTCGGTCACAGGACATTTCGGTCGCGACATTTCTGTACATAAGGAACTGATGAAATTTGTTAACCTTGCTCAGGTAACCTCTGCCCAACTTGGGTAAACGGTTCTTCTATTTAAATTAAAAATTAATTAACGTTCACGTAGAAAGCTGGTACTTTCAGTAGCTGCATTTTTTATGGGCCGAAAGTTGCTTTGATGTTGAAGCACTAACATTACATTTTAAAGGACAACGATTGTTTACGTCAACTGGTTTCGCATTTGCACGCAAGCAGTCGCTTGTCACTGCACTGCTTTACTACGAACTGAGCTTACATTCTGTCCACGTAAAGTCAACTTTGCGCCAGTGACGTGACACGTTGTTCACGAACGCAAAAAACAGTGTTCTGGAACGTTCAGTTCAGAGGCGACTCCAGGTCAAACGCGTCACTCGGGCTGAACACGCCATTTGTACCAAGGCCACTGACAGAATGCAACCGTTCGAGGCTTGCATCATTGATATTTCCATTTGCTTTTATTCTGGCTAGCACTATCGTTGCTATGTAACGGTAGTTACGTAACAATGAATTAGAAGTTCTCATGAGAACTCGTCGATTG
>JGI24158J21664_10008034_pt1 | contig 14025 bp, 9 predicted proteins | sample Ectturendosymbi3_FD_21664 | JGI IMG/M metagenome (IMG submission 21664) | reverse complement strand
TACAATGTTGGTGAAAAACTAAGAAATAAACATCAATATTCTGATCGCTAAGGGGGGTGCTTGAGCCCCTTCAGCACCCCCCCTGGCTGCGCCTTTGGGTGTAGGTAGCACTATCAGCTATTGTTTTGTGTCTCTGAGCGTTTCCCTACACAGTGCATGGCGAATATTTCGTGCAGTGTGTTCATTGTATTCCTACGTGTGGCTCTAGTCAGTGCCCGCAAATAATATTTATATTCGCAGAAATTCTCCTGTTTTCATTGATCGCTGCATTTGACCTCTAGGAGTTATTTGTTGAAGCTAATCTTGTTGTGCGCAAATATGCTAAATGCACATGTGCTTCATGAGAAATCTTGTCTATGAAGACTGGAACTATTGTCGTTTCTCTATTACTAACCAACATGAAAGCACAGAAATCCTGTAACTAGTCCGGCATGTGCGCAACAATTGTTACAAGCTCGGGTCTAGCGTTATCAAATAAGAACGCGGGGGAAGAATGGGTAACGCCAACACTCAATCCAGCCTTCCCTTACTCCATATTATGACGTTTGCAATTGATATTATCTGCACACAAAATGCTTGCAATATGCCGACAGTAAGCGCATTAGCTCCGTCTGATCATTTACAATCAATAAAAGCCATGGCAAACATTTGTTGCATATATTTTCTTCCTGTATATTCCGTGCAGCACACAGCAAACACGAGAGCAGGTTATATTTCAAAAAGATGTGACTTTTGCTCTGGCACTTCAGTGTTGGTAAGAAATCCTAAAGTGCTATATTGTGTTTGCAGTGTTTGTTGGCGAAATAATCTTGCAATATGTCTTTTACCAATTTAAAAAATAATGTTTTTCTTCGAGACAAAATCTTATGATCGAGTTGGTTGACAACACTGAATTTGTTTTTGAACTACCACACTCGTTGGTGTTTTCAATGTTACTACCTTGGCGAGCGCCAGAAAAAAAATTTGGGAGTGGAGCACTAATCTTGGTTACTGGACGTACGCGAGGTTTTGATCCAGCACTAAACCGATTGGCCTCTGGAATCTTTTACTTTTTGTATCCTTCGAAACAGCAGGAAATGGGCTAGCAATCTGGCATATTTTAAGGATATGACTGAGGACCAATAACCATAAGCACGCCGTAGTCTTTCAAACATACCAAAAATGTATTGTTGTTGAAGCGGCCCAAATGCTGAAGAAAGTAACTTATCACGGCAGGGTTCGCAGTAGTTGTGTTGACAGTAATTTTAGGGAGATAGAAATGAGTTTGCGACTGACTGTGATCTGTGATACTACCGAGGGTGCGAACTGCCAGCAGTGCAGCCATTGCAAGACCAAAGTAGTGAACCGATAATAACCAGATCATTCGATCGAGTTAAGCTTTCGCATCTTCTGTGGCACTCCATGCTTCGTCAAAAGCTACGGTGCGTCAATTTCAACCAGACAAAGTACATTGAAAATTAAATTTTCTGGTTCTCTTCAGGTTGACTCTTCCCGATGTTTACGCACAACATCATGTAGTATGCAGAATGCCTAGTATTACCCAATATACAGTATGTATTATTCCAGCATGGATCATCAAAGTTAACATTATCAAGAAGAAAAATAATAAGCTGCTGTTCAGGCAACTTTCAAATTCTGCCAATTCATGAGAATCCCATTCGGGCTAACGTTTATATTCTTTGCTTCCAGCGCTTCATTAGCAAAATAATAGCCATGTATGATTGTAAAGTAACAATCTCATGTCGTTATGATGTCTCTGTGTGGGGGAAAATACTTCAAACGAATATACTGAAAACATAAAAAACGATTTTGTAAGTAGGGAAAAAATGCAGTATTACTCCGAATCAAAGCAAATGTGTTTTTGCTGGTGGCAATATTATTTGACGTGAGTGTCAAACGCCTCACATGATCTTAGTGCCTGGCCTTAGTCGAGCAAAAACTACAGTCCAAATGGCGACTCCAACTGGCAAAGAAGTTGGCAAAGACTGATCTTAATGCCTGCTCACTGTTTGCTATGGGCGACCGGGTATTTCGAAAAAACAAAAGTTCTCATCCGTGAAGAACGGTTTACTGTAGGATATGACGAAATGCAACACCTGAACAGGCTGCAGGTGGACTTAAAATGTCGCCCTTGTAATTGACGCCATCCCACATTTTGTTGCAGAAACAAACTTCTTTGAAAATATTTTTTCTGCAACACTGAACTGATAAGATCTCCTTGTTTCCCTTCTCTCGAAAATGCTCCATGAGAACATGCTCCGCTATTCCACCGCAAAAAAGGAAACCCGGGCTATCGAGGAGGCAAATTGCTGCATTTTCTAGCAAGAAGTCCTTTTCCATTGTGATAGACCAAAGATAAATCTATTGTCTTCCATGCCACAATAATAACAAAAAACGATTTAACAGATTAAATGTGTTGAATTAGATTTTGACACCGTACGTAACTTACGCAAGCGCAATTCCTAATAAGATGCACTACCCAGGTCGCATTGCCAAAATGTGGTATCGCACTGTACGAAATTCATAATTCGCTTTACAGCCCTGGGTTAAACTCGCATGAATCATTTCATCCGAGTGAAACGTTTGCAATATTCAAATGATAAAGCGAGGAAAGCGATCGCGAACTGTAGACTCTGCTCATGCCTAAAATCGATCTTTTGCAAACAAACTCACTGTACGGCTTATTAAAGCGGCATGGCCATGAGTTTTCATTAGTGTTTTTCCCCAATTATAGCTAATTTAAAAAAAATTAAGAACATTTAACAGAAGTCAGTACTTCAGTAGATCCTATCTTGTTGCCTGGTGCACGAAGCCCAACACTTGTCTGACCCCCAGTGTCAATTTCATTGCCAGTCACTGATTTGCATCACGACACAGAGGTCACAATCTTTATTCAATTCGTGGCCTCCTTACCACATCATTGCAAACTTGTGACTCCTTTTCGTGTTCGCACTGAAGAAGATAGTTTTTCCTAACCATCGTAATGTTGGCCAGCTTTTTTAGTTTGTTTTTATGTTTTACCGCCAGCAGAGCATGATTAAATTGTTGTTTACGGAAGTACTGGCGTCTCAGAAACAAAAAGATGCTGGGAATCCTTTGCCAAGTAATTTAAAAATTAATGGCCGCTCGAGACTTCTATATGATTTAAAACGTGAATTTACTCGTCTAGTTAGGATGTGGCTGCTCATCTGCAGTGGTGTAACTAGAGGTTTGGGCCAGGGGAACAAATCTAAGCCGAAAGGGGACTACTGGCCACTGTAGGATGCCCACTAGCCAGCACTCTGAAACAACGTGAGAAGTGATGATGAATCCGGATGTGGATGGCTATAATAAAACCCTAAATCACCAGAAAATTCTCCGAAAACCGCTAAAAACAACAACCTACTGAAAACCATAAACATCCTAAACCGAAATCTAAGCTAAGTGGGGGTCCGTTTTTGCATTTAGCTTGCCACGAGGGCGATTCTCCCCTCTGCACCCCTTATTGTCAATTATGCCACCTCTCCCACCTCAGAAGCACGCCTGTTAAGGACAAAAGACGAAAGTGTTTGTACGTTCTGAAGTGCCGCTTTTTCAACTATTTACTTTGCAGAATTCAATTCTGACTTCTACTGTGCGTCAAAAAATTATGAATGCGTAATCAGTACTTAGCCACAGACACCTCCTAGGAGCCGAGACAACGAAATGCGTGATTATAAAATTAATCCCAACTGTTCCGTTTTTTTCGTTACTCGTGACAGAGCTAAGTATTGCTGCCACGTCCAATTAAAGGACCTCGGGATATATTTCCCTACTAAGCAATGCCTAGCTATTGCACGTAGGACGCTTACCTGTATCATGCCGGTGAAATACTTTCCATGCACCTTTCTAAAGTAGTGGACTGGACAGCCGCCAAAAGCAAAAAATATGCTGTGCACAGTGCATCATGTGTTTTAAGGTTATCACCGCGGCGTTTTCTCTCACCATGCTTGAAAAATATGATTGTTGTTGCATCAAAGCGAACTTGTTTGTATTGACTAGTGTAAATGAAACAAAGGCTGACTTATGCAAAAAGTTCCAGAAAAGATAAGCCAGTGTTTGCACAACTGCAGTACCCCACGAAAAATTGTAGTTCATGCGTCACGCACTGCTTGGAAGGTTCTCGAGTCGACATCTCGAGAAAGCTTCCAGCAATGTAACCATTTCGATTAGTGCGCTCTGTTTTCTAAGTATATGTAATGTGTGGTTTTACTTTATCTTGACTTTTTCACGTTTGCATGATACTGAAATTACTTTCTAATCTAACACGTTATAACATTCATTGCATGAAACTTAAAGACCTCGGTGCACCAAACTGCTACACGGTTCAGCCAAACACTTAATTGCTTAATCCAAAGCAAATGTGTGCTATAGCCGTTTTTGAGAAGCTACTTGATGAAGTCTTATTGCGAACATCCAGTTAAAGCTCTTCTGCTGAATGTTTCAAAAATATGAAATTATATCTTGTGTTTAAAAGTTTATGTTCAAATGTACTGCATGGTTTCAAAATCGATCAATACATTTTTCAAAGTTGTTGGGTCGTTTCTTGCTGTAGCCTACACACCAGATATCTTCAAATTCAACACAACATTTTTAAACCAGATGAAACAATGAATTTCGTCTCCATCACATTTATCGGTCAGCTCTTAAATGAGGTGCAAAAGTTGCAGCATATGATATATTTCAGTCGAAAATGCACGTTATTTAATTGACAAAAACTTTTACATTTTACAATACTTTAGTAGCAACGCTCAATCAAAATAAAAACTGCGACCGTTGGAAATTTTAGATTTTGTAAAAAAATCAATAAGGTTTCACAGGTTATTACATTCAGGCAGATAATACTGCAAACTCTGTGAAAAATCCGTTCAAACACTTCGTCAAATAAGCTGATGTAGCCCATATAAGAAATGATGACCGGCATGATGAATATACCGGAAAATGTCTATCGGAGACGGTTGGGACCTATGTGAGCATAGTGTGAAGGGCATTAGTCAACAACAGGGGTGGGCAATTAATTTGAATCGGGCCACTTTGAGAGGGCCGTGTATAGCGGAGGGCCATACCTTCTGGTGTAAATGGAAGCAAGTCATGGTTCAAGATAGCTGTAGCGTCTACTGTGACAATTTCGAAGATATTTCAGATTTGAATGTTTTCGTGAATGCTTCCGCGAGCCAATGAAAACGTTGTGGCGGGTCACATGTGGCCCGTGGGCCGCTATTTGCCCATCCCTGGTCTAGAACACTCTATTTGTATACAACATCAGGACTGAGGACCCATATACAGTAGTTATGCGAAATCAATTTCCTACTATAGCAGGGTGTTTTTTAAGGTGTTTTAGGGACCCGATTCGGGTCCCTAGAATTGAAAATCGGGTCCCTAGAATCAGGAAAAATTAACATCAGGTCCCCAGAATCAAAGAAAATCGTGTCCCTAGAATCAGCGAAATCGGGTCCCTACAAGTCCATACCGAGTACCTAACATTTTCCTTAAAAAAAGCTGTACTAATTTTAAAAATTGCCAACGGCCAACAGGACGTCCCTTTGACCGATACGTCTGGCGTGATGACATTTGAACAGCTTCCTTCCGAGTTCGAGACCTCTTGAAGCAGAGCATCCCCACTGCTTCATCAAGGACTATCATGCGTCGTGACCACTACGCCACCTAGTTCTGGTAAAAATCTAAAGATTCTTTATGATTTAGTAATGCCTGTCTGTTGCAAGAAGAGCAATGTGAAAATCCAGCGGATTATTAAGAACGATTCTTGCTTCTGAAGTCACACGCAAAATTGCATAATTCATAAACAAAACGAAAGCTTCTTTTACAAGACCAACATTTTTCTGTTCTTTTATGCATTTGAAGGGCATGAGGAGTCGCCGTCAAGTTTTTTTGCCAAAATGACTGCTTAAAGAGCGTGGCTGCCTGGATACTTTCGTAACCTGTATCGGACAAATATAAATGACACGTTTTGACAATTAGTTGAAACTAACGGATTTTGCAAACACGTTAAGAGTATGCCGGGCAGTGACACACGGGTAGTCAGTGGACCTGCAAGAAAACGCCTAACCCCCTCCCCCCGTTTTTAGAGAGGAAACGGCGTCTTTTCAACTGGGCAACGAGTTTTCTTCCATTTGGTTGTCCTTTTTGCAAAGTTTACACCAACATAACGTCTTGATTATCCTGTTTGTATACGTCAAGTTATCGTTTTGACGAAGAGTTCCCTACTTTTCTGGCATTATCCCGCTGACATCACGTAACTGAAGAAAGATGTTCAAGCTTGCCATGGGACCTTTTTTCGCAGAAAGTAGTATTGAGTTTGATTGCATGATAAACTTAACTATATCATAGCCACCTCACAAACGTAGAGGTTTGAAGCAAAAAGCAGCTTCAGAATAGCTGTCTAAATATCTTAATTGCTTAAATTATTTTGATATCGGGTCGACTATTTATCCTTGTGGTTGATTAAAACATGCACAACAGCTTTGTTAAATCTTATGGTCAAAACGACGCCTCGAAATCTAGAATAAACATGTTACCAATTCAGCTAAAATCGATGAGAATGGTTTTTAATTGAAAAAAAGCCCTCAGTGTAATTTCCCTTAAAAAGTGTAAACAAATTCAGAGAACCAAGTGTTCATTAACATTATGTACGTAATGAATTTGTTGAGTACCTGGCGTGGTAGTTGATGTATCATTGTGATTTACAACATCATGTACAAACAAGATAAATCACATTCCTGTGTAAGCTAATAGGCTTAGAAACAAGATAAATCTCATTACCGTGTAGACCAAGAGGTACATTGCTTGCTTAGCATACAGCTGCAGCAAAACTACTTGAATGTTATCAAGGGCATGTCAGTGTCTGTCTTTCAATTTTTGAACAAGTAAACGCAGTGTTGAAATAAAATACTGCGTATACCTGCCACAGTAAATGTCGAAATTTGCATTACCTTCCCCCTAGCATGCATGTTTGTCGCCCTGTGGTTACTAATTTATCAAAACCATTCAACAAAAATGAACAGTCGGTAGGGTTTTGCCTGTTCCTCTAGCATTTTTATCCGCTTACTGTAATGTGCAATGCTTTTCGTAAGTCCTTGGGGCTCTGGCGTTGTTTAATTTTCTCCATTTTATGTCCCAGTTTCGGAGATTCTTCTCTACCTCTATTGTTCATCCGCGCGAGCTAGTTTTTCTTGTATGCCTCGTAATCTATAGATATTTTGTATTTCTCGTGTGCAACTATTTGCCAATGTAACGTGCACATTGGGCTTGGAAAAAAAATACAAGAAATGCAAAAACACAAAACCAAGTTTCTTCCTTCAGACAACGACATAACAAAATGTTGCATTTGACGACATCCTGCATTTTTTTTAAAGTGAAAAGCTTGCAATATTAGAAAAGGTCAGCAGAGGAAACGATGAATATCCAGACTTTTGTAGAACTAGGTGATATAAAAACAAAAGATAGAAAAAGAATGACTACTTGGCCTAAAGGTGTTTAACGAAGTGTAACTATGAAAAGAAATCTTGTCAATGAGACGGAAGAAACTCTTGCTCTAGCGTTGACTAGAAACACGTGTTTAGCAGAGCGAATACACCCAAAGCTACTGCATGGCATTCCGATACTTGACTGAAATGCGTTATTGGCTTTGTCCTCACAATCGATAGTAGCGCGACAGGCGCCCTTGCGTGCGAAGGCCTCAGAATTCCTGAGAAGTATTTCTAAATGACACTGCGATATTCTCGAGCTTCACGAGATGTTTCACCAATAATTGCGGAGGAATCAGGCAACCAAACGTCACCGGTGCTTCAGATGCCGCCAGTTGTGTTCCATTTGAAGTTGGAATGTCTTACGTAAGGGTGTATTGTTCAGGTTAAATGAAACGATGCGTCAAACCGACATAACTATTAATTCCTTTACTTGCTCTCTTAAAAAACCTAAACAGCGTTCGCCTCACCCACCGAAAACACTGCGGCGGCAACTACAAATCAGTATCCTTACCAATTGCTAACTTGTATCAAAGCAAAATCTCAACATCGGTTAATATATTTTGCCTCATCATTCAACACCGTTTGTTTGATCAACTCTCACTCAGTTTGTGTGCGACAATCCTGGGGAACATTCCTATGAAACTGCTAGCTGCAGCAGGGACTACGTAGTTGCCATGAAGTCACAAGCAATCAACATGAAGTTTCATTTGTGTTTTTGTAAGTATGCATTGCTGCAATGAACCTATTTCAATTTCTGCTAAAGACTGTTTCAATGCAAAGAAAACCTTACCAAGTAATCACTGACTTACGTTTACTTCTAGGTATTGATGAATATATGTGGAGTCAGCATCTCTACGCTTGTGTTCACTCTTATTTTTTGCCGGGATGTTTATTGTTAAAGTTCTTACAGACATTAAAAGCGGTACCTTCATACTGTGCAAATTTTGACACTCCTGCCTCATGCAGTTGAACATGAATATGTCTGAACCTATTTGAAGATTTGAAATTACAGCCTACAAATGTAGTGCCAGAGTTCGGTGCTTTTTGCAAAGTTCTGCGTGTGGGCTTGTATAAAAAGAGGAGAACACAGTTTGACAGTTTTGACAGTTTTATTGATTTCCGCCGCAAGGCCCACAAGACATGGCTAGCGCACATATAAAACAAAGACACATGCGACTTTATCATACTCGAGACAGTGTACAACAACCTACTTAGATTTCTTAAAAGATTTTAATTTAGCAGGGAAATTCAACAGAGAATAGGAATACCAAAATCCTAATTTCAATAAAAGTAAAGCTAAGCGAACTTCCACCTAAAAAAACGAAACAAACGATTTGTGTTGGCTATTATCTAAAATTGGACTCAGTCACTAGTCCCAAGCTTCACGATCATCATTTATTTAAAGAATTTAAAGCTTTCTTCAAATTTTTGATTAGATCTAAATTCAAATGTGAATTTTAGTCCTAAATTACAGACTCACGCTGAGCGGATGCTATGCTTAATATTTGTGTTTAAAATTTTAAATGAAAACAAATCGTTTCATGGGGTGAACCTTTCACAGATATGTTTTATGTCTGTAGTTTTGCAAAATTGTTTTCAAAAGGATCTGAGTTTATACATGTAAATCGAATTGGTAGGCTTATGCTTTGAAAATATAAAACAGTAAAAATAGACATGAAAGTTTGAAAGATCTTGGCTTATCCCTGAATGCTGATTAAATTACGGAAATAGCTGAAACGTCAACTGAAATGATATAAGCAAGGTTTGAAACATTTCAAAAAGTAAAAGTTAGGAATTTTTCTTAGATTTTCCAAACTAGCCTGCCCACTGGGCTTTTTGAACATATCCAACAACTAGTTTATATTTTTAAATGCACATTTTGAACTAAAATTAGGATTTGCAAACCACTGGTTCTTAGTTGAGGGTTATTACCCCTCTTAGACGAAGGCAGCCGGGCTCTGATATTGTAAGGGTGTTGAAAATGCCTCAACCAGATTACGAATAATCCACAAACCGACACAGATAAAGTTTTGTACAAGGTACCCGCATGCGGGCTTGGCACAATTGCCGTGTACTTTGTCTTTGCAAGAAGAAAGTAAAGCATCAACGTTATTGGACCGTGACAACAGACCACGCCAACGGCAATAGTTCATGCAAAAAGCTAGCCACTGCTTTCGCTAATGCGAAAATAATTTTTCTTACGCAGGGAGGACCAAGTTACGAGGCAAATTGGGAACCGCTAAACCGCTATTTCTTTCCTGTGTGTTTTTTTCATAAGCATTGTGTATGCAACTAAAATGGGTAATCTTCTTTTTTGTTCTCCACTTAGAATTCACAGAACTCTTTCCGCGCCTTGTTTGTCGACCGCCCCGCAAATAATCTGGAATCTGCAAGACCAGCAGAATTCACAATATAGAAAAAGTTCCTAACGTTACACAGCTTTGCTTGGGATTTCTGCCAAACTGTGGTTTGCAAGGGATTACGATATTCCACCTGATATAATTCTTCTCAGACACGTCAATAGTGTAAAGAAGATCTTGCTTTGATCGACCCTTTGTAAATTGAAGCTGCTGTACTTAGCGTTAATATATTACCAATTAATTTATTTCATGTCTTTCGACATGTACGCATGTTGTTTCAGTGAACAGTTATTTGTTGTTTCCATTGGATATCAACTGTGGCGTTCTTTACGGTGCTCGTTTGGAATCACTGCTTACATTGGTGTACAGCATGTTAATGATATTTCTTTGCATATTTCCTCTTAATGTCTCTCTTTGCAGGCCACGCCGCCAAACCTTTTTGATGTATTCATCCCACATTCGTATGTAGCTGTACAATTCTTTTTCACACAACTTTTGGTTGCTTGAATTTTGGCTAAAAAGTGGTACTTTGATTTCAATGAGAAAGGTCGCCGATTTGCACTTTGCAAAAATATATTGAGCACCAACCCTTATTTTGTTTCACCAAACGCTGGTACAAGTAAAAGTAGCATTGATTTGGGGTTTGTTTTTAATATTTTCTTTTGCGGGAGAATCATATATTGCAATTACACAACAAAGATTCGCATGAAATACACAGTTGCAAAAGGTCTATTTTCGGCTTGATTACAGCTATATTGTGCAGGATGATTTCTAAACTGAATACGACTTAATGGAAAGTCCACAAGCTACCATAGCTGAGTGAAATTAGGGTGCTAGAAACATTTTCCACTATGAACTTTGTACGTTTCACACTCTCATTCACTTTCTTAAATATATAAAAGGATAGTATTCTGACATATGAAAACGGTTGTTTCACCGTTTTTCAAATAAACCTAGAGTTGGTTAATAGCAATAGGTTTATGCTGCCTTTTCATAAAATGATCCAATACGAGGTTGGCATTCTTTTCCAAAGTGTAAAGGTGAGGCTTAATCTTTCCACAGAGATTTAAGACTTTATCTATTCATTCAAAATTCACTTCAAAATTGAGTAAATATTAGTGGCTCTTGACAACGGTTGTCGTCCTTCTAGCCCAAGGGTGGGGAACCTGCGGCCCGCCGGCCAAAAGCGGCCCGCCTGAACATTTCTTAGGGCACGCATCAGAATTTTCGTTACCCAATTTAGGGTACAAAATCCCGTCAAAACGAAGTTACATGACAAGCATGTACTTAGATGGTATGTCAAGAGAACGTTTATCCCTTATAGTTAGATAAATGTTGAATTTATGGATTAATTCATTTGTTTTTGCGGTCTGCCAGCGATAATCCGCGATTTATGCGTCCCGTGATAGTAAATAGGTTCCCTGCCTCTGTTCTAGCCAATATAATCAAAACAAAATGCTGTACTTTGATTGCCCCACAATCTATTAAATACTTACGCTTGTCATTGCAGAATTTGTTGCTGTGTTCTCGTAGAAGCTAAATTACAATTGTTTATCAAGTGACATTTCTTGAATTCCATTTCCTTTGCTCTTTTTTCCACAAACGGTGAGTTATTCTCAATAACGGAGATCAGTTCAATAANCGGTCTAATTTCAATCTTGTCTCACTNCTCAAACATATTCGAAAAGCTTATTTTGACCATCTTCAATGCATTTATAGAAAAACACTTTTTGTTAACTCTACAANAATATGGATTNTAGGAAAATCGTTTAAAATCTNATGCTATTTATGCAATATATATTTATGACATTTAACGGAATTCATGAAATGCAGTCACACGCTGTGTTTTGATTATCTTAAACTAAGCATTTGATAACATTTGTAAAGCGAAGACGTACATATATGTAATTCTAAAAACAGCTATAAGCTTCTTATAAAGCTGCTTGGGAAACCACCAGCAGTATGATTTTGTTAATGTTTTTTAATCACAACCGTAATAAATTATTGCTATTGATTTTCAGTTTATAATTTTAGGCCTGCTTTACGTTTGCTCTACAAAGACATAAATGATCTGCCTAAAACCACTCTGTTCAAAGACTTTCTATTTGTCAAAGGAACATAACTGTTACTCTTAGCTGCAGACACATTCATTCTATGTAATAAGGAAAATCATAAAATAGCAAAAGTGAAGAATTGGTTAACCATGCCAAATTTTCCCAAATCGACAAATGATAACTTTTATGCTGTGTTCAAGACCATTATCCAAAAATATTTCGACTTGTCACTGTTTGCATCCTGTGAAGTCAAAGTTTATAGCAAAAGTTCATTGAATTTATAACTGAAAGCAAATATGGAATTGCAGAACGGCTGCCAACGTATTGTAAAGTTTCTTGAGAAATCACGAACAGTACGATTGTGTTATATATTTTTTAATTGAAATCGTAATTAATTACCTGTAGTGTTCTTCAGGATAGCATTTTAGGTCCTGCTTTGTTTTTTCTCTATAACCACATAAATTATCTGCCTGAAAACACCTTTTGAAAGAGTTTCTATTTGTCAAAAGCACATAACTGCTTAATTCAGTTACAGAAAAATTCATTGCATGTGATAAGGTAAATCATAAAGTAGGGAAAGTGAATACTTGGATGAACTATACGAAATTATCCCAACTCTACAATTACCATTTTTTATGCTATATTCAAATCCAATATCCAAAACTAATCTTGACCTATCACTGCTTGTATCGTCTAAACGCCACGTTAACAGCAAAAATACATTGAGTTTATAATTGATAACAAATTTTTGCAGCACATTAGCAAAATCAACACTTGATTCTGCAAATATCACATTCTGTAGACATTCTTTTCAACAGAGCCCTGTGAATTACAACACACTAAAGTCTGCTTAGTGTGCATTAAAAAGGGCTAAACTGCAGTACGACATTTCAGTTTTATGATGCCAATAAAACAAACCTCAAACATTGAATATATTTCACAATCGCTCTGTCAGATGTATGGTTCCGCCAAAAATTATTATTTACATGCAAAACTGCTTAAAGTTAGTGACGTGGATTTGCTTGAGCTAGCAAAATATATTTTCATAAAGTTTACAATAATCACATTTCACCTGTTTTTGACCGTTGTTCCGATTATGAATTTGCAAGTGAAAAGCATAACTATCAAACACAAGACAAGCCTTAAAACAAAGTTAATCTCTTCTAAGACTCTAAGATCTCTTCCAAGATCTTCACAATATCAAAGCAGCATGCTATATTCTAGGCATAAATTACATGAACCTCCGTATTTTCGGGAAAAAAAGACATACTTGTGCTTCAAAAAATGTAATAAAACTATTTTTTGAAAAACTACATATAATTCAACCATTTCACATACGTTACTATCAGGGCTAAATGTTTCTCTGAGTAAGCTAGGTTATTTTGTAAAACAAAAATCAAAATATACTTTTGCCTTTGGCATCAAAATAACAATAGCCTACATCCTGTAGAGCTGTAGGCCCTCACTACCTTTACTCCTCAGTTTGTTTACACTTACAGTATTTCAAATGTTAAACCAAAACAAATGCCACACTAATTTGTTCTTTTTTGAATTTATATACAGCTTCAAGCAAGACTTACTTAGCTATTTCACTTTTTTGATTTAAAGATATTTCGTTAAAGTGTCTCAGTTAGGTCTAAGTAGTTTGGCTAAATATCCTGTAATGTGCTTAGGGCAGCCAGAAATAACACTGTTTAAGCCTTAATAGCCCAATAAAATATTGGAATTCTGCCGCTAAAGAAGCAAGCTAATCAGCGTATTGTGTCACTGCAGAAAAGGATTAATCTGATTAAAAACACGTTTCGACGGTAAAAGTCAAAAATACTTTTGTTTTTTTGCCTACGTCACTGAATGAATTACAGTAGGTCTACATGTTCCCTACAGCAATGTCTGAACCAGCGAACATTACTTTCAGCAGCACGAGGTAGGTACCTGGAGCAGTGTTCTCGTTTTTTTTCTGTGAATTTATTCGTGATCCATATTGCCTTCTCTTGAAATATGACAGAAACAATCGATTCCAGGTTTTAGATTTCAGCTAATTACTGCTAAATGAAATATCAACTACACTGACTTTATGTATACCTCACCTGCTTCAAAAACCAAAAC
>JGI24158J21664_10008032_pt1 | contig 14027 bp, 8 predicted proteins | sample Ectturendosymbi3_FD_21664 | JGI IMG/M metagenome (IMG submission 21664) | reverse complement strand
TTATGATATTTCTGATCATTTACCAGTTTTTGTAAATCTTAAACTACACCATCCAACCCAACAGAAAATTAAACCTAAATTCAGATGCATGAACCATTTTGACCCAAATACTTTTTTAACTGATCTCAGTCATAATCTAAATAACCTCAATACTGAAGCTGGTGAAGTTAACACACTCAGTGATAAATTTGTTAAGGTCTTTAATGACACTCTTGATAAGCATGCACCATATCGTTACGCATCCAGAAAAGAACAACGCTCCTAAAAGAAATAATTCGCCTCTTTTCCACGTTCTCAAATAACATTTTTCAATATTGAGTAGCAGGCCAGAACATGGGAGCTTCATCAGGGCATCACGTCTTGTCCTTACACAGAATAGTTAGTAGCATTTGTTAACGAACAAGACAACTTATAATTTTTCTGAGTCAAAACAAATTTTTTGAAGCATAGCAATGGCAAACACCTTTATCTTGTTTTTTGGCAATATTCCAAATATTTTTGCAGCATTTTTCATAGAGTTAGTTTTAATTACCATCAGAGAAATATGAGGTCTCGAGTCTCGGTCTCGAACTTCCAGGTCTCGGTCTCGGCTTTTATGGCAATGTCTCGGTCCCGAAGTTTGAGCCAGGTCTCGGTTTCAGTCTCAGTCTCGGAGGTTACGGTCTCGACTACATCACTACAGAGATGAACACTGGACTTTGATTGGACTGGACCCGGACTATAGCACATTTTGTTGAATTTGGATTGGATCCGGGCTATCAATCTCTTCAAAATTTAGGATCCGATCCGGTTTTGGACTTGTTTAATGGAAAAGAAATGCGGCATTTTTGTTGTGAACAGGCTGCATTTTCCAAATTTTTTGGACTTGATTTGGACTTGGACTTCACATTTGCAAAAGTTTTTGGACTGTGTTTGGACTTGGACTGAGTTTTAACAAATCAGGGCTGGATCTCGATCGAAAAAATGACAGTCCGTTCATCTCTGCGTCTCTGTTGTCTGGCATTGTCTGCATTTTGGAAATTCGCGATCGGGGAACCACCATGATTCGAAATGCTCTCTGGCAGCAATGTCAACTAAACTGGGGAGATTGTGAGCAGTTCCTCTGTGGAGATGTATTCGTGTGAAAATTCATCTCTTTCTGCAGGTGTTGTTGAGTGTTGATATTCTGCAACAAGAACTGGACCGCGAAAGCAAGGTAATTCACGAGCTAATAACCTGTATTAAAACAACGTATTCTGAAGAAGAAAACTGCAACACTCAGACACTCACAGTTACAGTGACTGTGACACAAAGACCAGCGCGCTTAACTAAAACATGCGATGATTGACAATCACATTACTCTTACCGTGTATAAATTATTATTACGTAACTCAAATTTGTTACTAGGAAAATAGATGCTGACTTTTGGGGTGGTTCTGTGGTTGAACTTGCAAGTAGGAGGAAAACTTACCAGGGGTGCATCTGATCTTCTATTCTCGGGGGTCTGTTTGGCTGTCATGACAGACACCATTGCACCGCAGGTACTCAGCATTAAAGCCGATAAAACATCAAACGTTGTCACTGCAGGTCTCTAATGTGGGTGTTTTGGAACACTACAGGCAAAAGCTTACATTTATATCCCTTCTAACGTTGCAATGCATAGTACTATTACAAAACAACAAAGTTACTGCCTTGTCTAAATAGTTCCTATGCAGTGACATGAAACAATACACGTTTTTGAGCACTCAAAATTGATATTGTGTTGAACGCACGTGTTTCTGAATTTCTTCCTCTGGCAGTGCCAGCTCTCATGCTGTGCGGAATCTCGGACATTGCTACGCACGAGCTGTTTTGTAATATGTCGCTTCATGGTGACAGGACAGTCTCCAATCACGATCGTTTCATTTTGTAGTTTCAGGCTAAATTTTATCTGCTGTTTACATCTACTAGGTTATGACAAAATTATACAAGTTTAGGCTTTCCTCGTGTCACGCTAAGTAACATACAAGACTTTTGTTTTTATTATATATTTTGAAAAAATTTTTTTTATTAAAAAAAAAAGTGTAATATTTACTATAACCCATTGAATCAAATCACAATCTTGATTTCCTTTAATTCGGTACCCAAGTATTTGTCCTCTTTTTGTTACTACATGATGTTCTTATATTTTAGCAACATGGATATGGAATGCACTTCAGTCGATGAAACTTGTGGTTGTGAAGTTGCTTGTCTATCTAAAGAGAGAAAAAGGTGAAAATAGATACGTATTTGAGATTAAACTTGTGTGTTAAATGTGTTGACCTTTGCTCTTTAAACTGAAGGTCATATTTGTGCTCCAGTGCCTTTTGTGCTGGACCACTAGGGGGTAGTCTTGATCATTGTGTTAGGAGTTTTCTGTTGGTCTGCATAACGAAAGAAAACTTTGGTAATTGATGCAGACTTTTATGTTTCCATGAGTGTTTTTCAGTGCAAAAAGTTTGTTATTATTTGCCTAACCAAAAATTTCTAATCAGCTAGTGTTTGTTGTTTTTGCCTAATTGTTTTCAAGTTTGGTTGTCACAGTGCATGATCTCATTTTCTGCAAATTGATTTTTGAAAACAAACTATTAACCTAGAACATGTTGTGTGCAATTACTTAATGGTAGAGTGAAACTAGAAATATGTTGCTTTGTTCTAGATGTTTGTTCCATAGGCCGAGTGTTGTTTTGTAGGAAATATGCCCAAATTATTTTTATAGACCAATATTGTGGCACATTTATGCTATGTAAATAGTCATTTATGCTATGTAAGTGAAAAGATCACTTTACAAAAACTTACAAGTAAAAATGCAGTTTGTGGTTACTGACCTCACTTTTCCAAGAAAGTGTCGCTCATTAAAATTTGCAAGTAAACCCAGTTGCAAATTTATGTGTAGCATTGTTGTATTTTGCTGCACTTTTTTCATTCTAGTAGGGGTAAACAAGTTCAGCAATGAATTTACATTTTTTAACATTTTTGCATTATATTTTCATTTCAACGAACCTTTACTCTCAAGCAGAGCCTTTTATAAGTCTTTAAAATGTAGTGATGTAGTGAATACAAAAGCAGCTAAATATATATCTGCAAGTTTACTGCCTAACGTCACTTCTGCCCACATGCTTGGTACCTGACACTGCTGTTATCTAGTAGCTTGATGCAGAACATGGAGATTTCTAGAAATGCGGGATATAGAAGTGCTTCTAGAAGTTCTAAAAGTCACATGGTCCTAACATTTGACATCCTGCAGTTCTTAGCAAGCCAGCAGTCATCAAATAAAACATAAACTTAAAAACTTGATGCGGTGGCGTGTGTTGTATGTTATCTTTAACATACTTACTGTATGTGTGATGTAATGATCATGTGTATCAGTTGTGGAACGCAGCCCACAGTTGCGACCATTATACTTCTTCTTGCTTTGAACTGGGTAATGCAGTTGTGAACATGTTGATGTCTGAAAGCTTAAGAACACAACATAAATTGTTATTGACTCTTGAACTTTTTTTGTTCTGGAAGGCTAATTTGTTAATAAAGCAGCCGTCTAATCAGTTGAGACTACAAATTCACTGATGAAGGTTGAGCGTGAGGTGTTTGATTTTAGCATCTTAGCCAAAGTTGGAAACTTGAGACAGTTGTTTCATCAAATCATCGCACCATGGCTTTCATTTGTGCATGCAAGTGAAATGAAATGAAATGTGAAGTGAAATGTGAAAGTAAATAATGTAGCACAATGCTACAAAAGAAAAAACATTTATATGCAAATATCAGGTTTATGCAATTAAAAGTTATGCGATTTAATTGGGCTATTTTCTTTATGTATGAATGGTTTTTGTTTGGATTTCCAGAATCCTATTTAATATAGCAATTTATGCATTTAACCAATATGTATTTAACTGTGAGTTGTCTGCACTGCAAACACACATTGTATCACTTTCAACCTCCAGGGAATCTAACTTGGCTCATTTCACAGGAGTTTCAAAGAAAACCATAGGCTTTGCATAAAATTTACTTGGGCTTGGCTTTTTATTAGAAAAAGCAAACTTTCAAACAATGTTGATAGCTGTGACCATATTCCACTAATGTTTAATCGACGCTGTGTCATGGTGTACCAATTTCTTTCTTTTGTGATCACAACGTTTTGTTGTTTGTTTAATTATTACCATATGGTATTCAATTTGTTATGTACTTGAAAAAACCACTGACAGCAATGTACATTAATGACAGCATTTATTTGCATGCAGATTTCCTTTGAAAATTTTGCAATGCTGTGCTATCCCAACTGGAGCATTATTTTTCCTCTCCGCTGCTGGGTTTTTACATGGACTAATTTTTAATGGACTCCTTAGTGCATCAATTTCAACATTAGAGACAAGGCAGGTGACATATACATGATATCATGTGGTTTGATGTGGAGTGGACTTCCAACTAACTTTTGCTGCATCTATTAGACGAATAAACTTTTTAGTTGGATGCTTCTTAGCATTGTGTTGTGTATGCGCTTAGTTTGAAAATATAAGTAATTTATTAAGTTATAAATAAGAAATTACATAATACAGTATGTATTGAAAAAGTTCTAATTTCTTTTTAATTTTCTGCCTGTGACATTTTTATACAAAGAAATNACAATAGAGAAACTAGCATAATAATGTTTTATTCATGTTTACTGAATATTTATGCTTGCAGTCAAAATTGGTGTAGCAAGTAAGCAAATGTGAAATGGAAGGTTAGATATGAAATAGTTGTTTATTAAAGTAGGTTGAATTGAATCTTCCTACATATTTTTCAAAATGAAGTACATTGCCATAGAACATTGTGCAGCCTGATGTCAGACTGTTTGCCAATTATAAAGTTGTGGTTTGTATGATTAACATTTTCATGTCCAGTCTAAATCAAGCGGTTTGTGCCAAGACAACTGGATCGCACATGGTTTTGCGTGGGAATATCTTGGGTCCGGTAAGCGCTACAGACCCGGTCAAAAGCTCAAAAGACGTGGCAAGTTTTGTAGCTTGCACTCGAAAAAAAAATTTTGCTTGGGGGGTGAGGATTTTTTGTGAGTAATGTCATAAGTGGAGGGCTTTTAGGCCACCTTGACCCACTTCACCTGGCTCTGGCCTCAAACCGTTAGATGGTAGTATTTCGTTGAAGTTTTTATTAGAAACTAGGCTACAATCCAAGTCTTTTGATACTTTCGATGACCTGCTGAGGTTTCAGGTTCAAAAGTTATGATCTAAAGTAATAAAAATATTTGATTAATTAACTAATTAAACAATTTGTATATTTTAGATCATAACTTTTGAACCAGAAACGCTAGAAAGTCGATCAAAGGCTCAAAAGACTCAGACTCAAGCCTACTTGCCAACAAAAGCTTCAGTGAAATACTTTGGTCTAGCGGTTGGGCCCTAGGCCAGGTAACATGAGCCAAAATGGCCTCAAAACTACTTCACTTATGACATCACTCACAAAAAATCTGCAATCCCCAACCAAAAAATTTTATTTCGAGTGCAGACTAGAAGACTGGCCGATCCGTTTTAGCCCTTGAACAGCTCTCTAGCGCAATCGGCGGAGGAGCTATAGCATTGGTAAGGCAACCGAAAACTGCTGGTTTTAGGCCGAAATCTAGGTATGAATATATTGTACGCCGGCTCTCAAAGTGCTAAGCTGCCCAAATTTTATGCATGGAATGAACAGCACAGAATTGAAAGAACCATATTCTAGATATTCACTAGTGTTTTATTCTTATTGGTATCAAATGTACTGTTGCAACCTCTCCATTGGCATTGCGTTGAATGTGCGATTCACCACCAACGGGGTGTGTGCGAAGAACAACACCTCCATGTATGTGGCTCAAACAAGCAATAATAGAATGATCATGGCATGTGATCTCTATTGTTGCTTGCTGCCACAGTGTGAAGCTTTGCCCACTTGCCGCTTGGGCTCTCCGATCGCAACAGTACCATGTTGTGTTACCCCTCTTGATCTAAATTGCTTTTCAAAATCAAGGGTTCATTAATATGTGTGCTAAATTAATAAAGATTTGTGCAAGACATTGCATTGTATGAGGAAACTATAATTTTTATAAGTAGATGATTATGTACTTATGTATATGTTTGTCTCGGTTGTACTTCCTATGTCTTGTGTATTTGCGGCAATATAGTCCCAATCCATAAGGTTTACTTAACACCTTGGGAGGTGGTAGATTTCTCTTTAGGACCCATGTTAGCCACTTTCCTTTCATTACTTTGCACCACCATAACTTGCCAGCCGATTGAACTAGAGAGCTGTTGAAACCCTCCAAAGATGCGGCAAATCTTTGAGTCTGCAATGAACACCTATGCCAAGAGCCAAACTTTTGACTCAAGTTTTTAGTGGAAACTAAGCTGTAATACAAGTCTTTAGAGCCTTTGATTGGCCATTTAACTTTTCTGTTTCAAAAGTTGTGGCCAAAAAAGCAAAATTTGGATAAAAAATCTTTTTACTCAAATTTGGATTTATTGTTTTCTTCTTGGAGACCATGACCAAAAATGCATAAACCTGCCCCGATTATGACATCAACGCAAAAAAAACAAAATATAAAACTTTCCAATTTAAAAAAATCTAAACTAGAAGACTTCCCACATCTTTGGAGGGTTGGAACAACTCAAAGTATGAGTATATCGTACACCAGCTCCCAAGGTGTTAATAGTCAAGTTTATAGATATAGCAATTTTTCATTTTTTTTTGCCTAGTGCAGTGATTCTCAATGCGGTTCAGTAGTTGGTCCACCTGGAGTTTTTAGCAGTCCACAGAGAGTTCCATAAATACTATATGAAACATTGCTGAAAACTTTAACCTGTATTGTACATTAAACTGTCAGTACCGGCTGACATATATATACATGACGGAAAAACCTGCCATCTTTACCAGGCGACATATATGTACGTTCTTAACAAAAATCATCATTTTATGGCCCCAGGAACCAAACCAATGAACCATTTTTGTGGCTCAATGTTTTTTTGGAAACTAGGCTATCATCCAAGTTTTTAGAGGATGTGATCGGCTTTCTAGCTTATCTGGAGCCGTAATTATGGCTCACCAAAAATTGGATATAAATTAAAATCTCACAAAAGGTAACCTTGGTCATTTTGGCTAAAAACCAAAACTCGCCAGACATTTGAACCAGAGAGCTTATCAAACCCTTTTAGATGGGTAAAGTTTTGTATTTTAGAAAAAAAAGTTTCAGTTTTAGGTTTGGGGTTTTTGATGGTTGACGTCATGATTGAGGTAGGTTTTTGCATTTTTTTAATGATGTCATCAGTTGATCAAACTTTATTGGATTCTAGGCTATAATACGAGTCTTCAGAGCTCTTGATCAACCTCCTAACATTTCTGGGGCCAAAGGTATGGCAAAAAAATTCTAAAGATTTCAGGAATTCCTTTGAGGATTAGCAGGGATTTCCCTGATTAATTTGCAGTCTTTTGGCCATAATTTTGAAACCAGAAATGTTAGAAAGTCCGTCAAACCCTCCAAAGACTTGTATTATAGTCTATTTTGTAATACAAACCCCAGTCCAAAATGGCTTTTAGCATTGGCATCCAGGGCCCGATGATGTCATCCTATTGTAAACAAAATATGCATAAACATACTCCCATCATGTAGATATCAATAAAAAAACGAACGTCCAAATCTAAAATAATTTATTTTCATTGCAAACTACAAGACTTTCTGCACCTTTAGAGGATTTCAACAGCACTCTAGCTCAGTGGTTCTTAACCTTTCTAGCCACTTGTACCCTCTGAGCTTTCATCAAATTTTTGTGTACCCCTTGTCTGAAATCAAATAGTAATTGATACTAACACAATTTCATTGCAACGATATAACAATACAATGAATTTATAGTAAAGTACACCAACAATCAAACATAGTTAATGGCTCTTCTGTTGTTTTTTCGATGATCATGCTGCAGTGAGGCTCTTTGTTTGAGATAGCCACTCATGTGTCTTCATCTGGCTCTGAAAGATTCCTGGCCTTGCTTTCATGGTGTAAGAGGGTTGAGAAACCGCTTCAACATAAGTAGTTTGTTGCAGATGACACAAGCACTTTCAAAGCTGCCTTTGCTAACTGCGAGGAAGCATTGAGTTGCATGCACCAGAAAGTATAAAACTGCATTAAATGGAAATTCATTTTAATTTTTCTACTGGCTTTCATTTCAACTGGATCTTTCTTCATTCCACCATTGTCATCCGTAGATTTTAGGTTAAAAATGAAGGGGTCTTGTATTAAACTGTCTGAAAAAGAAATCCTGGCTGAAAGTATCTGTGGAAGGACTGCCGTACAACACCTCCAATGCTTTTATATTGCAATGACAATGGGTGAGGATATTTTTCCATTGGAAACTACATCAAGTTGTAGAAAATTTGCATAGTTGCCTGATCAGATGAGACAAATGCAGCTTGAAAGTTTATTAGTGAAGACAGTGATCTTTTCCCTAGCTTTGATCATCTTCATCGCCATTTCCTTAGTGGAAGTGTTAAGTTGTTGAGGTGGCTGAATACATCTGCAAGGTAGCCTATGCCAGAGACATAATGAACTCATTTTCAAGGTGCTCTGCTATGCCACTACCTCCGTGTCTCAGAAACTGCTCAGCTTCTTTGCGCAGCTCATGAACACAAAGAAGCACTCGACCACGAGATAGCAATGGCACTTTCGTGTAATAAAGAAGAACATTGTGTTGTGCTTAAACTTCGCTACAAAAAACTCTGAACAGACCGTGATTCAAGGCTTGGCCTCTGATAAAGTTCACTGCACTCACAACAATCGACAACACATCTTTAAAATTTTCAGGACATGTATGCCTAAAAATTTTGGTGCTTCATACCCCAAGGGGTACGTGTACTGGAGTCCTGTGGNGGGCAGGTTAACCCATACAGGTTACCCACATTTGCAGGGCAGGTGCAGTAACCCGCACTGTTTTGTGTGTGGGTGCAGGTTGAACTTGCTGCGGGGCAGGGTGGGTGTGGGTTGTACTTCGTGCAGGTGCAGGGTGGGCACGGGTTGAGAAATTCTCTGTGTGGGTAACTGATTGTTGAGCCAAAGCACATGAACTTAATCAGCTCAAAAATCGCAATACACTTGGATGTACTGAAGTTGCCAGCAGGACAGTGGGCCCGCAGCAATTATTGCATTATGATGTAACAACCCATTGTTGCAAAACATTAGCTCAGACGCTTGCCATGTGGTGGGCAAGTGACAATTTTCCAGTGCTACCGTTGTACTTTGTGAGGAATAATTCAGTCCAGCAGCCTTTCTAAATGGATAAGACAATGCTTAACACACAGCTGTTCATAACTGGACTGAAACATGTTTTTTATCACCTCAAAATCTGTTGACTGCAAAAGATCAGATCTGTGGAAAAGTTTTGGTTGGCAATGAAAAGAATGACCGGCTTGATTTTGCTGCTTGCTAGACTTGTCTTCAGGCGTAATGAGTAGGGCAATTTTTTCGAAGTTTTTACAGCTTCTGAAATACGAAACATTTATGCAGTACGATGTTTTAACCTGGTTGTAAGAATTTTATATTGCAACTTTTTTCTTTTTTACATGCAACTTGTTACCACAACTTCTATCAAGTAGGCCAGTCGCACAAAATGTAAAAGTGTTATTTAAAAAAGCATGCTTCAGAACTTTCAATATAGTTATGTTCTCTTTACTAACCGATTTGAACTGAATAGTGACCTAAAAGCAATTGTATAAATGACCCAGCCAAACATCAGTCCAGAACTGTAGGCCAAATTGTTAAGTTAGCAACCAACTTTATGCAGTGTGGAGCGAAGTTTCAGCATGCTACGCAAACTGTTGGCAAATCATCGGCATTTCTTGCCAGATAATGTTTGGAACTATCTAGCATTATATGTAAATAAATCGTTTGAGTAAATCACTGTTGTGTAAAATGCTTGTGCATAAATGCCACTTTTGCAAGTTTTGTTAAAAAAATGTATATTTCTCATGATTTTACTGCAAAAAAACTTGCCCTAGTTATGAGTTTTGAGTAGTTTTCGGACAGGTGCAGGTTGGAGACCGAAAAAGTGTGGGGCGGTCACAGGTTGGGATGGTCTGCGCGGCGGGTGTGGGTTAGAAGTGTTTGGGTGCAAGGTGGAAGCGGGCAAGATTTCTCAAATTCATGCGGGTGTGGGGTGGGGCAGGTTTAAATTTTGTGGGTACGGGACAGGAGCGGACAGGAAATTTTAACCCGCGCAGGACTTTAATGTGTACCCCTGGTTAAGAACCACTTCTCTAGCTCAATCGGCTGGCGAGTTATGGCCATGGGTATAATATACCCAGGTTTCACATGTGTGGTGTAGAAATTTTACAATATCCCAGGTTTCGCATGTGTGTAATATACCCAGGTTTCACAAGTGTATAATATACCCAGGTTTCGCATGTGTGGTGTAGGTTTTTGAGCCATAATTTTGGCTCCAGATATGCTAGCAAGCCAATCAAGGGCTCTAAAGACTCAGATGATAGCCTAGATTTAAAAAAAACTTGAGCCAAAAAATAGCTCATTTGGTTGGCACACAGGCCAGGTAACATCGGCAACAAAAGCAAAAGCATACCCCATTGTGACGTTACCCAAAGAAAACCACAAACAAAAACATTGTTTTTCAGTCTAAACTAGAAAACTTGTTGAATCCGTAGAGGGTTTGAAAAGCTCTCTAGCTCAATCAGGTGTCAAGTAATAATGTTGCAAAGCTGTGCCAAAACAGTGACTCTTGTGGTCCTCAAAGGTAAACCACCTGGTAACGATGGATATTGCTGCAGGGAATCCACCCGGTATCGAAATTGTTAAATTATGCAAGACTAGACTAGTTGTTCATGAGGTATCAGCATAGCAAATTGGTCCACCAGATATTTTTATTTAAAAGTGGTCCATGGGCTAGAAAAAGTTGAAGTGATCTAGTGTCATCTGCAAGGGCTTGCTGTTTGTGTGCATATAGTTTATTGCAAATGAAAAATTGCTTTTGAAGCTGCTGGCTTTGCCACAACAATATAACCCAAAGAACAATAAAATTTGGCAAATTTTTCACCACATGAAGGCATTGTGTTGCTTTTGGGGTGTTTCCGTGATGTACTTGTGTCCACACTATTATATAAAAATGTATCACAAACATTGCTCTTTTTTATGAACCAATTTATAAAAAATGTTTGTTTGTGACCAAGATTGCTTAGCTTTGAAACTCTGTTTTACCACTAGTTGAGTAAATTGGAATGATGAGCAAACTACCCATGTCTTTTAGTAATGATATTAAGATTAGGTTTCTCTGTATCTACCAGTTGAAAATAAGCATTTTGTAAAGTAAACTTTGTCTGGTCAGCATATTTGTAGTATCTTTTTAATACAAACACTCCCTAGAATCCTAGAGATAGATTGTTTTAGAAAATGAGCCATGCCCTTGTTTTGACTAGTCATGACACCTGACCAACTAAATATCATTAATTATAGTCACTGCCAATGTTGCATGAAATCTGCTAATCCTTTCTACCAAAAGTGTTTTGTGTTATTGCTGAAATGTGCATGGACATTGCAGGCAGCTTATATCTTTTAGAGTTAGTTGTTCTTTAATTGATGAAATTTTAAGAACATTTTGCACATATCAACACTTGTGACAATCCTTCATCCTATGCTGTTTCATCCTCAATCCCAACACATAATGCAGATTTTAATTACACTTGGTTCGTTTACTCGAAAATGTTAATTATGGCAGACCAGGGCCTATAATGATCATTAGCTTTTTTCCACAACAGCAGAAGAGAAAGAAGCACATTAAGAAAAAGACAATACGCAAAATGCGAATTGACGTGGAAAACAACCAATTAAATGAATATTAATGTAGATATACAGACATAAGAAAAATATCAGAGTTAGTAATGTGCATATGAAAAGGTAGATATTTGGTCAATTGTGTTTTTGTTTCAGGTATATTTACATTTATTTTGAAAACTCAAAACCAGTTGCACATGTTCAGTAAGTAATTCTGAACTTTTGAAAAAAGTTGGCACTATCCTTGTTGTAATGGTATTTCTAGGTTTTACGACTAATTTCACTAATCTAGGCTGATCTAACAAATCTCATGTCTGTTTGTATGATTGCTTTGTGTAGGTTTCAACTTCAAAGTACAGAATCTGGTTTAATCTTCAGCTGCTATGAAATTGCTCAATGTCTTTCTTTACTTTTTATTGCTTACTTTGGTGGCAAAGGCAACAAAGCCGTATGGCTGGGATGGGGAATTATGGCTTCTGGTTTAAGTTCTATAATTTTTTCATTGCCTCATTTTCTTGCTCCTGCATATGAGATCCTGAATTCTAGTATGGACACATGCTCACCAGAAAGAAATGTTTCACTGGCTGGAATGTGCACTGCTTTGACTTTGCGAAATTACAGGTAACTTGTTTGATTTTTATCCCAAAGAAAAGTGTGGGTTGCTTGAAAATCACAGTTTATCAAATTAATGGAATGCAAAAAAGCATAAACAAACTAACGTATTCTGCAAGCTGAGTGTTATTGTACAGAATTACTAAAAATTCTTGTCCAATCACTTGAAGAGGCTTTTTCTTTGTTCTATGTGTTGACATTCACACTTTCATTACATCTGTTTGGATTTGCATGGGTTTTTAGATTGCATGATGGGGTTTATGGAGTTACATTGCCGGTTTGCTGTGGTTCAAAGACTGTTTGCAAGAATGTTCTTTTCTTTCGCTTTGCCATTCAAAGGTGGGGAGCTTGTAGCAGTAGCAGTGATTTTTTAGAAATGTTTAGGAAAAAGTGGCTCAAAATAAGAAAAAATATGTACATACAAATATTTCTTTATATTTTCTTACTTGTGCTTGGTTGCACTACAGTTACAATACATTTTAAGTGACCAGGCAAATAGAGGGAGACTATGAGGTACACCCTGTTGTGTTGCCAGTTGCCATTTACATGATTCTCTGCTTTCCCAAACAGCATGCACAGGTAAAATAGAAAAAAGTGTGCAAATACAATTTTTTCTATTCTTTTTTGTTTGCTCTTCAGTTACAATGCATTTTAGGTGACCAGAAAAAATACAAAAAAATTATGAAAATAGCTTGGTACACATAGTGTTATTGGCAAAACACGCAGTACTGACAGTGTTAAAAGCTCTTTTGATTTAATAAAGCACATCTATTGCCTTAGTAGATCTTACTTGTTGACATGAAATCAAAACTTAATTTACTTGGGGTAGTTCATTTATTTAGGGAACTAATCACGTGAAATGGTTCTTGTTTAAAAATATCAGTCATTTTCTGCTCATGGCAATAGTGCTTGGACTTTTAAAGTGGAATGTATTAATTTTATTTGTGAATGGAAGATTTTGGGTTGTGCTTTTGGAGTTAGCTGTTGATTTATTTGGACATACATGCACAAATTCGTTACACAAAATGGGTTGTCTCTGGAATGATAAATTGACAATATACCTGCTGTTTTGTTGGTGAAAAACTTAGCTCCATGTGTAGATTCAGTGATAGATTGTTTGGAGCTTTCACAGCATTTAGTCAGATTTTCAGTGTATACATTATAACCTTCAATGAAAATGTAGCAACATTACATTGACTCTTTGGCGTCCAGCTGCTTTCAGGGATTTTCAGAAAAAAGACGCCTAAACGCACGTGGCTTTGCACGGGAATTTCTCTGGTCCAGTATGCTATACAGACCCGGTAAAAGTCTCAAAAGACGCGGCAAGTCTTCCAGTCTGCACTTGAAAAAAAATTTTTTGCCTGGGGGTTGCTGGTTTTTTGTGAGTGATGTCATACGTGGAGGACTTTTAGGCCACCTTGGCCCACTTTGCCTGACCCTGGGCGCCAACCGTTAGGTGGTAGTATTTTGCTGAAGTTTTTACTAGAAACTAGGCTACAATCCGAGTCTTTTGATACTTTGGATGACCTGCTGGGCTTTCGGGTTCAAAAATTATGATGTAAGTTCGTAAAAATATTTGACTAATTAGCTAATTAATTAATTTGTTTATTTTAGATCATAACTTTTG
>JGI24158J21664_10008030_pt1 | contig 14030 bp, 7 predicted proteins | sample Ectturendosymbi3_FD_21664 | JGI IMG/M metagenome (IMG submission 21664) | reverse complement strand
AAATAAGGCCACAGGTTTGAGGTTGTAAATTCCTAAGAGGAAAATGAAAATGAACCTTTGCAGTATTTGGCCGTTTGCACAAATTTTCGGATGATTTNTATTATCTTGATATTTGGCAATGTGNCAGATATTTTGTTGCAGCATTATTCAAGGAGTTAGCTTTAAGTACCATCAGAGAAATGTGAGGTCTCGAGTCTCGGTCTCGAACTTCCGGTCTCGGTCTCGGCTTTTATGACAAAGTCTCGGTCTCGTCTCGAAATTTGAGCCAGGTCTCGGTCTCGGAGGCTACGGTCTCGACTACATCACTGCCATCCATATCCGACTGCGACATTGGCTAAATATGCAACAAACAGGCAGTGGTTATAGGTCCAGCAGTGGACCTTCATTTTTGAAAACTTATTCATCCGTCACCTATAACATGACACTAATCCATTACAAGTGCACAGTAGATGCACTACGCTTGGTAGAAACGTCGGAAACCTAACATTTTAAGCCTAGGCAGTGGCTATAGATACGCTTGTGGATCTTGAAATTTGAAAACTTATTCATACGCCACCTCTGACGTAACAGTAACGCATGACAAGAGTGCAGTAGGCTTGGTAGAAACGAAGTAATGGTAAGAGATAAACCCTAAACCTATCCTTAACCCTAACCCTAAACGTAACCCTAACACTAACCCGTAAAGGTAACACATAAACCTGAAAAAAATTAAAGAAAAAAAGCAAAAGTCGGCAAGGTAAGAGTCGAACCGTAAACAGTTGGCATAGCGGCCGCAGCGCATAACCCCTAGGTTACGAGATCCACGCCGTCTGAATGACAAACCGACCCTTTTATTTGAATTGCGTCAGGCCAGGCGTATCCGTAGTCACTTCCTTAACTAAACCTCACCTGTAAATAAACCTAACACTTAAACCTAAACCGCAAATCTGATCACAAATGTTTGGAAACTTTTGAAAAAATAAATAAAAATGGTACCATGAAAAGTGCAACAACTACTACTAAAACGAAAGGTGCCTGATCATGGCCAGAGTCAACACGAAAACCATTTACACAGTAAGACACGTCTACTTGACCACCATGACAGTGCTGCTAATGTTGCAAACACAACGTTTTATTTTAACCGTGTCACCGCCAGCAGACCTGTAGCCACTTCCAAACAAAAACACCCTGTCATTTTGTGACCCAATCCATAAAAACAATATCACATGTTCTGTACTTTCAATTGGAAAAAAAGAAACAGTGTGCATTTTGCCACCAGAGGTTTAGCCCTGCTGTGGTCCTTTTTCCGTTTGAACTGCAGTGTATCTGGCTTTGTCCACTTATAACACTGAGTTCGTGGCACTAGCATTGGGCAAAATGAACCTGGTCGAGTGGGAATTCCTGCTGTGCGAGTGGTCGTTGTTCGGGCTCTCAGCGTTGTTGTTTCGGCTCGGCTAATAGAGATGACTCTTTTTATGGGAAAACTTTTGATGTAAGCTACAGTACTTTTTTATAAGTTTTGAAAATCAGACACACGTTTGCCATTTGGGTTAGGGTTTTAGGTAATATGGCAAAGACGATCAACTAATCTAGGAATATAGTCCTTGTCATGTCACCAATTTAACCATTCTGGTTCAGCTAATTGCAAAAGAGCTCCAGCATTCAATCAACTGGTTAAATAAAGAAAATAGATTTGGTAACTCTGAGAGGAGATCACAATATGAAATATGATAAAAATATGTAGCTTACAAAAACTACAAACTCAGACTGTTTTTTGGCAAGGGTTGACTGTATAAAACTTGAGGTAGAATGTTCAAAATTCTAACCAAAAAAATGTAGCTTTAAACGCTGAAATAGACCAGGAGTGGCCAATCGGTCGATCGCATCGACCGATTGATCACCGAGTGTCACTTGGTCGATCGCGCCTGATTTTGCATTAGATTGACAAGATACCTAAAAAGAACATTTTTCAATCAATATTCCAGAAAGTACATAAAAAGTATCCACCAGTTGGTTGGTCACGTATATTCTTTGGTGCCTATTGCAGTTGCTGATCATAGGCTAGCTCGGCAAATTATTGCGTGACGATCACGATTTAGTCGTAGCAGACACTTTGCCTTCTGTCTGTGCATCAAAGGCGATGGTGCGCTGTATTTGCACATATGATACTCAACTTTGGCATATGATATTGTATTTGTGACTTTATTACCGATCGGTCGATCGCGAGTTGTCAAGAAACCTTCTAGTCGATCCCAGTAGAAGATAAGTTGGCCACCCATGAAATAGAATAGACTATTAGCCTACACAACACACACATATGCCATTCAGCGCAACAAACAAAACAGCATACCTGCAATATAAGAGCAGCTTACTACTTCCACTTGGCCGGAAAAAATTAACGATAAAGTAACACGAATTACCATTGATTGCGATGAGTGCAGCACATACTGACAATATAAAGACCATAACAAAGGAAACACTGCCACCATCATTTGTGACATCTTGAATCACTCTCAGGAAAATTTCGTTATGGAATCAAACCAATATCCTGATCCTGTCCTGATCCACTTTTTTTCAAAAATTAACATCCAAATCCAATCCTGATGCAAAAAAATCGAAAGTAACCTGCAGGATATCCAATCCTGATCCTGTCCATGCTCACCTCTGGTGTGGACAGGATCAGGAATGGATATCCTTAACAGGCCTGCAACCAGAGGGGGGGCAATCGGCCAACTGCCCTCCCCCGAAATTTTCACAGACATATTTATTTTTTAGGTGCAGCAACAAGTTACATCATTTTGTCCCCCCCGAAAATCAGGATACTTGCGATTTTTAGGATCAGGATTGGATTTGGATATCTAAGTTTGAAAAAATTGGATCAGGACNGGAGCAGGATATTTGTTTGATTTCTATAACCAAATTTCCCTGAGAGTGATTCAAGACGTCACAAATGATGGTGGTAGCGTTTTCTTTGTTATGGTTTTCATATTCACAAAAAATCAAAATTATTTTGCCAGTATGTGCTGCACTCATCATAATCGATGGTAATTCGTATTACTTTATCGTAAACTTTTTTCCCGCGAAGTGGAAGTAGTAAGCTGCTCTTATAAATTATAAGAGGTATGCGAAGCTTTGCGCTTCGCAAAGCGAAAGCTTATAAATTATAAGAGGTATGCGAAGCTTTGGCTATGCGGCATAGCCCTTCTAACGCTGGGAACGCTTCACTGTTTGTGTGTCTGCATGGTTGCGCAGTTGCATGCGCTTAGTGCGCAGCAAAACACTCATTTTCTCAGTGTAGAATTTGCTTAGAGGGAGCACTGATGTGCAGTGATGCCGCAACTCATATGTGGCGGAACCAGGGGGGGGCGCATGGGCCTAGGCACCCCTACTTTTATTTCAGGGGGGCCTGGCCCCCCACTTTTTTGCCTAAATATCGCAAGTTTAAGCAACACAATTAGTATTGGGTTCAGTGATAAAGTAAAACAAATCGTTTAATGAAAAAAACGTTCCAGAATTTTGGCAGTATTTTGTCGATATTATTTCTAACATATGATTTGTAATTTGGCAGGATTTCGTAATTGTTTGGAAGAATACACCGTGCGCAATCTGTCACCCTGCTATGAACTGCTTACCGCATTGGTGTTGTTGAACAGTGTTGACAGATGGTGTAATACAACGGATTTTTTCACAAAAATGGTGTCATTTTACATGCTTGTGTGCATGGGCGTCGGAAGGAATTTTTCCAGGGGGAGCCACTAGCGGATTTTTCCAAACGTTTTTCTACTGGAGGCCAAAAGTGATGAAATTTGTTTTTTACCACTCGAAATTAAGAAAACAGCATTTTTTGCTGAAATTTTCAAATTACTGCCCCTCTTCCGACACCCGTATGCTTGTGTGTAGGAAACGTTCGTGTTACACCATTAAAAAACACCATTTCAAAAGTATTTTTTGAAACATAATTCATATCGGACTGAATGTTTTTGAAGCAATGGATTTGTATAAAACATTGGATTTGAAGTTCAATCCACTGGACAGTTCCCATTTCGAGAATAATTTCAAACGAACGATAAATTGTCCAACTCGGGCTAGTATGAATGAGCCTAGTAAGTGTATGACTTACTGGCGTTACAGGGGCGATTCTAGAATGAAAAAAGTGGGGGCACTGCGGGGCCATGGAAAAAAGTAGGGGGGCCAACATAAATGTCTCTCCTGCATGGTGATTTTCCACTGTAAGAAAGATTCATTTCCTAAGATTAAACTTATCAAACCCAACATAGGCTTGTGAATATCGTCAGAACGGTCGCCAGAAACTCTTCAAATCGTTTAAAATTTTGCTGGCTGAAAAGTATCTGCTGTACATGTCAATCAAACGAACTTGAACGTGAAATTAGGCAAAAAACTGAGGGGCCAAGCAGGGGGTCAGCCAACCGCCCAGGGCCCCCCTTAGAACCGCCACTGTGGCGTTATCATTGCTCTGTGACGTACGTTACTTGACAATGGAGAAGTTTCCATGAGAATTTCTCATTTATTGTCACATAATATAACGTCACAGGGTAACGATAATGCCAGCCAGAATGAAAGCGAGTGGAAGTTTCAGTGCGCAAGCGTTGACGGTTTTATTCAGTCATTCAGAATAAATCGTATGATTAGCCCGAGTGACGCTGATGATCTGGATCGCCCCTGTAACAGCCTATTTGAATTTCAGGTGGTTCACCGATACGTTTTCATGGTGGTGTAGTTTTGTCTAAAATAGTGTAATTTAGACCTTCATATGGTGTTTATGTAATGACGTCATATTTCAATGCTTGTGACGTCACAGTTGCTAATTCAAACCATAAAATTTGCTATAATTTCTTTTTAACGTGCACTTGTGCCCCCCCCCCTTCGAAAAAGGTTCCGCCACCCATGCCGCAACGAATAAGTTAGCACTGGTTTCGTTGTCAAACAACACCATCACGTGGCGCATCCAGAGAACTCTAAGTCGAAATTCTGAAAAAAAGTAGTGCTGCTGCGAAGCGAAGTGGAAATCTTATTTTAGAGCTGGGCGAGATTTCATGGTTTTCGTGCGATAACATGCAGCTAAGGACTACGCGGAATAATTTCTCTTTTGCCGTCCACTTGTCAAATGTACGACAGGAAAAGAAATGTTTTAAAGAAGGTAGATTGCTTTATTAAAAGAACATCAGCTTTCGTGGACTGACTACGTGTCTGTTTGCGCCGATGGTGCTCACCCCATGATGAGAACCAAAATGGTTTTGTGACTTTATGAAAAAGGAAAACAAAAATATTGAGGTAGTTATTGTCTTTTGACCGAGAAAAAATTCGGCAGCGAAAGAAATTTAAGATCTGACTAGTTTTAAAATATGCTTCATCTGCTTTCAATCACATCAAATGCCGTCCCTTGCGTATTCGTTAATTTGGTGCTTTGTGTGACAAGATGGGGGCAGAACACAATGGGTTTTTGTTTCATTGGCACATCTGTTGGGAAAGATGCTGGAGAGTTGCCCACGCAATGACAACGGTGCTTTAAGAACGGTTTCATAACGTTGCTGAACGATTTAATGACAGGAAGTGGATTACCAAATTCATATTCTTAGGTGATTTTTTAAACGTTTGAGCCAGCTGAACATCTCCATGCAGAGAAAAGGTAAAATCTCTTTGGGTATGTCCAAGACATCACCGCGTTCAAAGGTAAAATGCAATTGTGGATCTATTGAATTGAAAGTGAAAAAATAGCTGCTTTATTGGCATTAAACGCATTTGCAGAAGAGTTAGAAATTGATATGCGCAACATTCGTCAAGTTTTTTCTTGAGCGAATTGCTGCATCTCTCCGAATTTGGTAGATATATCTTTTCTCACAGTTACACTGTCTATCGAAATAAATCCTTTCCCAGCAAAGAATCAGACACTCTAAGACCTTCCAGAGTATATATTTCGACTACGAAGTAGGCATCCTCAGCTCTTATTCAAATAGAACTTACAACACAACATTAAACTCTCTATCTCACAATTACATTACAACATCAAAATGGTTTTGAGGTGCCAGACCTTCAGCTTGATTGTGAAGTGGGCTGCAATGCTGGACAGCTGGTTGAACTGCAAAGACAACAGGTTTGGAGTCTCTGACTGAATTTTGGGTGAATTTCCATTCAATGGAAAGAAATATCGCTGATCTGTGTAAGTGCTAAGCAGGCAATAAAAGCGCTTTTGCTTTTTCCAACTACATACGTTTGTGAAGCTGTTTTTCAATACTATAACTATTTTTGAAACCAAGCATCGAAATCAACTTCACTAGAAGACGACATCAGGTGTGCGTTGACGACCACAGGCCCTTATTTCGACAAACTTGTGAAACAAATCTCAGAGACATTATTATCATTGAAATTTGTGAATGTGGCCGATAAACCAAATTCCCAAAGTCTAGTGTTTGTATTATTCTCGTAGTCGTAGTTTATCTTGAGTCCGCGAAGATTTATACTGGTCCGAAAGTAGACCGTGTTTTAAAAAGTTTGGGAAACACTGGGTTAGCCCAAAGGCACAAACATAAAGTATTTTCACCGATAATGAGAAAGACTTGTGTTCGGTCATGTAACCCGTTCAGCACAAGAGGGATACACATATATTCTCTTCATTTCAGGTGTAGTGACCATGCAACATGGGATTTAACGCAATCTGTTAAAGAACATCATCCAGCTGCAGCTTCATTGCATTGAGTTGAGAGCTTTTCAGAAAATTAATAAACTAATATCATAGCGCATTTTTTTGAAACAACGTTTTTCATGCAAATTTTCCAAGCATTTTGTACAAAGTAATTTATTTTCAAAGGCACACCAATTATAGCAAGAAAATAATTTCTGCATCAAAAAATTAAAAGCACCTTGAAAGTAGGCAATCACAGAAAATAATTTTCAGCTAAGACGCAGAAGCCAACTAAAGCAAGTCATAAACAATCACAAAAAAGTTTATGGTCCAATTAAATACTACGTTCTGGTAAATCCACTGAGTAAAACATCAAACATTGTACTTCAAACAATCAGGGATCTGGTAAATTATTGAAACAAGAAACGCAAATTAAAAGCAAAATTAAGTTAATATGTGGATCAATAAAGTCGAAGTCAGCAATCGACCACTCATTGCAAGATTTACTAACTAAGAAACACTAAATTCAAACAATCGAGCAGGCAATGGAAGCTTGCTGAAGGAAATAACAATGAGCAAGACACGCAGAAAGTGAGAGAAGCTTTTACTAATGACGCGTTCGAATACAGAGTTTGGAAATAGATCGCTAAAGCATTTCTGCATCTGCACTATGAATAACAAACCATTTTATCAAAACCCATTTACGCAATTCAACGTGAATACGAAAAACTAGTTTTTTAACATAAAATCTTTTTCCTGGTTTCGAAATTTGCTTTCATTTATTTTCTTCTACTTTAAGTTTCAGTTTTTTTTTTTAATATTGTTTCATATGAAACTCAGAACACACCTATCAAAAAACAAAACGAACAAAATTAACCGGCAACCTTTCAATACAGGTTGACCATTAAATACATTCAAAATTTCAAGGACAAATAGTACATGAAAAACAGACCGTCGCATTTCAAAATTTTACAACTGAGACAAAAACAAAATCAAGTGCCATATATATGCCGGAATGCTCATTAATCACTGTATAAATGCGGTTGGTTTTGAGAGTTAGTTGTTTTTGGTAGTTTACCTGCATGCAAAGCCAAACGCTGCAGGATTCAATGAAATATTAAATTTTCTGTGTTAAATGATTCGCTACGACAAATAAAACATCAATAGGCACTACCCATGGGCGTCGGAAGGTGGTGGCAGGGATTTTCAAATTTTAATATTTTTGGAATTTGAAATTTAATATTTTCCTATTAACCTTTAGTAGAATCGAGTTGGTAAAATGATACTTCACCGCTGTTGGCCCCTCTGGGAAAATCTTTTGGCCAACCCCTGGAAAAATCAACTATTACCCCCCTCAGTGAAAAATCCTTCCGACGCGCATTGTAGCACCGCATAATTAGTCGGAGTTCTTTCAAAGGTTGTGTTACGGCTACAACAAAAACGCATTTTGTCTGACCTGACAGTATTTTGGAATCTGTAGTCAAAAGCAAATAATGATCATTTCATCATCGTATTTAGGAGAGATTTTTTCATCTCTTTCAAAACAATCTTTTTCATTCTCTGAAAATCTGTTGTCAGTTTCTCTAGAAAAAGAAGTTTCTTCTTGGGATATATTACTTGATGTCCCATTGTGATGCTGTGAAACAAGTTCGTTCATAGCAAAGGAAGATGTTTTTTCATTTTTGTTCTCGAGTTGTTTGTTTCCAATTAGGAATACTTCATTTCCTTGCCCTGGAACGTTTTTGATGCAAATGTCCGCAGGAAGCTGGGATTCTGATTTCTCTTTATTTTCTTTAGTGAAAGCATGATGGTGGTTACTATTTGAATGAAAGGAATCTGAAATATTGCCAGAAATATTTTGATCACATTTTGCGTTTAGCTTCAGATCTTCCTCTTCATTGATGTTTTGTGCTGAAGTTGATTCCACCCTCGGATCGCTGATTACCACAGCAGGAAAATGTCCATCTCCATTTGCTTTTCGACAAATTATGTTTTTGTGGTTGGACAGTAATGCAACCTGGCGTTGGACGAACCCTTGTCCTTCTTCCAAATGGAATTGGTCAACAGCATCGTTTTGTTGTTCGCCTAGTTTTTTCCAAAATCGGCATTCATTTTCCAGAGTGACCAGTTTTTGATGATATTGAACGATGGTGTCATAATTTTTTCCAAGTAGGGAGTAAAGTTTACATATTTGGTTTTTCTCTTCACAAAGCTCTATTTCAAGTTGCTTTAGTTTTGTATCTTGTTGTGCCATCTTCTTTTCCAGTTCACCCTTTTTCACAACAAATATTTTTCGCGTGTCTGAAAATTTTCTCAAGAGTTTTTTGACTTCACATCTTTTCGTGCGCAGCTGTGCTGTCAGTCTTTTTCCTCGATAACGAAGAATCTTATTGCTTTCTTTGAAACGCAGAAGCTTTTCTTTTGTTTCCTCACATTTTCGATCCTGTGAGGCATTGTCGGCGATACATTTTTCCTGCAAGGCAATCAAGCGCAATTTATTTTTCCCCAAATCTTCCTCACGTGAATGTTTCAAGTATTCCACTTCATTCTTCAGTCTCTCCAACTCTTTGGCTTGTCGATCGTTGACCTCAGTTAGTTTTACGTTTTCCTTAACACAGTTTTCTATCTCATTTTTTTGTTCTGCCACTGTTTTGGTCAGCACCCGTACACGTTCGTTTGCAATTGTCAGCTGTTTCTCGTTGTTACGAGCCTTGCGATTGGCTGCTAACAAGTAGACGTGGAGATCAATGTTCGGCTGTTTAGGAGCCTGACGTTTGTCAGGTAGCTGTTTGCTTTGACTCATGATTGACCTCGTGTTTCGCCCACGACCTTTTCCGAAAAACGGGCTTCCTGTAGCCGTTTTCCCTTCTAGAAGCACAACTAGCTTCCTGGCTGTTTCAAGTTCATCCTTCATGACGGCCATCTGCAAAACAATACTGAAGTCATCAGCAAAGGTTCAGTTTTCAATTGCAGAATAAGCATAGCACGTTTTAAAACCCTGCTCATCTGACTTTTGACAATATGCGTAATTAAGTTTTCAACTAAATTAAAAAAGACATAAAATACTCTTATACCTGATTCCTCAAGCCGCTGATTTTTGCAAACGCTCTGTGGAGCAATGCCTTCGAAATATGCATAAGTTTTGTATTTTTGAGTAAGAGGGATCACCGCCAAGATCACCTATAAACATGTGGAATTTTGATGAACGAGCAAGCTTCGTAACTGCGTCCCATGAGGGAATTCGCTGATAAGACAAGCTGAGTCGGCGCGGGCGGCTCATAGTCAACCTCGGCTGTTCATCCTTAACCTGTAAAATGAGTTTTTATTTTGACTGGAGGTACATTGCTGGTCTCCCACGTTTTGGGAAGAAAAAATATGTGCTTTTTTTGAAAAATTACATCTTTCGAAATGCAACAAGTTGGATTTTTTCGGGTCTGATGAGCTTGAGAATAATTACTGAGTTGTTGAAAAATGCGCCTGTGTTCCTAAAGCGTTTGGAATCATTTTGGTAATTGGTACCTATATAATCAGGTTTTTCCGGTTACCTGAGTGGGTATGTATGATTTTAAATATTACATGATTTTGTTCCCTATTAAAGCAATGCTTGTGCAGCAAAAATTGCTAAAGAATATTTTCACTTAAATTATTCTCGGCCAAAAAAATCTTCCAAATGTAGAAATTTCAAAATGTGATCTGGGTTTTCTTACTTGGCGCGATAAAATGCCAGGTAAACCTTGCTTTTTTATAATATATTTTTATAATATTTATCATGGCCGTAGTCAGGGTCAAATTTTTACCGAGGCGAATATGTTGATTACGTCCCCGGTTGGGAATGTTGATAAATGTTGTTTGTGGAAATCTAACATCCTCCCCTATTTAATCTAGGCCGGTGGTAGCTCTGGTGGTTGCAACCAGGGGCGTAACCAGGTTAGATGGCGCCCGGGGCAAGAAATCAGTTTGGCGCCCCCATGTTTGACCTGAGATCTTTCGGAAGCAAATGTGCGCTGTTGAAGAAAGTACTTGTGGCATTGTTGGGACTTTTCGGCGCCCCGCGCAGTGATTTGGCGTCGCCATGGTGATCCGGCGCCCGGGGAATTGCGCCCCCCTCGTCACGCCTCTGGTTGCAACACAGTGTAGCGGCAGTGCTGCTCGCTTTAAAACAGCAACGCAGTAAAATATGATTTGATTTAGCGTTGCAAAAATGTTCTGTGGCAGCATTCCAGAATGTTTACCGAGGCAAGTGCCTCATTTGCCTCAATGCAGCTGCGGACTTTATTGCTCTGATTTCCTTGTTCGTCAATGTTTTACTCGTGATTATTTGAAAGTTTCACGAAATGTCAGATTTCCACTGCCATGGAAATATGCAGAAAAGAAAAAACGCTGGACGTTTGCATATTTCAAACCCCTGAGCTCCTGAACAGGAGAACAATTTTTGAAAATTTTTGCGCAAGTTATAAACACTTTCACTTGATTCGAGTTTGCACAACAAAGGTTTGTTTTACAGAAATGAAACGGTGTAGGAAACTATATTTTTTACGTTATTTTTTATGTTTTGAGCGACTCCAATATTTTGCGGTCTCAGTGATTTCGTCTGATGCACTGTTTCCAGCGCGGGATCCTGTTCTTTTTAAAAAAATGACGTGAAAATTCATCAGAATTTTTATGCCACTTAAACAGAAGATGCTGTGCTTTACAAAGCCTCTTCAACATATTCAACATAACAGTATGATGATAAATATTTTTTATCACAAAGACATTTTCCGTAAGTCTTGAGGCAATCTCTAATAAACTATTATATACATTCTATATAAACACTGTACCTTTTCTCGTTCCTCCTGGAACTGGAGATTCAATAATCTCGATTCCTTGAATGCTTCATATATAGCATCGTTCACCATCGCCCGACTCTGCACATAGAATGACTCAAGACTTTTCAACAGATCATCTCGCTTTCTCCAGTAAAGAGCATCAGCCCGATCGGAAGCAAATGCGGCGCAGGCACCTGATTTGGTTCCCCCATCAACCTCGTGCTTCACCGATCCTTGATCCGAATGAGCAACTGAAACGGAATGCAATTTCGATGCATGATTTGCGTGCCAAAAGTTTAAAAGTAATGTTGGAAAAGATCAAACTTCGCTTGAGTGCGTCAATAAAATCATCGAAGGAAAATTTGCGTGTTCAGAGTATTAGATGAAAGTGAATCTGCATTCAGCCGATTTTCTATCACTACGCAATTTTTATTTATATTTTCTGAAATCCAATCCCATAATGGACTGTATAACAAGTTAAAAAAATAATTACACTGTAACAACGTGTCACGGCCTTTTCTTAAAACTCTTTACTACCGTGCCAGCATGATGTGTATGTAATAACAATTACAAAAATCTAAAATTCAAGTTGACAGCCATGGTTGAAGTGCTTTGAAAATAAAATTAACCTCAGAAAACGTTACCTCTCAATTCCACGGGGCTTTGGCTGCAACTACCCGCATTAACCTACTAAACAGTTACCCCGACTGATTAGTTGTGAAACATTGCTACTTTGAAGAAATGGTTCTTGTTTACAATACAATAAACATATCCAGTTGCTTGTAGATTCAAATCAAAACTTTGTCATATTCTGAAAGATTGCACATAACATTGGCTCAAAGAATGTTTCATTAATCTCTCTGCTTTACTTTATTACTAAACGGCTTGCCATGTTAAAACACTGGACAATTGTAATTAAAACAGGATTAGCAAAATGTTTGGTAGGCTACTTACCCATGTTGTTAAAAGATGTAGGGTATATGTTGAAGCGATCGAAATCGTACTATACCACTGTTCTCTCCGAAAAAATAAATGTACTTTGCAAAATCACGAAATAAGCAACCGATAACACTTCTGTTCTCACCCTCACCGCTACTGTACATCATCTGCAAGTATTGCTGCACTGCTGGTATCTATGCAGCTGCCAAGTGGTGCTTGTATTGCGTCACAAGCCTGTCTATTACAAAAAAATGGTGCTGAGAATTGCAAGTTCTGAGGCAGAAAAAATTATCACAAGCTGTCTCGAAAGACTGGATAAATGCTTTTTAACGCTTCTAAGTTTTGCAACGTGGTTGTTAGCAAGGTTGTCAATTTTCTCAAAAACAAAGCTTGCACTTCATGCAAGCATGAAAGGCTCACTATATTTGTTTTATTTGTTTGGTAGATGACAAGATATTGTTTTGAAACATCATTTCAGTAACGCAAGTTTTGGACAAGCCTGTGTATTACGTAAAAATGGTGCTGAGAATTGCAAGTTCTGAGGCAGAAAAAATTATCACAAGCTGTCTCGAAAGACTGGAGAATGCTTTATTATCGCTTCTAAGTTTTGCAACGTGGTTGTAAGCAACGTTGTCAATTTTCTCCCAAAACAAAGCTTGCTCTTTATGCACTAAGCATGAAAAGCTCACTGTATTTGTTTGGTAGATGAAAAGATGTTGTTTTCAAACACCATTTCAGTAACGCAAGTTTTGGACTTGTGATGTTTGAATTGGAAATTTTATTGATTAAAAAAAAGGATGTACGAAACACAAAAAACAAAGGGGTGTTCTTGAGAATAGAAACATCTTTCAATAAAAATTATGCAGCTGTGAAGCGTACATTTGCACATAAGCCCAACATGCGTAGTTTTTGTACCTGAGGCTCTTAATCTACTCAGAAAATAGCGATTGCTCAGATTGTTCCTGCTTTCTCTTACCGATTCCAACGTAGCCCTTGAAAGTCAGGCAAAAATAGAGCAAAGTGAAGAGGGCTTTATGGTAATATATTACTTCCGACAAAGGCTTCTTTATCATTCAGGCCAACATGATCTATAACCGTTTATGAAGCTCTGTGCTCACAGCTTGCTTAATTTGTTAATATTTCGTGTTCTTTGATTTGAATTGAACCCAGAAAAAACGCAAATCAATTCATTTATGAATAAAGAGCTGAGCTTTCAATTTCAGGCGGCTTAAACCCCCAAAAAGAGTCGAAATGTTAAAAAACACCATACAGTGCATAAACAGCCTTGTTTGACATCTGACGCAATAGACTGAACTTTGTACTTTGACGAACCTTTATTTTTTTCATCAAATTTTGTGGAAAACAATTGCCCGGTTTTCCCCTAGGGCCTAGAACAGTGGTTCTTAACCGGGGGTGCATGTACCCCTTGGGGGAACCAAACACCGAAACAGGGGTGCGAAGCACCAACATTTTTAGGCATGCATGCCTTAAAATTTTGAACATGTGTTGTCGATTGTTGTGGGTGCAGTAAACTTTCTCAGAGGCCAAACCTTGAATCACGGCCTGTTCAGAGTTTTTTGTAACGAAGTTTAAGCTCAACACAATGTTCTTCTTTACTGCACAAAAGTGCCGTTGCTATCCTGTGTTCGAGTGCTTATTCGTGT
>JGI24158J21664_10008029_pt1 | contig 14030 bp, 6 predicted proteins | sample Ectturendosymbi3_FD_21664 | JGI IMG/M metagenome (IMG submission 21664) | reverse complement strand
GCCACGTCATAAGTGACGCGTGCGCACCCACGTCATAAGTGACGCGTGCGCACCCACGTCATAAGTGACGCGTGCGCACCCACGTCATATATGGCGCGTGCGCACCCACGTCATAAGTGACGCGTGTGCACCCACGTCATAAGTGACGCGTGCGCACCCACAAATACTTTCAGTGCACACGACGTGCATCGTCACCCAAGAGACAACTAAGCACGTCAGCATGAAGTGGAAACAGCATAAACGCAATTACCTTCACATACTGGAACCTGGCCACTCCATCTACCACTCCTGAGGCAGTAGCTCGTGTTATCCCCACTGACCATGGTCAGCCCAGGCAGGCAGTGATATTCGATGTAATAAACGTAATCTTCGTCGGCGTATTCCAGAGGCAGTGGTTTCGTTCTGTAAATTATTGGAAATGCAGCGTATCAACTCTCAAAATTCATGCAATGCAATGAACTTACGGGACAACACAAGCAAACAATCCCAACAAAAATGATGGAAAATATGCTCATTTTTACAAAAACGACAATAGCGATAAAAATAATAACACATTGATTAACTTGAAACTAACTTTTGGTTGAACAGTATAAAAAAACTGCAAACAATATCTTGCTTGAAACTTCGATCAACTTTGTTGGGAGGTTTCCAACAGATATTGCTTTTTTTCTCTAAGGTGTCAGGGATACTTTTGAAGGAAATCATGATAAATCTTGGCGCAAAAATGTCTGCTTATTTCGATCAGAAGCAAGCCTGTACTGAGCTTCCACCGCAACAATACACCCTAACCCTGTTGCATTTAAATGCATGTAGGACTAAAAGATATCAGACACGAAGTTCTGGTTGCCAAACTTTTGCTTCCTGGACTTAAAAGATGTCAACTTCAGCTGGTTCAAACAGGAGATTTAGTACGGTGTGTAAAGAAGGTCATGCTTGCAGTCTGTTGTTCTACTTATCTTCATTGCGTAACGTCTTGAGAACGCATTGGCAACTGTCATGGAAATAGGAAAATTTAGACCAGCTACGTCCAACCCGCGGCCCGCATGCGGCCCAGTTTAGGTTTTCGCTGTAGTAAAAGTATCCTACATACTGACAACCAGTCCATATTTTGACAATCTTGAATATGACATTTTTGATGCAGGTGGTCCTCAGAGCCGCTTTGTCACGTCTGTTACTATTGCAGTTAGGATTCGAACACTGTCAGTGCTTTAGGTTAAGCTAAATTTAGTTTGCTAAGATCAAAGTAAGTCATTCACTGTGCGGCCCTCATTAATACGTCATTCAATGTGCGGCCCTGGTCAAGATAGTAACATACTTTTTGGCCCAGTAAGTCATTTGGGTTGGACACAACCGATTTACACCAATAAAGCATTTCCTATTTCCTTACGACAAAAACGTGCGACCAGTAGCCAGGGGTGTAGCGCTGGAAAAAGTGTGGGAACGTTCCATTGCGAGAAAATCCTAGGTACTGTTGAGAAATGCTAAGAGCACTTTTCTATTAAGCGTGTCACATAAATGACAATAAAAGCGCCAACCATTTCAGTGTCACTTCAAACGTAAGAGAGATTGTTTTCCCTTTGAGCACAGTGGGAAAAAGCGCTACCTCGACTGAGCCACAAACTGTTAAGACAAATTTGCAAATCGCAAATGCTAAATAATAGCAACAACAAAAAAAGACAGCAAGATCGATTTACTGTGGGTGTCAATCTTTCTACTTATGGCAATTCATTTACAGGGACAATGAGGCAGAAGAAATAAACATGTCGTTCGCCCTGCCCTTCAAGAACAGTGACAGCACAAAACATCACCTCTTTCTCTCAGGTCTAGTGCCTGCTGCATAACTGCGCCTGCAGTAGACTCAATGCAAAGCCTCTCCTACACAAAGGTGCCCGCAGAAACATTTCGTTTCCCCTGCTTCTGCAAAAGCTGCTGTGCAAATGGCGCGGTCAGTTTGTCCAGCGGTATAAATTGGGCAGTTACTTCCACGCAATAGCAAAACAATCACCACCATCGAGCATGGAATGGCCCCACTTTGCGCCCGCTACACATCTGGTGTCAGTGCGGGGTCCTACTGTGGGTGACTTGAAACCACGCGTAAACAACAATCTTGCCACAAGCTGGTGATTGCATCACTTCACAAACAGAGAAAGAGTACGAACTGCTTGGGACAGGCAATTGATATTACCTAAGTATCCTATGTTTACATCTCGTCGACCAAGCCAATGTGGAGTTGGGTGATGTGTTGAAACTTTTATACTCTGGTTATTAGAAAACAAGTTCAGTCCAGGCATAGGCGGGCATACTGGTAAGCTCTCAGCTGACAAGTTGTACTGATTCATCAATTGATCCCACTAGGAGGAAGGGTGTGCATGTTGACGTTAAAGTCGACAGTGGCTCGGTGTTAAACTGGCGACACGCTGCTGAGGGCTAAAGCTAACGAATCCACGATTCTTTTGGGAGACTTCAATGCACACGTTGGGTGAGAACGATGTTAAGGCATGGAAGGGGTGATTGGCCGACATGTTGATGATGACATAAATGACAACGAACAGCTCCTGCTGCAACTGTGCTGTAACAACACACTGTGCATCACGGACACTATTTTCCAACACAGAGATTACACCTGGTGCGCAGGTATGCACCGCAGATTGTTTGGATCAACGGTCACTCATTGATTTCTCTATAGTTTCAGCTGACTCGTTACAATCACGTCGGACGTTCGTGTCAATGTCAAAGAACCGTCGACCGATCACCACTTGGTGGCCTGCAAGCTGCGTCTGGAGAAACCAGCGAGGCTTACACGAACAGGCAGAACTAAAAGTTTCTTCAAATCAGTGGGAGGCCTTGTGCAAAATGATGTAAGATCTTTGCAGACAACATATCTTTGTCCTGAGAGCTTCGGGTATGCACAGCGGATGTAGGAGTGGCAGTCGTTCAAAGTAGCTGTCATTTCATCATTTGATGAATATTTGGATAGGTAGCACAAAACTACTTCTTGGTTCAACCAGGAGGTGAAGACGCCACCGGAGCAAAGAAATTCAAACAAATCCGAACCATCTCTGCATTCGCGATACGCTGAGATGCAGAAATCCGCAGCCAAAGTGGAAAAAAAGTCTAAAACGCAATCTTGAAGTAACTTCGGACATGAACTAGATCTTAGTTCAATGGCCAAGCTAACCAAGTGTTCTGTCAAACCATCCGACAAAAGACCCAACACTGTGTTAAGCATCTTTTAATGTAAGACCCATTAACGATCAACTAGTGTCCAAACCAGCGCTGAGGAAAACACCAGCGGCGGGTAGGGAGGGTAACTTCAANTCANTTTATCACCAGCAGACACACAGAAAGTGCATCATGAGAAGGAAAACATCATCAAAGCGACCAGTCTCCTAAACTGGAATAGACATGGATAGCTTGGAAGGCTGCAGGTTGTGATGAAATCGGACGTGAATTACTTAAATTTTGAGCAAAGAAATTTTCTATCCTATTCGAAGTGACACATGAGTGAATGCACTAGCCACCAGGGCGTATCTCACCGAAGCCTTCCTGGAAAAGCGCATACAATGCGTCTTGATAAAAGATGCCGCGAAACAATTGACCCAAAGGCTGAATGATACCCAGTGCGGTTTTCGTCCTGGCCGTAGTGCTACAGACCAACAAGAAATTTTCCAGAAATCTTGGGGACTATGTCAAGACGTCTACGCTTGTTTTGTCGACCTCGGAAAAGCTATCGACCGGCTTCCTCGAGACAAGCTGTGGGTAGTTGTACAGGACAACAGCGTTGACGGCCAACTGCCACTGCCTTCCATTGTGTTCCTCCTCGGGCGATGGTGTCGTGACGCGAATTCGGGGAAGCGAGTCCTGTTGGCTGCGCCCATGCGAACACAGCCCTATCGGCAAGGACCTGGTGGCGTGTTTTGACTGTGTGGTCCCGGTCTTGGTGTGGAATCAGCAGAACTATTTGACATTGCTGAAAACCGTGAGGTGTTTTGAGTCCTCCGAAGCAGCGCGGAAGTTACAATTGATTTACTTAGGCCTTCGAAGCAGACGCACTTGAAGGCGAGAAGAAAACAGTGTACATGAATAACGAACCAATAACAAAGTACAAACATCTTAGTAATGTAATTCTGGAGTTACGAACATGTGGTAGCCACGGCGAGGTCTTTTTGGCGGTGGACATGCCAGTCGTAGCTCACCACTAACATCAGGCTTCGCAGTGTTCTGCAAACAAGAACAGAACTAATCACAAGCCGGGTTACTACAGAACATAGGCAACCCTGCACACACATACCAAAAACTAAAGTTCGACCGATAAGGTTTATCGGGCCGATACAGACGTTTTTCAGTTTCCATTGCCAATAGCCAATGCAGATATTTTTGTATTACTCAAACCACAGGTGAAAGACATTGCTTCATTGCAATGAAGAACCGCACAACATTGAATTCTGCACAAACCTGCATCACTAAAACAGTCAACCACCTCAGCGCATACCCTGGTTTGTTCGCAGGCAGTCATCTGCTTATCGCGCAAAAACCTGCAAGCGAATGTTTCATCATAGAGTTCATTAGGATGATTACACGGCATTCTGTACATTACGCACAACTTGATGTAGTCGGAAGGCTGTGCACTGTAAGGAACTAAACTGCCACAACTGTACCCTGGTTTGTTCGCAGGCAGTCATCCAGGGTTGCCAGGTTGTCATGAGTAAAAAAGGCCACATCAACCTTAAAAAAAGCCAAATAGCACCGAAAAGCCAAATACAAGATAAATACACAACAACACCTTTAAACACCCAACACGCTTTTAAAATACACCTCGAAAATTTTGGTCCTATTAAGTAAGAAATAACTTGAAACAGCAAACTAAAAGCAATAAAACAGCAAAAATTTTTCAAAAATAAAAGAAGCTAAAGAAGTTGAAAAGGCCAAATGTTTCAAATTTGGCCTCAAAAAAGCCAAACTGGCAACCCTGCAGTCATCTGCTTACCGCGCAAAAATTTGCGAGCAAATGTCACGTCGTAGAGCGGTTTATTGGGACGACTACACAACGGTCTGTATATTACGCACTACTTGACGTAGTCGGAGGGCTGCGCGCCGGGACAGGACAGAGTTTGCGTTAACCAATCAGAGACGAAGTAACAACTTCAGTTTCCGAACACTCTGTGCAGAGCAATAGCGTAGCGGCTTTTATGAGAAAATATTGCCGATATGTTACATCGGCAACATCGCCATATTGGCCGATATATGTATCGGCATGCCGATGCATCGGTCGAGCTCTGCTAAAAACAATATCAAGTGGCAACACAACGAAACCGTCTTGAAAGAATTAACGTTGATATTACGAATATGCGCCAAAATACAACTGGGTCAAAGATTGCATAAATATGAAAATAAACAGTCTTCGCGTGATTGGCAATGTTACAAAAACGTGTCTGGACAGTTTTATACAATCTAAATCATTGACCCATACAAGTAATCACCGATGTAAAGCGAGGATACAGCATCTTCCATTTGGTTTTGTTAGTTGCATATATTAATATCGTTAATCTGAACCCATTGAAAACATTTTAAGAAACACAGTCAATTTAATAAAATTGCAAAAAAATCAAAGAACTGTGGCAAAAAAGACAATAAAAATAAAAATTTCCATCTCATTGGCCAAACAACGCGCAAGATTCAAATACTAGCTCGCGCGAATTGATTGCAACCACGATGCTGAATATCTGTGATGCGATGTTACCAAGACAACGTGGCAGAATCGATTCTACAAACCTGGTGTAAAGGTCTCCGCGCCCTGTCATCAACAGCTGCAAAAACATGAAACGTTAACTGTTTTCGGTTTTGCAATGTCATCCACGGCATCATTCAACAAATGAACAAAGCACCGCAGGCCAGCACTGGTTTGCCGCTGATTTAAGCCCATTTAACTTAAATCAATACAATCAGACATTTTACAGGAACTTTGCAACTTTCAAACGAAAAAGTAGAGCCGGAAAGGAACATGCTCACAACGGTAATTTAGGAAGATTTAAACATCTCCAGGCACTAGGCCTTTTATTTCGTGATGGGACTCGAACAGCGGTATTCGTTAAGCTGATTTTAGTCTACAGCAACGATTACAAAATCTCCGTCATTTTAACATGAATACACTTTTTTAAATAAACAAAGTGTTCTAGAAAACTCCTACAGAGCGGCAACAAAACATCCTTTGACTCGAACCCGCCTCGAACAGTAGCGATTTCACTCAAGTACAAAAAAGTATTTACAACGTGTAAGTTTTCTAGTACGTCAAGACAAAAATACAATCTGCAAAATGTTGTAACAAATGACATGTACTGGGTAGCATTTCTAATTTGTATAAAAAGGTATAAAAATGATGTTGCAAGAAAACTTGGAAAAGTTCGTGCATTTCATAAACACACGGGACGTGTCTGTTTCTTAGAACTACCATGATACACGCCCAAGGCTCAAACGATGGGCCTACAAGCAGTTCCATATACAATTAACAAAAATAACAACTCCATCGCGTAATTCTACCTATGATTGGTTACCTATCAATTGAGGTAACACAACCACAAAACTTCTTGGAAAAACACCCAGAAATTTAACAGTGAAAACTTTCCGAAGATGCTCAAAGCACAGTTAAACGCACCTGGAGATTGAATGACAGCGTTGTGAACGCCGCCAAGTTTGGGACGCTGGTCCGATATAGCACTTCCTAAATTTGACGGGGACACTAACGGTGGCTTCAAAATGGGAAGCGTATCATTTGAGCTTGGCTGATATCTTCTTTGCAAAATGTTTAGTTGACTCCACTCTTCTTGATATTCGCGCACCACGTTGATACCTACCCTGCTGCTGGAGATGGAACTTTGGCTTGCTTGTAATTCTGGTGGAGGAAGCCGTGGAGCTGGAGTGTTTCTGTTTTCAGCATCAGCTTTCACTATCAAATAAATCAGCTAGTGCAGCAAAACCATGCAAGCCATCGGATACTGATATTAACTGGTACTTGCGATACTTACAATTACAAACCGGCCGCGAATCATTCCATCGCATTCCATCACAGTACATAATTTGACTGCCTATCAACTCATAACTCGCATCGCAGGAATAACGAACAACAGCTCCATTTAACTCCATCCTTTTTTCTCCATTTCTCAGTATCTCTAGTGGTGGACAGCCTGGAGCTGTATGCAAAAAAAACAGATTCCTCACAACAACGGCAGCAACGACAACACCACATACATCACGGACGGTCCATGACGGTTTTACCGGCTGGCAATTATGCACACTGTATGCTGCATNAGCATGCACACGNGTTGTGTGCACTAGAAAAGCTTCATCAATTATCAGTTTATTTGAATAGGGCAGCCATACTTCACCANACAACATGATGAGTCAGGCAAAGTTGCAATTAGAGACAGACCGATACATCGGCCGATATTTGGGTTTTACCGATATATCAATATGGGCCAAAACGGCCTCAGTAGGTGTTGACAAAACGCTGTTGTATTCCCCATGCATGCAGACAACTTGCGCAAGAAAGTGCAATGAACCGAGACAAGACAGTTATCTTGCAGCAACGCTAGCAGGTGTGTTTTCATCAACAAACAGATAAGATTAACCATAAAGCATGCGTCGGCCGTCGCAGCCGAAACAAAAAGCATCACCATTAATCAGATTAACTAAAAATCATAGAAAATATTGAAATTGCTGCATATTCGAAAAATTTTAGCTCATAAATCCTATTTTTGAAGTTTTTGAAAAAAAGGTAACGCGTAGAATACATTATATTTTTGATAATGAAGCAGAAAACAAAATTTAAAAAGTTTNGAAATATCAGTTATCGGTCCATGAATGGCCGATACATCGGTGTCGGCCCCAAAAAAGCCATTTCGGTCGATGTCTAGTTGCAACGTTTGCTGTGTAATCGTATCCTGTCCACTTTCTCAGCTCAACGACCACATTGGTTACAAATATCTTTTCAAAAGAAGAAAGTTCTTAGATTTTTAAACAAGAGTTTTGCGGTCGAAGCCGTAACTATGTTCTGTGCTCCACTGATAACCCCACAAAGGGTAAAACGATGACCGTCCGTCCGGAGAATTAAGGGATCATTCACTCATTTTCAAACGCGCATTTTCTCCTGGGAGAGTCCCGGGGCAGCAGCTCTATAGGTCGTTAGTTCTGCAGGCGCCACGCCGGTGCGAACAAGCAAGGCTGAAGATGTAAACACGCCAACTGGTCCTTGGTCGACCACTGGGCCGCTTTCCCGTAGGCGTAGCCAGCAGGATTTGTCTCATCAAACCTTTCCTGGGACATTCTGGTCGCATGGCCAAACCAACGTATCTGGGAGTGGCTCGACATTCAGGGCTTTACGAATTTCACAATTACGATCTTTGTCACGAAGCCTTACGCCGAGAGCCGTTTCAGATATTACTGCGGCTCTGGCAGCGACTGAAGTTTTGCCCGATCAAAAACTTTGGCCAGAGCCGGGAGACACGTTTTGGTCAGTTTGTGGCACTTCTTAGTAACTTTTTTCTCTGCACGTTTTTACCATTTTCAACACACTTGCATAAAGATTAAACAGCAACATTCAACAGAGTTTGGAGAAAGTTCTGTTCTACATAAACAACATTCCTTTTCACAGCAAGCATTGTTTGAGGTCTTTCAGCAAGTCTCTCTTATCTCACCCCTTTTGGTGGTTCGCTTCTTGGTGTGTCGTTTATACCAAGGTCTGGTGCTAGCGGGAGATGCGACTTATAATGACAGGTAAGTAAGTCCGTTTCGGGCTACAGTACACAATAGGGTTAAAGTCTGCCACGTCGGAAGACAGCGTTTTCTTCAGCTTTACTGTTGCTTCTTAAGCAGAGGTTCTTAAATTTTCAGTCGCGCGCCCTTTGGCGTTAGTCAAAGTTACTCGCGCCTCGCTTAACCTCACAATCAAACACAAAAAACAGAACCACAATATATTTGCAACTATCCTGCTTTTCAACAATATGTCGTTGTCATACTCGCACCTCCCTTGCGAACCTTTTACGCCCCTACTTTAAGAATCAGGTTCAACACAATTTGATAACTGTGCAGTTTCTTCTGCTTGCATCAGTTCAATAAGCGGCTGGTATTTTTCCAAATTACAAGTACAACTAAAATCTTTGAATAGATCAGTTTTAAGAAACAATAATTTTGTCGTACTGATTCAGTGGTGCATAAAGTTCTTGTGGTGAAAGTCGTGGTTAACTTCGCGGCCTCGTTAAGTACTAAGCCAAAGTAAAGATGAGTGATCAGACAACTAGCTGCAGCATTGCATGCTACAAATAACCAATAAACCCCTTGCATTTTTCCCTTTCGATAGCATCTGTGTGTAATAACATCGGTTCTGCAGGTTCCACACTGGCGTGACCAAGTCAGGTAGGTGATGTAATCATGCCACTTTTGTGCAATGCGGGAGTTGGTAGTGGTTAGGTTTTCATTTCCACTTGTACTGCGCAGTCAACAAACCTGTTGATGTATTTTTTTCTGAGCGCAGTTATTACCAGAACTTGACCAATGAGACTTATTGGACTGAGAGCGATATTTTTATTGCCGATAATTGATAACAACATTTTTGCATTACTCAAGCCACAACAAAACATTACAATGCATGTTAAGCCAACTCGCAAGAAAATGGGAATAGCTCACAACTGAAGAAATGCACGGAAATGTTAGCATTTCTCCAAAATAATAATCAAAATTTAACAATTTTACGTTATATTTCAGAAAACAGTTAATCAGCAGCGTCCCCTTGCAATGAACATCTTATGTCATCATAATCAAGCCAGTGCTGGCAACTCGCTTTTATGAGTTGGCAAAGCCATAAGGAATCATCTCACGAGCGAGCAAACTCATTCAAAACTGTGTGGAAACATGCAATTCGCTGCGATGAGGAACCACATTCGGCGTAGATATGGGTCACTAAAACAGCCAAACATCACAGCGCAAACCGTGACTTGTTCGCTGAATGTCACTTGCTTACCACGAAACGCACCACGAAAGTATGTTACGTCACAAACCGGTTTATTTCTGGAACAATTACACTCTATGCATCAGGAATTAATTCAAGTTGTCGAAGGGCTGCGTGCAGAAAGGTGTAGGACAACGAATTAACGTTAATAAATCAGAGAACCAACAGCTTGGTCTTCGTGCAAAACAATAGCGTAGCGGTTTTCATGAGAAAATATTCCCGATGGATATCAGCGGAATTTTGCCGCTATAGTTCATCGGCATCACCGCTATATCGACCGATTCATGTCGGCATCGCAGTGTATCGGTCGAGCTCCAAATTTCTCACTACTATGGTTAAAGTGAAACGTCAGGAATCTAGCTCTTACAGGTATTTGCGTTACAACTTTATCCCATAAAGAGAGTCCTGTTTAGGCCATTCACGAAAAGGTAGCAATGTGGCAATCTCTATATTCAGACTCACTGACTAGTATGAAAAATCTTGTTGCGTGCGACGATCCATGCAAGGCCAAGCGATAGTGCGGAAAAGTTAACACTCAGGAGCACCTTAAACGTATCGACCAAAAGTCTTCTCGATCAATTACATCAAGCGTATTCCAGTGAACAAGCTCTGCTGAAACAAATTATCAGTGGACCAGCGGGTACCACGAGCAGTTTTGCGATTAACTTGCAGAGCGGGAAACCCGACCCCAGTGCAGCAAAACAGCGAACACTAACAAACCTCGTCAGCAATCTTTTGGTGCAACTCAACCTATCCAGCGCAAGCACACCTGGGTCTGGTTTCTGGAATGGATTACAGATACCCTGCTTCTCTCCAATACAGTAGAAACTCTGCAGTTGTGAAGCTCCTGAATGACTTACGCCCCAGGTTTACAGTCACCAGCTTAATTTTCTGCGTACGTGCTTGAGGCTAGATATTTGCAGCAAAATATTGCACAACACATCAGGGAGGCTGGGAGTTCGCCACGTCTTCTTTCCAAGGCAGCAGGTGGCGATGCAGAAATTCACGAAGTGTTGTCGCTTTCATCCGGCATTCGAGCACTGTGGGATGTGGGTGTTCCCACTGCTGGGAAATATCGTTAATTCCATGATAAATCAGTAGGATCAGGCAAAAAGGGTGGTATAAAAAATGTATCCATTTTATTATCGCTGTAATTTCATAACAAAATTAACCCAGGCTTCTGTTTCACAGGTAGATCATAGTTAGAGCTCCAAAGTTTTATTTCCCAGCTTCAATGGATCAAGAAGCAAGATAATCCTTGCAGGAGAGGATTAAGATTGTTGAGGCCTATTTCACGACGAAATTAGTTGTCCAAACTCAACGACAGTTTCGGAGGGACTTTCCAGACAGAACGCTAACCACGCTCCAACCAGACTCACTATGAACTGCAGTGGCGGCTCGTTGGTAGGCACTGCGGACCTGCAGTACCCCCTATTTTCACGGTAAACATCGTTTTTAGGTCACTTTACTGTTCTACTACGATTTTTACATTTGCATTAACAATAAGATTTGACAATGTGTCCTCCCTTCCCAAACTTCATGCACAAACCTAAATATCAGACATCTGTTTGATTTTGTACGAGAAGCACTGGAAATGACGATAGTCTGGGGCTGTGTGCGCTTCCAGCGCCGGTGTCGCTATACCAAAGTATTAGAAGGGTTGTGGCCTATCAATCAAGCACAGCCAAAGTGGAACTGCGAGCTGGAGCTGTGCTTTCCGCAGCACCGGGCTGGCAATGCACGCACTGGACTGTGCCCGGCAGCAGAATCACTTTGTTCATCGTAGTGCTGGTGAGAGGCAGCGTACTTAAATTGGCTCTGAAGCTTTACAATGTACCGTGATGTGGCCCATTGTATTGAACTGGCAATGAGGCTTACTTGCAGTGATTACATTTGGTATGTATTTTCTACATGACGGCGGAAAACCAAACTGAAAAAGTAAGAATGAATTAAACATGGCGTCGTGCCTGTTTGCGCAAGATGTTTTCTGTTACAAGTAAACCATAGACCCTTTATACCTCATTGCTATGTAGTGATTTTTAGTGTGTGTACTGCTTTTAATACTACAAGAGGTTGAAAATTCTTCCTGAGGTGGTTGCATGTGGATTTGTTCGGATTTGCAATGCAAGGTGATTTTGGATTTTTGGGTTGATTGGTAGAAAGTGTATGGGCTGTATTCCAGACATGACTTGATGTTTTCTCAACCTCAAATTAGTAACACCGTAGAATATCATTTCGGAGTAGGCCTACGGTTGTGAAACAGGTTTCAAAAGACAAGCTCAAATTCGTGCTATAGTTCAAATGCCAAGTATGCTTCTGAAAAATACCCTTAACATCAAAATTAATTCTGACTTAAATAGCCTACTGTCTTACGATTTAATTGTAAAGCATGTAGAAACAACTAATGTTTCAGCAAATCCTAAACTATCACTGCTTGCGCCTAATCATTGAAAATTAATACACGCAAATGGTAATCGATCGCAGTATCGTTCTATTCGTGAGTGACATCAAATAACGGATTAAGTATTTCCAGTAGTAACAATTGCCTGTCCTAAGCGATAAGGCACTCCTTTCTCAGAGGGTTGTGTGATACGACCACCGATGGGTGTTCCTGTTCTCGATATATTCAGTCTATGTGACGGGGACAATTACAGTTGGCAAAATGTGACGTTTTTAAGACCACCACCGTGGTGTAAAGCAATCGTTCTTTTTCACTGCCTGTGTAGGAAATGTTATACGTATGGGATAAGGGCAGACTGCAGTGGATCAGCAAACTACGAGTTGAATGTTGTTACTGCGTCAGGTTAATGACTTTATGTGTGCCTATAACTTTGAAGATACCAATGCCACACCAGTCATTCACCCCATTGCATGTCCTTGCAATCGGAACAGGACTTTTCGGTCTGAGCCGTTTTAGTCTGGGCCGTTTCGGTCACGACATTTCTGTACATAAACAACTGATTGCATTTGTTTGTTTAAATGATTTATACAGGCAGGCGAAATGTCACGCTAGCTGGTGTTATACCAACTCCCTGTTGAGGAGTCATGATTGCGATTAAATCTGAGTTATAATTATGAGTTTGAACTATTTGTATTTAATTGAAAATGTCGATAATGATTCAATTTGCTTGCTGATGATAATGAAAATCATATGTTCATGCTACTAATTAACTGTTGGATCTTGGATCATGTTTGTAGTTGTTTTAAATATAACCTTTCGTTGATTTAAGTACGTTTGCATTAAAAAGTGAACATATAAGATTTCTGCAAGATTTCATATTCTGGCCGAAATGTCTCGAGACCGGAACGACCAAGACCGAAAAGTCCCGTGACCGAAACGGCTCAGACCGAAAAGTCGCGTACCCCCTGGCAATGTGGTAATATACGGAAGTCTCACAATTGGATCGTACAAAGAGAAATGTCATACGTCGTAACAGCGCACGCCGCCATGGAAAACGTGATGCATTTTAGTCATTATAAAATCTTTGTTGTGAGAAATTGCAGAACCCCCACGAATCACAGTCACGAGCCGCCATTGCTATAAAGTGCCTTCTCGACAAATTCAGGGAGACGGGAAGTGTACAGGATAGCATTAACGGTTGCAGTGGCCGGCCACCGTCAGTCAGGAAAGAAAATCACATCATAACGGTGAGACAATGTTTGGAGGTGTCTTCAAAGAGGACGTCTGTCCCAGGAGACAGATCTTTCAAGGAGTTCAGTCATTCGCATAATGCACCAGGATCTTCACCTGTTTCCGTACAAGATACAGATTTTACAACTTCAGACCGATGCAAATAGGGCTGAGAGACGTGCGGTTGGGCAAACCACCAGTCAGTGAATAGCATACCACCCTGGTATCTTAGACTTCATTTTTTTCAGTGATGAGGTAAATTTCCGTCTTGGCAGTCACGTGAACAAACAGACTGTGTGCTTTTCGGTTCAGCCCCATGAGCATCAGTATCACCCACTTAGTGTGGAGAAAGTGACTGTTGATGTGCGTTAGGTCGTAATGGCATTATCTGGCCAAACT